>Ga0114962_10004900_pt1 | contig 10580 bp, 8 predicted proteins | sample C_130820_MF_Meta_FD_87017 | JGI IMG/M metagenome (GOLD analysis project Ga0114962, IMG submission 87017) | Freshwater microbial communities from Lake Croche, Canada to study carbon cycling - C_130820_MF_MetaG | ecosystem: Environmental > Aquatic > Freshwater > Lake | place: Lake Croche, Canada...
TACAAAAAAATTATTTTTAGCATTAATAATACTATTATATTTAAATAGATTAAAATTATATTTTGTTACTATTAAATCATGGATTTTTATATTTTCATCTTTATCCCGCTTAATTTTTAACTCATCTTCAGTTGGAATTATACATTGAGAAGAAGATTTATTAAAATAGTCTCTCACAATAGTATAATTATAATTTTCAGGAACTTGAATTACATTTTTACCAATTTGAGGTACCTCTAATATTTTTTCTATTGATTTATATTTTTTAATATAATTATAACTTTTAACAGAACCTAACCCCGGTAATGTTGGTAAATAATCACAACCAAGTAATATACAAAAATCTAAAAATTGATCTTTGTCTAATTTCAATCCCTCTATCATATTATTATAATTAATTTCAATAATATCATCATCATTATTTGAAAAAAAGTTTTTTAATAATCTTTCACATTTAAATGTTAATAAATCCATATCTTCTGTTGCAACTGCATAGACAAGTTTATTTTCTAACAAACATACACATTGAGGATCCGCCTCCTCTAATGATTGAATAAAAGGTATTCCCAGGGTGGTTAGTAATTCTTTTGCATCATTTATCATATCTGATGTAATTTTTATTGTTTGCATAAAATATGTTAATTTTTGTGCATCTGATAATTCATCGTTTTCTAATTCTTCTTCTGCATGTTTTTTAATATCATTTCTTTTTTTTAGTGTATTCTTTTTTATTTCTGGTGGTTTGCCATCAAAAATAAAAACAGGTGTAATTTTATTATTTAATAATTTCACAATTAAATTTACTAATCCAAGTAAATGACTTGTTATTCTACCATCTGGAGCAGTTAAATCTTTTCCCATTATTTTTCTAGTAGAAGCAATTCTTTTATATAAAAATATACTAATGTCTATAGCAATTGTTTTATTTTTGTAATCACTCATTTTGGTTGTTTTTAAACATGATGGATTATATCTTTTTATACATTTATTAAGATTTTTAACTCCCATTTTATATATATATATAGATTATTTTATGTTATAACTTTTTTATAGAACTCTGAATCTATTTCACTATTACGTGTATCAAGATAATTCAAATATTGAACTATCTTTTCTAATATGTCGTCTGATATATTATTAAGATTAATAAATATACCGTTCGTGTTTTGACTATGTGTTACGTTATTTTCCTTTATTAACTTATATAAATGCATGTAATGCTTTTTATTTTTCAAATTTTGTATTTTTGTCATAATGCACTTTTTATCCTCTAATGTAAAAGTACCCATTTATTATACTATATAATATCATATAAATTATATAGACTAAACGAAAAACTATCTTTGGGGTTTTTCATTTATACCGTCAAATACCGTCAAATACTTTGGTTTATAACCCCGTTCCGTAAAATACCAAAGTTTGTATTTGACGATAAATAATATAATAAAAATATTTTTAATAAATAATTATATGGATATTGAATATTACCCTTTACCAGCTGATCCAAATTTTCAATCAAAAATATATAAAAAAAGAGAATATCAATATTATAGATCTATACAACGAAAAAAAATTAATAATTATGAAGATTTAGAAAAATATAGAACAGAAGTGTGTAAAAAAAAACCGACTGCAAATCCACATCAATCATTTTTAGCAAATTATATATCAGATAAAACCCCCTATAGAGGTGTTATGATTTTTCATGGTGTTGGTACAGGTAAAACATTATCAGCATTATCTATTAGTGAAAATTTTAAAAATGTTGTTAGAAGGTATCAAACTAAAATATATGTTTTAGTATCTGGCCCATTAATTCGTGACAATTGGAAAAATGATATTATCAAATTTTTTGGAAATGATTATTTTAAAGAAATTCCACATGATCCAAATGATGATGCATCTGTTCGAGAAGCAGAAAAATCTGTAAAACTATTAATTAATCAATATTATAAATTTATGAGTTATAAAACATTTTACAGAAAAGTATTAGGTGAAAGAATTGTAGAACAAAAAACAGTGGATAACAAAGTACAAAAAACATATCGTAAAAATGATGAAGGTGAATATGAAAGAGATGTTGCAATTGATAAAATTGAGTCATTAGACAATACAATTTTAATTATAGATGAAGCGCATAACTTAACTGGAAGTGAACAAGGTTTAAACAATTATGGCAAGGCGGTTAAAAAAATTATTAATAAATCAAAAAATTTACGTATTCTTTTAATTTCTGCAACACCAATGAAGAATTTTGGTGACGATATTATTGAATTACTTAATTTTATTAGACCAAAAAATTTTCCGATTTTAAGAGAGAAGATGTTTACTTCTTCTAAGACATCTGATATGACTTTTAAAGAAAATGGTATAGAGTATTTTAAAAGTATGGCCAGAGGATATATATCATATTTTAGAGGTGCTGACCCATATGTTTATGCATATAAAAGAGAAATGGGAGTTATTCATCCAGATTTACTTTTTACACCTTTAGTGATGTGCAATATGAAAGAATTCCAATTAAGTGCATATAAATCTATAATCAAAAAATATCAAGAAGATGCATTGGAAAAAATATCAGGGAGTATATCTAATTTTGCATTACCATTGATGGATAATAAAGAATTAATCGCAACTCATGGTAATGAAGGATTTTTTAAATTATTAAAACAATTAGAAACTCAACATACATTAGTTTGTGATGGTATTAATAAAAAAATATTTAAAGGTAAATATCCTTCTCCACATCAATTAATTAGATTAAATAATACCAAAACTACTATCAGTGGTGATATATTGTTAGAAAAAAATTTAGAAAATTTTTCAACAAAAATGTATCATTCATTAAAAGAAATATTACAATTAGTAGATGGTAAAAAAGGCGCCGCAACTGCATTTGTCTATTCAAATTTACGTACTGTTGGTATTGATATCTTTGATGAAATATTATTAATGAATGGATTTTTACATTTTAAAGAAAATGGTGAATATTCTATTAGCGATACAACAATTGATTATCAATATGGGTTAACTTTTCCTGAATTTAAAAAGAAATACGGTAAGGAAAAATTTTATCCTGCAACATTTGTGAAATTTACTGGTGTTGAAGATGATCAAGAATTAGAAGAACCAGATGAAAAAATAAATCTATTAAAAAAGATATTCAATGATGTGAATAATAAAACAGGGAAAAATATAAAACTAGTATTAGGTACCAAAGTAATGAATGAAGGTATTACTTTACATAACGTTAAAGAAGTTCATATTTTAGATACTCATTACAATCTTGGACGTGTTATTCAAGTTATTGGACGTGCAATTCGTTATTGTGTTCATAACGATGTAATGACTGAAAAAAATCCATATCCAGAAGTTAATGTATATAAATATGTAGTATCCTTAGATAATGATATTAGTACTGAAATAAAATTATATATTAAATCTGAAAAAAAATTAATGTTAATTAAGAAAATTGAACGTGTTATGAAAGAAATTGCAATTGATTGCCCTATTAACTATCAATCAAATATGTTTCTTGATGAACATCTTTCATCTAAAAATTGTATAAAACCAGAAGATATTAAATCAAATAAAGACAAAAATAAAAATATTTGTACTGATTTATGTGAATATCTCCCATGTAAATATACATGCGAAGATCCTAAATTAACTGCCTTATATGATCCAACAAATCTAATTTATAAACGATTAGAAAAAGAAAAATTAGATTATTCAACATTTTTAGTTAAATACGCAATTAATGAAATAAATTATTCTAAAAATAAAATTAAAGAATTATATAAATTAAAATATATTTATACACTACAAACAATTATTGATTACGTTAAAGATTCATTATCAGATGACCAAGCATCATTATTTGATGATTATTTTATCTATCAAGCGCTACAAGAATTATTACCCGTAACAGATGATGAATTTAATAAATTTACAGATGTAATCTATGATCGTTATAATATGCCTGGTTATTTAATTTATAGAAATGTATATTATATTTTTCAACCGTTAAATCAACCTGAAAATGTACCATTATTTTATAGAACTGTTTATCAAAGAGATTTAATTAATGATTTGAGTATATCAAATTATTTAAAATTATTCACTATACCAAAAGAAGAACAAGTAATATTAGAAAAATCAAATTTTAATATGGATTATTATACTAAAGAAGAAAATGATATTGTTGGAATTATTGATATTAAGGATAATAATGAAGTATTTAAAATTAGAAAGAGTATTGATAAATTAGAGGATAAAGAAAGTAAAAAAAGAGGTATTGGTTTAATTAAACACAAAGGTTCAACATGTGAAGATAAAGAAAAATCAGAAATTATTTCATATCTAAAACAATTAAAAATTACTGATTATAATAAAGATGATTCTCGACAAACGTTATGCACGCTACTCAAAAATAACTTGATAAATATGGAAAAATATAATAAGGATAATATAACTTATTTAATTATACCTTATAACCACCCCTTATTAGAATTTCCCTTAAACATTCATGATAGAAAAAATGATATTCTTGAAAAATTAAAAGAAGATAATATTAAAGTAAATGTCGATACTAGTAAAAATAAATATATTTTAAGTGTTAAATCGGATAAAGAAGATAAATTAAGATTATTAGGTTTTAAAAAAGAAGGTTCATATTATATTAAAGTGATTGATTAAATTTGGCATTTCTAATTTATTTTGCTTAATTCATTAATTGATAAAATATATTTATTTTTTAATTTTATATATGAGTAAAAAACTAATAAATAATTTACATAATACATATGTTCGTATTATGCAAAGTAAAATTCATGGTGTTGGAGTAATTGCAATTAAAGATATTCCAATTGGTGTTAATCCATTTGAACATGCGACTAATAAATGCGGGATAAATAAATTTAAGAGAATCCATAAAGATAAACTTGTTGGTGTTGATAAACAAGTAATTAAGATGTTAGATGATTTTCTTGGTTTAGATGATGATGGGTATTATGATATTCCATCTGAAGGAATGAATACCTTAGACGTTTCTTTTTATATGAATTTTTCAGAGAAACCGAATATTGATATTGTTAATAGTAAGAATTGTAATTTTGCTATTTTTAGAACGAACCGAGTAATTAAAAAGGGTGAAGAATTACTTATAAATTATAATAATTATAAGTAATAAAATATATAATTTACTCATATATTGCATCGACTAATCCAGATTGAAGACATTTTTCAACATTCCAATCCATATCACGTTTAAGAAGTTTATTAAGTTCAGCACGTGTTAAATTAGTGTGTTCTACATAAATATCTTTTATTTGTTCCATAATTTTTTTCATATTTTCAACTTCATCTTCTAATTCGCTCATTTTATTCCATGAGGTCGCCGAACGTAACTCATGTATAAGCATATTGGAATACTTGTTAATATATCTCTTATCACCACATACACTGATCATTGTCGCAGCAGATGCAGCGTAACCATCAACAATGGTATGAACGTCAACCGTTAGTGATTTAATACAATTAATACAACGGAATGCTGCAAATACTGAACCTCCATCTGATGTTATGTGTAAACGAATAGGTGGTGCTTCAATTTTTAAATTTGACGCCATTGATAATAATTTTGTTTGAAGTGCTCTCATTTGCTTATTTAATTTATTTATTGTCTCCATTGTGATATCATCATTAAAATAAATATTATTATCTACAACATATGAATTATCTTCAGGATATGAACGTTTAAATAATTTAGAAAAATCTATACCAGAATCATCACCTTCTTCATCATCATTATTGGATATCTTATTATTTTTTTTACCTGAAAAAAGTATAAGATTATCTTTTGGGTATTCATACACAGAACCACCGCGTTTACGTTTGTTACTGTTCATATTAACTTCCATTTTAATATTATATAATAATAATTATTATTTATATAATAATTGAATAAATAATTGTAAGATATAAACAAATTCTAATTATATAGTATAAGAGAAAATGTCATCTAATCTAGTTCTACCTATAGTGAATACAGTATTATCAACTAAAGTATCATTACTTCCCAAGCAGATGAATAATGATATTTATTATAATTTAAAATATAACATTGAAAAGAAAGTCCAAGGAAAATGCAATGAATTTGGATATGTAATCAAAGTATTAAAAATAGAAGATTACAATGAAGGAATAGTAGATGGCGAAAATTTTACAGGTTCTGCTGTTTACAATATTCGTTACCTTGCAAGTTTATGTATTCCTGTTGAAAAAACCCAAATTATATGTAAAATAGAAAATATAAATAATGCAATCATATTGACTTCACATGGTCCAATTTCATGTGTTATTACCCCTGACAACATCAATACATTAATATTTGTAAATGACATTGGAAAATATTATTATATTCAAGAAAAACAAAGAACTGAATTAAAGAAGGGGGATTTAGTAAAAATAACAATTTTATCAAAAAAATTATATAAAAATGATATCATGATATCACTTGGATTTTTAGATGAAATTGCTTCACAAACCGAAAAAGAAAATTTTTATAAACCGGAATTATTTAATCCTGATCAAGAAATTGAGGAGGTTGTAGAATTAGTTGAATTTCATGAAGATGAACCAAATGAAGAAATAAATAAAAATACATCAAATCAATTTGTAATATAAACTTTTATTTCTAATATAAATTAGAAATAAAATGAACTACAATAAACAAATTATATGTAATAACTGTGGCAAGTTTGGTCACACACATAAACAATGTTCAGATCCAATAACAAGTTTAGGAATTATATGTATTAAAGTTTCACCAGAAATTAAAGAAAAATTAATATTAAATTTAGTTCATGAAGATATATTTGATATATCTCAAAATATAATTATTGATATTCCATCAAATATAAATGATAATAAATATGCGAATATTACAGATAATACAAATATACAATATTTAGTTATAAGAAGAAAACATTCATTAGGGTATATTGAATTTATACGTGGTCGATATGATGCAAATGAATTAGAATCAGTATATCATTTAATTAGACAAATGACACCAGAAGAAATTTCTTTTATTAAAACAAAAGAATTTAAAGATTTATGGGAAGAAGTATGGAAGAAAACCTCATATAATAAAGTTTATTTAACTGAAATGGAAGATTCATTAAAGAAATTCAATATATTAAAAGAATCAACATTATTTTCTGAAAATTTACATCATGATTATGATGAACCAGAATGGGGATTTCCTAAAGGACGTCGTAATCCCAATGAAAAGAATTTAAAATGTGCATTACGTGAATTTTACGAAGAAACAGGAATAGTTAAAAATGATTTAATTGTATTGAATAAATTATTTCCAGTCAAGGAAGATTTTTTTGGTACAAATGGAATTAAATATAGACATATATATTATATTGCGATTTATAATAGTGACGCTGATATTGGTTTAGGAAAAATTCAAGAAGATCAATTAACAGAAATTGGTGATATAAAATGGAAGAAAATAAATGAATCATTAAAATTATTTAGACCATATCATGAAGAAAAGAAAAAACTCTTATTATCATTACATAACTTTTTTATATCCAAATTATAAAAAAAATTCCTAATTATTTAATATGAATTATCAAACAATCATCTTTGAATTAATATCAATTCAAAAATGGGATGGTGTAGAAGATATATTAAAAAATAAAATAGATCCTGATATTAGAGATTCTGCTGGTAATTATTTAATTCATTTATTAATTTATAATAATCAATTAAAATTATTACAATTATTATTAAAATTAGAACCAAGATTAGATATCTTAGACCCAGAGGGTAAACAAATATGTTATTTACCATTAAGATACAATCAATTAAATATACTTAAAATTTTATTAGATTATAATGAAATTAATTATGGTATTGATATAACCAATTTTAGAGATGCAAATCAATTATCACCATTATTTTATGGACTTAAATTTAATTCACTCAATGGTGTTGAAATGTTATTAAAATACGGTGCAAGATTAAATACTTTTGATAAAAATAGAAATACTGCATTACATATTGCGTCTCAATTGGGTGTATATGATTTTGTAAAATTATTTATTAATTATTATCCTGAAATGATTAAATCAATTAATATAGAAAAACAGACAATATTACATACATCTATATTAAGTAATAATATAAAATTAATAAAATTTATATTAGATCAAGATGATGATAATTATTTATTAAATACACAAGACATTAATGATAGAACACCCTTAATGTATGCAATTGAATTTCAATATACTTCAATTATTGAAGAATTATGTGATACATCAATGAATTTACAAGATGGAAATGGAAATACACATTATCATATTGCAATAAAATTTAATATTGATTTAAATAAAATAAAATTTCCAGAAATAAACAATAAAATAATTGCATCTAAAACAGATATAGATGGTAATACAATATTACATTTATTATTATTAAAAAATAAAACATATTATTTTCCAAATATATTAAAAATATCATCATATTTAATACAAAATAATGATAATAATACAGTATTACATTTATTATTAAAAGATGATTGGATAAAATACAAAGATATCATAGAAAAGCAAAAATTATCTATTTTTTTAAAGAATAAATTTGGTATTTCTCCATATGATATATTAATAACAAATAAAATATATGATTTATTCTTACCAATATTAATAGAATCTTATTATAATCAATTAATTTTAAATTCAAATAAAGAATTTCTTACAGATTGGGAAAATAAATGTTCCCAAAATAAATTAAATAAAAAAGATTGTATTGAAAATATTAAAATAAATCTAGATAATGGAATATCATATCCTCAAAAAAAGAAAACATATTGTATAGATATTAAGAAAAAAAATATATCAATATCTTCTTATCTTGGTATTACGGTTGATATTATTAGTGGATTATTACTATTAAAAAATTTAATTAAAAAAGAAGGTTTTGAAACATCATTGAATTTAAATAATATTATAATAAATACAAAATTAAATGATTTTTATATTAATAATCGAATAATTCGATATGATTTTTTAAATTTTGAAATTATTTGGTCATATCGAACAATATTTTTTCCATTAGGATTAGATACCTTATTTATTTCATTTATAAAATCTAAAGATAGATATTTTATTATACCAATTGGTATTGAATTATCTCAAGGATCTCATGCAAATATATTAATTTTTGATAAAAAATATAATTTATTAGAACGATTTGAACCTGATGGATCAAATCCTCCAAATGATTTTAATTATTTTCCAGATGAATTAGATACTAATATATATCAATATTTTATTAAATTAATATATTCTGAATTGAATTACATTACACCAAAAGATGGATCTCCTAGAATTAGTTTTCAACGATATGAATCAATTGAATCTTTTACAAAAATATCAGATCCCAGAGGATATTGTGGAGCATGGTGTGCATGGTATGCATATCAACGAATTAATAGTGGATTAGTTATGAAAAAACTAATACCTAAACTATTACAAAAAATTAGAGGTAATAATTTATCGTTTAAAGAAGTTATTAGAAATTATGCAAATTTAATGGCATCTATAAGAGATAAATTATTTAAACGAAGTAAGATTGAATTAGAAGATTGGTTTACTTCTGTTAAAAATGAACATTTAAATGAATTATCATTACAAATAAAAAAATATTCATGAGTTATAATTTTATTAAGTTATAACCGCATCTTGCATAAATTTATATATAATTAATCCTAAGATAATACCAATTAATATCATAATTGGATTATATTGATATAATAATGTTTTTATAAACTTTTGTGAATCAATATTTGAATTTGAATTTAATACATTGGGTAAAAATTTTTCTGTAACACTATTTGTATTTTCTATTATTTTCTTTGGTCTAAATGACATATATTCATTATTGTAATATTTAAATGTATCTTCAATTGATACTATATCTTTTTTTTGTTTTACTCTAACATCATTATGTACATCGATTATAAATGCAATTAGTGTGCTTCTTTTCATAACAATATCCTCTATTGGTGCAGTTTTAAAATATTCAGTAATATACTTTTCATAATTATTTCTACAACCCCAACAAGGTAACAAATCTTTTAATGACAATATTAAATTTTTAGCGGATAACTTTTCCGCATCAGTTGGATCATCAGGATACGCCATCGCCATTGATTCTAAAAAAAACCATGTTTTTGGACCCCAAACATCGGGTGTAAGATTAATTCTTTCTGGCATTACTATTTTTTTAGAAATTAATTTATGATTTATAACATAAATTAATTAAACATTTTTTTATGATTATACAATAATTTTTTTCTAATTTTATCATTATATTCATTACCAATATTTTTATTTAATAGATCAAAAGTAATTTCGATTGGATCAATTGAATAATATTTAATTTGTAATATATTATGAAGTGGAATTCGTGGAATTTTAATATTCATTACTTCATTATCACGCATAATTTTTATATTTAATTCAGGTAAATCTAAATACATTAATGTTATCCATGTA
>Ga0114962_10004901_pt1 | contig 10580 bp, 9 predicted proteins | sample C_130820_MF_Meta_FD_87017 | JGI IMG/M metagenome (GOLD analysis project Ga0114962, IMG submission 87017) | Freshwater microbial communities from Lake Croche, Canada to study carbon cycling - C_130820_MF_MetaG | ecosystem: Environmental > Aquatic > Freshwater > Lake | place: Lake Croche, Canada...
CGACGCTTGCGGAACACCGCAAGGGCGATCGCGGCCAGCACCAGCAGCGGCAGGGCGTCTTCGAGGCTCAGCCCGAGCGCCGACTTGAGCACCTGTGTGCCGATGATCGCGGCCACCACCAGAAACACGATGCGACCGATCCGTCCGACCTGTTTTGCGTCGGTCAGACGCAGCAGCTGGTCGGCGGGACTGTTTTTGATCGGCATCCCATCAAGTGGCCTGACATCAACCGGCTGCGCGGTGACCGAGGGCGACACCATCACGGTGGCCTTCATGCGATGCGATGACGCCAGGCTTGCGATTTCAAGCAGCAGGGCGAAGTTGCCGTCGTGGGGCGCCTGGCCGATCGCGGCGGTGTCCGGGCCTTTCGTCAGGACCGCCGGCATGCCACTGTGCACAGAGTCGGTGGGCACTGCGCGGCCGACCGCGCCGCCCGGGGGGCGCTGCAGGGCGACCATCAGCAGCGCGCCTGCGGCAGTCGCCGTGCGATCTCGCCGACCAGACTGGCGGCGAGCGCGGTCTTGCTGGCTCTGGGCAGACGCGTGCTGCCCTGGGCATCGATGACCAGCAGTTCGTTGTCGTCCCGCCCGAAAGTGGCCTGCCCGAGGTTGCCGATCAGCAGGGGCACGCCCTTGCGGCGGCGCTTTTCCTGCGCATTGGCCTCGAGGTCTTCGGTTTCGGCGGCGAAACCGACACAAAAGGGGCCGCCCGGCATGGCCGCAATCGTGGCGAGTATGTCGGGGTTTTGCGCGAATTCGAGCGTCGGGCCACCACCGCCCTCGGTCTTTTTCAGTTTGTGATCGGAGGCGTTGGCAATGTTCCAGTCGGCCACCGCCGCCACCGAGATGAAGACATCCTGGCCGGCCACTTCGGCCTGCACCGCATGCAACATGTCGTGGGCACTGCGCACATCGACGCGCCGCACGCCATCGGGAACGGCGAGGGCGGTCGGGCCGGACACCAGGACCACCTGCGCACCGGCATGCCGACAGGCGCGTGCAATCGCGTAACCCATCTTGCCCGACGACAGATTGGTGATGCCGCGCACCGGGTCGATCGGCTCGAAGGTCGGGCCGGCGCTCACCAGCACGCGTCGTCCGCCAAGCAGCTTCGGCACGAAAAAGGCGATGGTCTCTTCGACCAGTTGTTGCGCCTCGAGCATCCGACCATCGCCGGTCTCGCCGCAGGCCTGTTCACCGGCACCCGGACCCAGCAGCGTCACGCCGTCGGCGCGCAACTGGGCCGCATTGCGCTGGGTGGGCGCAGCCGCCCACATCTGGCGGTTCATGGCCGGTGCCATCAGCAGCGGCACATCGCGCGCCAGGACCAGTGTCGAGAGCAGATCATCGGCCAGCCCATGAACCACCTTGGCCATGAAGTCGGCGGTGGCAGGTGCCACCAGGATCGCATCGGCGCCGCGCGACAGATCGATATGCGGCATGCCGTTGGCGATGCGCGCATCCCAGGCATCGGTATAAACCGGTCGGCCGGTGAGCGCCTGAAAGGTGGCGGTGCCAATGAAGCGGGTCGCGGCCTCGGTCATGACCACCTGTACGGTGGCGCCGCGTCGCTGCAGTTCGCGGGCCAGCTCGCAGGCCTTGAAGGCGGCGACGCCACCGGTCACGCCGAGCAGGATATGGCGGCCATTCAGCTCGCCCGGGTCAGCCGCAGGCGCTTGCGTGTCAGCGGGAATCAGCGAGGGCGGGGAAGGCGGAGAGGCGCTCATCTATCGACTCTTGCCGACGCGCAGCAGTTCGTCAAGGACGAGCAGCACGGCACCGACGGTAATGGCCGCATCGGCGACATTGAAGGCCGGGAAAAACCATCGCTCCTGCCAGTGAGCAAGCAGAAAGTCGACCACCTTGCCGCGGGCCAGCCGATCGATCAGATTGCCAATCGCGCCGCCCAGGATCAGCGCGAGCGCCAGGCCAAACAGCTTTTGCGAGCCATGGCGAGCGAGCAGATACAGGATGAAGGCCGACGCCGCCAACCCGATGGCCAGAAAGAACCAGCGCTGCCAGCCGCCGGCGTCGGCCAGAAAGCTGAAGGCCGCCCCGGTGTTGAAGACCAGGGTCAGGTCGAAGTAGCCCGGCAGGACAGCCAGCCGCTCGCCGAAACGAAAGCGCTCGAGGATCAGCAGTTTGGTGAGCTGATCGGCAAGCACGATCACACCGGACAGCACCAGCCAGGCCAGCAGGCCGGGGCGATTGCCGCGGCCTGATCGCGACGAGGCTCTGGTGGTCACCTTGCCAGACGAACTGTTTGCGCGTGCCATGCGAGCGCTCAGGCGAAGTGACGCGGCTCGCCGTCGCCGTGCAGGTTCTGCACGCAACGCCCGCACAGCAGCGGCCAGGACTTGTCGGCACCGGTATCGTCCCGCCAGTGCCAGCAGCGCTCGCACTTGGTATGCGGGCTTGGGGTGACGCTGATCAGGCCGGTGCTCGCCGCTTGCGCATCGTCGGCCGGCTCGGCCTCGCGCAGCCGTGCGGCCGAGGTGATCAGCACGAAACGCAGATCGTTGCCCAGGCTGGCGAGATCTTCGAAGAGCGCACCGCTGGCAGCAACATCGATTTCGGCCTGCAGCGACGAGCCGATCGCGCCGGTGGCGCGCACCGCCTCGATGGCGCGGGTCACTTCGCCGCGCCAGGCGCGCACACGCGTCCATTTGGCCAGCAGCGCATCGGCGTCATTGACTTCGGGAAAGACATGCCAGGTCTGGGTGAAGACCGTCTCGCCCTGCTGCGCAAAGGCCCGCGGATCGAGCAGCGGCCAGGCTTCTTCGGCGGTGAACGAGAGGATCGGCGCCATCGCGCGCACCAGTGACTGGGTGATATGCCACAGCGCGGTTTGCGCCGAGCGGCGCGCCACCGAATTGGCCGGCGTGGTGTAGAGCCGATCCTTGAGAAGGTCAAGATAGAAGCCGCCGAGGTCTTCCGAGCAGAAGACCTGCAGGCCGGCGACCACCGGCTGGAACTCGAAGCGGCCATAGGCGGCCACGATCTCGCCCTGGCGCTGCGCGGCCAGCGCGATCGCATAGCGGTCGACTTCGAAAAGCTGATCGATCGTCACCGCATGGTCGTCGATCGTGAAGTCGGCCAGATTGGCCATCAGGAATCGCAGCGTGTTGCGGATGCGGCGATAGGCCTCGACCACACGCTTCAGAATTTCATCGGACAGCGACAGCTCACCCGAGTAATCGTTGGACGCCACCCACAGGCGCAGGATTTCGGCGCCCAGCGAGTCCGAGATCTTTTGCGGCGCGATCACATTGCCCTCGGATTTGCTCATCTTGCGGCCCTTGCCGTCGATGACGAAGCCGTGGGTCAGTAGCGCCTTGTAGGGCGCCACGCCATTGAGCATGCAGGAGGTCAGCAGCGAGGAATGAAACCAGCCGCGATGCTGGTCGCTGCCTTCGAGATAGAGGTCGGCCGGAAAGCTCGATTGCTCGGCGTGCGTGCCGCGCAGCACGGTCTGGTGGGTCGAGCCGGAGTCGAACCAGACATCGAGGGTGTCGCGGTTCTTCTCATACAGGTCGGCATCGTCGCCAAGCAGTTCGCGCGGATCGAGCGTGTGCCAGGCCTCGATGCCGCCGCGCTCGATGCGCTGGGCGACCTGCTCGAGCAGCTCGGGCGTGCGCGGATGCAGCGCGCCGGTTTCGCGATGAATGAAAAAGGCCATCGGCACGCCCCATTGCCGCTGACGCGACAGGGTCCAGTCGGGCCGGTTGGCAATCATCGCGTGCAGGCGGGCCTGACCCCAGTGCGGATAGAAGTCGGTGGCCTCGATGGCAGCAAGCGCTCGCGTGCGCAGGGTCTTGCCCGAGGTCGGCTCGACATCCATGCCGGCAAACCACTGGTTGGTGGCCCGATAGATGATCGGTGTCTTGTGCCGCCAGCAGTGCATATAGCTGTGGACGAACTTTTCTGCGCGCACCAGCGTGCCGGCGTCGCGCATGGCCTCGACGATCAGGGGGTTGGCGTCCCAGATTTTCAATCCGGCAAAGCGTGGCAGCGACGCGGCATACCGGCCGTCGCCCATCACCGGGTTGATGATGTCGTCATCCTTCATGCCATAGCGCTTGCACGAGAGAAAGTCTTCGACGCCATAGGCGGGTGAGGAATGCACGATGCCGGTGCCGGCATCGAGCGTGACGTACTCGCCGAGATAGACCGGTGAGAGCCGGTCATAGAAGGGGTGATGAAAGGCCTGCAGCTCGAGATCGCGGCCGGTGCAGGTCGCGATGACCGAGCCCTGCAGGCCCCAGGCGGCCAGGCAGGTCTCGACCCGCTCCTTGGCCAGCAACAACAGCGCCGGCGCGCCATTGCGTTCAGTTGAGACCAGCGCGTACTCGAAATCGGGGTGCAGATTGAGGGCCTGATTGGCCGGCAGCGTCCAGGGGGTGGTGGTCCAGATGACCGCCCAGCCGGGCGCATCGGGCAGCGCCGCCAGTCCGAAGGCGCGAGCAAGCTGCTCGCGGTCGGTGAAGGCGAAGCTCACGTCGACCGCCAGATCGGTTTTGTCCTGATACTCGACTTCGGCCTCGGCCAGCGCCGAGCCGCAGTCGAAGCACCAGTTGACCGGCTTGAGGCCGCGGAACACGAAACCGGCGTCGAGGATCTTGCCCAGTACCCGAAGCTCGTTGGCCTCGTTGCTCGGCGCCATCGTCATGTAGGGGTTGTCCCACTCGCCGAGCACGCCGAGCCTGAGAAAATCTTTTTTCTGACGCTCGATCTGCTCGGTGGCGTAGGCGCGCGATTTGGCCAGAACGTCTTGCGGGGCCAGGCCACGACCGAACTTCTTTTCGATCTGGATTTCGATCGGCATGCCGTGACAGTCCCAGCCTGGGACATAGCGGGCATCAAAACCGGCCATGTTGCGGCACTTGACCACCATGTCTTTCAGGATCTTGTTGACCGCGTGTCCGATGTGGATGTCGCCGTTGGCATAAGGGGGGCCGTCGTGCAGCACGAAGAGGGGCCGGCCCTTGCTGAAGGCGCGAATCCGCTTGTAAACGCCGGTGTCCTGCCATTGCGCCACCCATTTCGGCTCGCGTTTGGCGAGGTCGCCGCGCATCGGAAAGGGCGTATCGGGCAGATTGAGCGTTTTCCGGTAGTCGGGCGTTGCGCCGCCTGCGTCGGGAGGCGTCGGCGTAGCAGGCGATTGCGGTGCTTGGGACATGGGTGTCGTGCTCGGGTAGAGGATCAATTCGCCGGGTTGCTGCCGCTTGCCGCGTGCGGCTCAGCGCAATTGTCGCGAAAGTGGGCGCGGGCCTGGTCGGCATCGAGATGAATCTGCGCGACCAGCGCATCGAGCGTGTCGTAGTGCGCTTCATCGCGAAGCTTGCGCAGGAAGTCGACCTTGATCAGCCGGCCATAGGCGTTGCCCTGCCAGTCGAGCAGATGGGTTTCGAGCAGGGGCGCGCCGCCGGTTTCGACCGCCGGTCGGGTGCCCAGGCTGGCGACACCGGGCAGCGGCTGATCGGCCAGGCCATGGACGCGAACGACAAAAATGCCGGCCAGCGCGGGTCGGCCGTGCGCGATGCGCAGATTGAGCGTTGGAAATCCGAGCTCGCGGCCGAGCTTTCGGCCGTGGACCACATGGCCGGAGATCGAATAGGGTCGCCCGAGCAGTCGCTCGGTGCCTGAGAGGTCGCCCTCATCGAGCGCGGTGCGCACCGCAGAGCTGGAGATGCGAAGCCCGTCCTGCGCGACGGTGGGCATGCGGTGAAGCGTAAAACCGTAGCGTGATGCTGCCGCCTCGAGCGTGGCGAAGTCGCCGCGACGCTGGGCACCGAAACGGAAATCGTCGCCAATCAGCAGCAGGCGGGTCTGCAGACCTTCGATCAGAATCCGCTCGATGAAGGCCTCGGGTTCGAGCGCGGCAAAGCGATCATTGAAGTGGACCACGCAGGTGCGATCGATGCCGGCGCTTGCCAGGGCCTGCAGCTTGTCTCGCAAGGTGGCGATTCGCTTGGGTGCCTCGAAGCCGGCCCGACGGGCTGCGAAAAACTCGCGCGGATGAGGCTCGAAGGTCAATACGCACCGAGGCAGCGCCAGCGGTGCTGCCAGTTCGGTGAGGCGCTCGATCAGGCGCAGATGGCCGCGGTGCACGCCATCGAAGTTGCCGATGGTCAGCGCGCACGGTCTGCGCTCGGACGGTGGCGGAAGGCTTCGGAAGACCTGCATGAAGAAGGGGCTCTAAAACACACGGCAAAGCGTTTGATTCTAAAGCATTCACGCAGGCCGGGCCGTCCGGCGATGCTAGACTCGCGCCCTGATATGCGGCAGCAAGCAAAGAAACTGGCAATTCTGATCTCCGGCCACGGCAGCAACATGGCGAGCCTGGCGACAGCTTGCCGAAATGAAGCGTGGCTGGCGCAGGTCGAGGTGGTCATTGCCAGTCGCCCCGATGCGCCGGGCATCATGCGTGCCCGCGAATTGGGGCTGCCGGTCGAGATGCTTGCACCGTCGGCGTTCGCCAGTCGAGAGGCCTTCGATGCTGCGCTGATCGAGCGGCTTGATGCCCTCGAGCTTGATCTGGTTGTGCTTGCCGGTTTCATGCGCGTCCTGACCGATCGATTCGTTCAGCACTTTGCCGGGCGTCTGATCAATATCCATCCGTCGCTGTTGCCGGCCTTCACCGGACTCAATACCCATGCGCGGGCACTGGCCGCAGGGGTGCGGTTACATGGTGCGACCGTGCACCTGGTCACACCCGAACTCGATCATGGCCCCATCATTGCGCAGGCCGTGGTGCCGGTGTTTGCGGGCGACGACCCTGCGACGCTGGCGGCACGGGTGCTGCGGCTCGAGCATATTCTGCTGCCGCGAGCGGTTCGATGGATGGTCGAGGGGCGAGTGCGCTTGGAGCAGGGACGCGTCGTGGTCGAAGGCATCGAGGATGCGCAGCGGCTGCTTGTCGACAATTCGCTGTCGGCTGATTTTGGGCAAAGCGCTACTGACCTTGATGTCAGCGCTGATGTCGGCACTTTTGCAGAACAGGCACGACCATGACCGATTTCGTTCCAACCGACATCAGCCCGGTGCAGGCGAGCGCCGATGCGCCCCGACTGACCAGTTTCCTGCTCGAATCGATCGAAGGGGCATTGGCGCTGGTGCTGCGTCTTGAGGGGCCGGCCGATCTGGCACTGCGAAGCTATTTCCGCAGCCATGAAAAGCTCGGTCGGCGCGATCGCGGCGTCATTGCAGAAACCGCCTTCGATATTCTTCGCAACCGGCGCCGCTACAGCCATTTCGCCGATGGCCTGCGGGGCTCGCTCACTCGACGCCTGATGGTGCTCTCGCTTTCGGCACGATTTGGCGAGTCGATGCTGGCCTCGTTTGATCTGCCACCGGACAGCGTGCTGGCGGTTCGCAGGCTGCTCGACGCCGATCCCTCATCGCTGTCGCAGGCCGTCAGGCTGAGTCTGCCCGACTGGCTCCATGCCGAGTTGCTGGACCAAGTGACGCGTGAGGGTGAGGCTGATCCGGTCAATGCCCTCGAACAGCTTGGCCAGGTGCTGCTGGGGCCGGCGTCTTTCGATCTGCGGGTCAATCTGATCAAGACCGACCGCAAGGCGCTGATGGGCGCGCTGTCCGCTCAAGGGATTGCGGCCGAGGCCCTGGCCGAGCCTGCCACGGCGGTGCGCCTGGTCGGCAAACCGGCGATCGAGCGGCTCGATATCTTCGAGAAGGGCTGGTTCGAGGTTCAGGATGCCGGCAGTCAGCGGCTGGTGGAGTTTGCCGAGCCGCGCCGCGGTCAGACGGTGGTCGATTTCTGCGCCGGCGCCGGCGGCAAGACCCTGGCCATGGCTGCTGCGATGCGATCGACCGGCCAGATTTTTGCCTGCGATGTCTCGGGTGCGCGTCTGCAAAGGCTCAAGCCAAGGCTGTCTCGTTCCGGGGCAAGTAATGTCCAGCCCTTTGGTATCGACACCGAAAACGACCCCAAGCTCAAGCGCCTGGCGGCTCGAGCTGATCTGGTGCTGGTCGATGCCCCCTGCAGCGGCACCGGCACCCTGAGGCGCAATCCCGAGCTCAAGTGGCGGATGCAGTCGACCTCGGTCGATGAACTCACCGTCGTCCAGGGCTCGATCCTGCGGGCCGCAGCCAAGCTGGTCAAACCGGGCGGCGCGCTGGTGTACGCCACCTGCAGCCTGCTCGAACGTGAGAATGACGCGGTGGCTGCGGCCTTCGGGCAGGCCCATCCCGAATTCGGCGACCCTGTTTTTCTGCGTCTTCGCCCCGAGATCAGTCAGACAGACGGATTTTTCGCTGCGCGCTGGGTGAGGGCGGCCAAGCGTGTCGATTGAATGGCAGATCGCCTGAGCCCCATCGCTCTGTGGCGCAACAGGGTCCGACTGCAAATCGGCTTGTCATCGGCTTCCATTCGGCAGACAGGCAAGACGCCGTGCCCGCCACTCTCTATAATCAGCAAATTCCCATCAGGAGGGGAGCAACTTGATCAATCATCCCGTCGTTCAGACGGTCCTCGGTTTTCTCGATACCGGCCTTCTCGGCTTTTCGGGCTGGCAGATTCTTGCCTATACCCTGATCACCACGCACATCACGATCGCGGGGGTGACCATCTACCTGCATCGCAGCCAGGCGCATCGCGCGCTCGATCTGCATCCGGTGATTGCGCACTTCTTTCGTCTGTGGCTGTGGCTCACCACCGGCATGATCACCAAGGAGTGGGCGGCCATCCATCGCAAGCACCACGCCAAGTGCGAGACGGTCGACGATCCGCACAGCCCTCAGACCCGCGGCATCAGAAAAGTGCTGCTCGAAGGGGCCGAGCTCTATCGCGACGAGACCAAGAATCGCGAGACCATGGAGCGCTATGGCCATGGTCTGCCCGATGACTGGATCGAGCGCAACCTCTACACGCGGTATTCGGCCTGGGGCATTTACGTCACGCTGATCATTGATGTGCTGCTGTTCGGCGCCATCGGACTGACGGTCTTCGCAGTGCAGATGCTCTGGATCCCGATCACCGCCGCCGGCATCATCAACGGTCTGGGCCATTTCACCGGCTATCGCAACTTCAACAGCCCCGATGCGAGTCGCAATCTGGTGCCCTGGGGCATCCTGATCGGCGGCGAAGAACTGCACAACAACCACCACACCTTTGCGACGTCAGCCAGGCTGTCAAATCGCTGGTATGAATTCGACATCGGCTGGATGTACATCTGCATCCTGCGCTCGATGGGTCTGGCGACGGTGCGCAAGGTGGCACCGGTGCCCAAGCTTGCCCAGCCTCGCGCGACGGTCGATCTGCACACGCTTCAGGCAGTTATTGCGCATCGCTACGATCTGATGGCGGCGTACGGACGATCGCTTGGCAAAACCTGCTCCGACGAGATCGCCCGTTTGCGGGCGGTGCAGCCGGCCGGTGCCAAGCTCATCAGCTCGGCGCAGCCGTGGATGCATCTCAATTCGAGCGATCTGACCGATCACCATCGCAAGACGCTTGGCGAAATCTTCGCGGTGTCTGACCCACTCAGGAAGCTGATCGAGATGCGTGCCGAGCTGGTCGGAACCTGGGAGCGAACCAACCTGTCGCCCGATCAGCTGCTGCTTGATCTTCAGGACTGGTGTGCTCGTGCAGAGAGCAGTGGCGTCAAGGCATTGCAGGACGTCGCGTTGCGGATGCGCCGCTACGTTCCGGCCTGAGGCATCTGACTGGCCGTGCAGCGACGATGCGGCCATCAATAAAAAACGCCCCGAACGGGGCGTTTTTTATTGCGATCAGGCAGCCTTACTTGATCTTGGTCTCTTTGTAAGCCACGTGCTTGCGGGCGACGGGATCAAATTTTTTGATCTCCATTTTTTCAGGCTTGGTCCGCTTGTTTTTGGTGGTGGTATAGAAATGACCGGTGCCGGCGGTCGATTCGAGTTTGATCTTGTCGCGCATGATGAAAGATTCCTTTTCGGTCAGCTAATTCGTCGTTGGCCCGCGTCGGTCGCCCGCGTTGCTGCCAAGCTCAGGCCTCGCCGCGTGCCCGAAGATCGGCCAGAACCGCCTCGATGCCCAGCTTGTCGATCGTGCGCAGCGCTGACGTGGTCACGCGCATGCGAATAAAGCGGTTTTCGCTTTCGATCCAGAAACGACGCGACTGCAGATTGGGCAGATAGCGGCGTTTGGTCTTGTTGTTGGCATGCGAGACGTTGTTGCCAACCATCGGGCCCTTGCCTGTCACACGGCACACTTTGGCCATGGCGTACTCCTGATCTTTTGAGGCTGAATCCTGAATTGATTCAAGCGAAAGGCTGAGCGCGGGGGCACCGCATCCAGCAAAGCCGTCGATTATATTGCAGCAAATGGCCGGTGCGCAACTCCGCAGATCAAGTCATTCGACCCGCCGGCAGCGTGTCGGCGCTTGGAATGGGCGCTTGTTGGTCACAAAAGACCCTGGGCGGCGAACGAAAACTGACGCCCGCCCGCGATGATCAGGTGATCAAGGACCGCAATATCGAGATACTGCAACGCTCGTTGCAAGGCCTCGGTGAGTTGTCGGTCGGCCTGGCTCGGTTCGGCAATCCCGGACGGATGATTGTGCGCAAGGATGACCGACGCCG
>Ga0114962_10004902_pt1 | contig 10579 bp, 6 predicted proteins | sample C_130820_MF_Meta_FD_87017 | JGI IMG/M metagenome (GOLD analysis project Ga0114962, IMG submission 87017) | Freshwater microbial communities from Lake Croche, Canada to study carbon cycling - C_130820_MF_MetaG | ecosystem: Environmental > Aquatic > Freshwater > Lake | place: Lake Croche, Canada...
ATTTGTAACAACAGATCCAAAGTTGGGATTTTTCTTGCCAGAGTTTTGTCGAGTCCATGAAGGATTAAGTCCGTTCATCTCTAATACATCGTCACGTATGTTTTGATTTTTCTTTTCTAAATTGAGAATGCGAGTAAAGCTGTTGGTAATGGCAGCAGTATAATAGGCAAATGGGTTTTGACTTTTTGACTCATCGAACTGTAAGCCAATTTGACTTAACTGCAACAAGGCTTGTCCACGCATTTCTTCATTGTAAGTGTATCCTCTCCAGTTGCTACGAGTAGCATAACGTTCGCACAGCTTCATGTACATGGTAGCAAGTGTGCGTGTAGTTTGTCCGTGATCCTTGCTGAATTCTCCATGTTCAAAATCGCCAACCCAGTGACTTTTACCTACTTGGAATGGCTGTTTGTTCTCATCCAATCGATAATGATAAAACGGCGGAAAGTTCAAGCGTACATGCTTTTCGTCCAGCACAGGAATGTCCAACAGGTCAGCCAAGGGATCTTCTTCTGCCAGGTCTAGTTCAAAAATATCTTCTATTTTTTTCTTTTTAGCCGCAGTTTTGGGCACTTTTTTGGGTGCCATGGGTATGTGTTCCCAACAGGTAATGCGGAATACCAAGTCGGTATTGGCAATTTTTTTAGGGTCTACTATGACACCTTCACGCTTTAAACGATCTGCTTTGTTGCGACGAGCTTCGGCAATAGTACGCTGATTAATTTTTTCTACAGTGGGTAGAATGATGTCGTACTGGTGATCCGTTACAGGATCTAGGTATGCACAGTAGGTGTTTTTGCTAAGGTGTATTTGTTTTAAGATATCTCTGTTGTTGAGATAATTGGTTTTTGCTGGTGTTCTTGTGGATGTAGTTGACACTAACGAATCTCCTAATAATATATTTATTGTAGCACAAAAACCACAGTTGTCAACCGGAAATCATAATCTGGGTGGTTTATTTTACCGGTAAATATATGATAGGAAAAATACCATGCCATTTATACCAGACCCTAATAACCCCACTGGCCCTTTTATCGAAATAACCGATGCTGAGTATAAAATCTGGGTTAACAATGTAGTGTCAGGAAATAACGCAATTCCTGAAACACAAGCTGTTCAACTTCAAGAAGTGCCGCCACCAGCGGTGCCCCCAGCAGCTACTGCGGTTCAAACAGACAGCACAGTTTCCGTCGGGCAAGAACTAAATGAATATGGCGATGTGTACACACCGTTACCTACACAAAATGTAATTGCTCAGCTTCAAGCTGGGGCAATCACAGAGGAGCAAGCACAGCAGATTCTCAAATTTGGCGGAACTGTTCCAACTTCTGAAATTAACACCAATTCGGCTACATCGGGATTAACGCCAGCACAGTTAAGTGCCCTGGGTGGAGCAGATCCTACTGATCCGTTTATTCGTGCCAGGTTGGGATTACCAGCTATTGGCGTGAGTCAGCCAACCTTGGTTGATGCTGTCAGCAATATTAGTTTTCCTAGCCTTAGCAGTATTCAAACCAGCATTGGAAATACATTTGCCAGCATTGCTGATTTTTTTACTCCTGCCTCATCTACTGTGTCGGCCAGCTCAGTAAAAACAACACCAACAGGCCCACAATTTCAAAATGAGTACGGAGATTTTTATACTCCCATTGATCCGGTACCTGCCAGTTCAGTACAAACCGTTGCCACCTCTCCTCAGTTGCAAAATGAGTACGGAGATTTTTATACTCCCATTGATCCGGTACCTGTTAGTTCGGTACAGACTACACCAACTGATCCATTAAGTGATGCCTACTACGAACAATTTGTACAATCTTTTAGCGAAGCAGACGTACAAACTGGTCCTGCCTTTGCACCCACAGCCGCACTAGATGAAACACCGTTGGTTTCTGTTAGTGAGGTAGATACTTTCCCAACAGATGTAAATCCTAATATTAATCCTGAAGTACCAGAATTACCTAGTGAAGTAAGCAGTGGATTTTATGACAACACTCCTGTGGTAGTAGATGCACCAGTTACCGATCCAGTGCCCGAGACTTCAGTACAGTTTGATGCCAATAATGTAGATCCTGCTGTTGATGCAGAAGCACAAGCACCAGTTGAAGATCCAGTGCCACTAAGCGAATTAGATCAAGTTCCGGTAGCACCTTACGATGACAGTGAAGCGGCCAACGCACAATTAAATCAAGACCTTGCTGACGCCGCTGAAGCCAATACTGATCTAGTAGAAATACCGCCTCCAGTTGACCCAGAACAAGATCCCACTGCCGGCGGGAATTTTGTAGAAACAGAGCCCGGTGTATATACTGTTGCTGAAGACATTCCAGAAAGCCAGGCCGAAGAACAAGAGTTGGTGCCAATTCCTGACCCTGATGTTTCGGCATCAGATGTGGCTCGTAGTCCAAATCAGTATACTCCAGAACAGTTAAATGCTATTGCTGCTGCCAACGGAGTTGATGCTGGCGATGGTGGAATCAATGTTCAATCATTGTTTGATCAAGAAGCCGCTGCTGGTGCTGCATCAATTACACAAGGATTGATAGACCAAGCACGTCAACAGCAAACCATAGCAAACCAACGTCGCCAGGTCAATAACGGCGACTGGCGTGTGAGATTAAGACTAGCACCCAGTGCCAATTATCTTTACAAATCACCTAGTCCTGGAATTATGCAACCACTGTCAATTACCGACGGTGTATTATTTCCTTACCTGCCCACAATTGATACTGCTTACAAAGCCGACTATGATCCTTATACTCTAACACATTCAAACTACAAAGGTTATTTTTACAAAGGCAGTTATGTTGATGCTGTTAACCTTAGGTGTCCGTTTACAGCACAAAGCAGTGGCGAAGCCAATTACTTGTTGGCTGTGATTACTTTCTTCAAATCTGTGACCAAAATGTTCTACGGACAAGATGCACAGCGTGGAGCTCCTCCACCGCTGGTATTTTTGTCTGGACTTGGTCAATATCAATTCAATGAGCATCCTTGCGTGGTCAGCCAGTTCAATCTTAACTTGCCCACAGACGTAGACTACATACGTGCTGGCAGTCCCAACAATGTAGGAATAAATCTAACCAATCAGCGAGCCCGTCAAGATGTATCAATTCCTGGTGGCGGCAACCTGGGCAGATGGGCACAATTGCTGGCACAAGGTATCAGCAAAGGTGCTATAGACAATCCTCCAGCACCACCTACACTGGGATTAAATAGTCCAACCTATGTACCTACCAAGATGGAAATTTCAATCACATTGTTACCAATACAAAGCCGTCAACAGGTCAGCAAACAGTTTAGCGTCAAAGAATTTGCCAATGGCAATTTAATTAAAGGAGGATTCTGGTAATGGCCACCACTTACGATTCAACCAGTCCGTACTTTACTACAGGATACAGTCAATTTTTCTTGGATGTAATGACCAATCGTCCTATACCCAAAGAAAACGACGATCGCTTGTTTAAAATCAATGTGACTTATCAATACCGACCTGATATGTTGGCATATGACTTGTATGATACGCCAAATCTTTGGTGGGTATTTTATCAACGCAATCCCAACACCTTAACAGCACCACCTTTGGATTTCAAAGCCGGTACCACAATTTATCTACCCAAAATTACTACCTTACGATCAGTACTAGGATTCTAACATGGCCGAAGACTACGATTATGCTGCTGGCCTAGCCGGAACCGATCCAGACCTAGCACCTGTTGACAGTGCTGGAGATGTTGTTACTGAAGAAGCACAGGCTCGCAGTGATGACGCTTATGCTGGCAACCCACCCGATGATCCAGCACCGGAACCCATTGATGTTGAAGGCAGAATAACCGCTGAAGATGTTGAAGTTGGCACCAACGATCCAATTAGAACATTAAACGACACACAGGCCACGCCACCTTCTAATCCCAATGCCCGTGGCAATTTTTCCCCAGGCCGAGCAACCACACAAGGCGGAGTAGGAGCACCCGGAGACGACTCTGGGGCTGTAACTAAAAACACCACCAGAACTGCAATCGATGGAGTGTTCAACACTGGCAAAATTATACCACAGGCCAACATATTAGATCAGTACGGTAGTTATACCTATGCAGCCAGTTTATACTTGATGAAGCCCGAAGCTTACACACAGTTGATGAAGTCATCAAAAAAAACCATAGCCGGCAGTCAGTTATTGATTCAAAGTGGTGGTGCCCCAGTGGGCGGACGCAATCCTTATTTTTCCAATGATTATTATATTGACAAAATTGTTCTTAAAAGCGTAATCACAGGCAAAGGAACCAATGCCGCACACAATGTTAACGATGTAAAATTTACCATTACAGAACCCAATGGCATATCCTTAATACCAAATCTTGATAAAGCTGTGCAATCGTATCTGGGCGGTGCCGGTGAAAAAAAGAAAAACTATGCGTCAGCTGTTTATCTTTTGGTCATGAGATTCTATGGCTATGACGATACTGGAAAATTAGTTCAAGGCGGCGTGCCTGGAGTATTCAACGGCACCGGTGCTGGCAGTGCATTTGTTGAAAAATTTTATCCCATTACCATAAGTGATATTAAATTCAAAGTGGCCAACAAAGTTGTAGAATATGAAGTAACCGGCACTGCCGTCAGCACACAAGTTGCAGCTGGTGCAGTACGTGGTAGTATTCCATACAATGTTGAGCTAGGCGGAATGACAGTAAAAGAAGCCCTCAACGGCCCGGCACAAATAGTAGATGGAAAAACTGGAAAACCAGTCAACGACACCAATGCCGCAGATCAAGTCACAGGGTCGCGTACAGTTGCTGGTGCAACCGCTGTGCCTACCACTAATGAACGAGAAAGCACCACAACATCTGAGGCACCTGGAGCCGAAGGCAGTGCCGAAGCCAATGCACCGTCTGCACCACCCAAGGCCAGTTCAGCTCCCTCACCAAAACCTACAATACGTCAAGGATTGTTTTCGGCACTCAATCAATTTCAACAAGAGTTGGTTAAAAAGGGAATTTATACCTACGCAGACACCTATAGCGTAGAATTTGCCAACCCTAGTCTAGAACAAGCAACAATACAAGTCAAGAATCCAGAAAAGAATCAAACTGGGTCGTCCAAGCCTGCCACAGCGGCCGACGCAAAAGACCCAGCCAAGAATCGTGTAGATAACAAAACTAGAAATCTCAGTGTAGTAGCCGGAACACAAATTGTACAGTTCATAACCAAGATTCTACAAAACAGCAGTTATGTTACTGATCAGGCCATTGTCAAAGCCAGTGAACAACCCAGCGGCAAATTGGAATCCAATGGCAAACCTGGCAACAATGTGGCCAGTTTCAAAATCAACATGGTGGCCACGCCCAAGAAATATGATCCTAAACGCAATGACTATGCCTACGATATCAAGTATGTGGTCAGCCCTTACAAGCTCAGTAACTTGATCTCCAACTATTATCAAATACCCAAATTCAATGGAGTACACAAAGAATACAACTATTGGTTCACCGGAGAAAACACACAGGTTCTTAGCTATGAACAAAGTTACAATGCTTTGTATCATGCAGTGATGTCTGGCAATCCTGGACAACTGGGCGGAACAATAATTCAAGATGCTATTAAAACCAATTTCCAACCCAACAGTAACGAAAGCAATCAAGGTGCCAAAAATAATGTCAACGAAATTGGTGCCAACTTTACAGATGCGTTGTTTAATCCAGGTGATTTAGCCAGTGCTACATTGCAGATTATAGGCGATCCAGCCTGGCTTCAGCAAGGAGATGTAAATCCGGTATTTGCCAAAACGTTTAATCCTAATCCGTTTATGGCCGACGGCACCATTAACTTTGACAGTCAACAAATTTTGTTTGAAATTTTAATTAATACTCCCAGTGACTACAATCTTGCCACAGGTATTATTGATCCAAATGTGCGAAATACCGTGTTTCAAAGTAATAACAAACCTGGAGCCACCAGACAAAGTTATGTGTATCAAGCCACCGAATGCCTGAGTGAGTTTTCTCGAGGTAAGTTTACCCAAACACTCAAAGGAGTCTTGTTAACTTACTTGCCAGATCAAACCTTTAAGGATCGTCAAGCGTCGGGTCGTCCTGGCACTGGTGCTAAGAAAAATGCGGCCTTGGGAAGTAGACCCACTGCCACAGGCGGAGTAAATAATGCCGCTGGCAGAATTGGCAATGGTACATTACCGGGCACTGCTGGCACTGGATCTAATGCAGGAACTAGAGATACTACTAACCCGGCTGCTACTGAAAATACACCCGGCGAGTGGACCAATATCGATGAAGCAACAACCGGTACTGAAGATGAATGGATTGACAACGGCGACGGAACATTTACACTAGCCGAAGACGCCAACAATCAACTTGATATTCCAGAAATAGATCCAGGACCCGAAGACCCTACATCAGATGGCGACATTGAGCCAATTGATGCTGCTGGCGGAGATGCAGAAGATGGCGGTATAATTGAAGATGGACAAATAATGGCGAGAGAGGCATAATGGCAGAGAATACACAACGCAGTCGAGGACGCCCCCAGGGATACAAACTTGATCGTGGGGGCATGCCCACAGAAATGGGTCCGTTTGTTGGCGTAGTAGTCAACAATGTGGATCAGACACGTGGCGGACGTTTACAAGTGGTGGTTGCAGAATTTTCCGATACCAACAAAGATGGCACTCAAAATCTAACAGATCAATCCTTATGGCGTACAGTGAGTTATTGTCCGCCATTTTACGGAGCCACACCCAAGGGTGGCAGTGCCGGCACAGGTACATACCTATCAGGTAACCAACAAAGTTATGGCATGTGGTTTACACCACCCGACATAGGTACACGAGTGTTGTGCTTTTTTGTCAACGGCGATCCCAATCAAGGTTACTATATTGGTTGTATACCTGAACCCGGTATCAATCATATGATTCCAGCTATTGGTGCTGTGCCCAAATCTCGTGCCGAAGTACAAAATAAAAATCAAGGAACTTATACTGCAAATGCTCCACTACTGCCAGTAACTGAAATCAACAATTCTGTTAAAAATCCCAAGACCAACGAAAGTCCCAGATTCTTTGACGAGAAAAAACCTGTACATTCATTTGTGGCAGCTGCATTGTTCCAACAAGGCTTATTGGCTGATCCAGTGCGTGGCAGTATTGGCAGCACTAGCCAACGTGAAAGTCCTAGTAACTGTTATGGAATCAGCACTCCGGGCCGTGCAGTTTATCAAGGCGGACTTGGTGGCACAGGTGACGACAAAGCACTAGATAACTTAAACAAACAAACATTGGCCGGCCTTAAAGTAGTTGCTCGCAGAGGCGGCCACACCCTGGTCATGGACGATGGTGATTTAGAAGGCAACGACAATTTGATTCGTATTAGAACTGCCAAAGGACATCAAATAACCATGAGCGACGACGGTAACTGTTTTTACATTTGTCACGCCAACGGACAAACCTGGGTTGAGCTAGGACAAGAAGGCACACTAGATGTGTTTAGTACCAACTCAATTAACTTAAGAACACAAGGTACAGTAAACATACATGCTGACGAAGATATCAACATGTATGCCGGTAAAACAATTAATATTAAAAGCAAGACCAGCACATCTATACAAAGTGACGGTGGCCTGGATGTGGCCTGCAAAAAAGAGCTAACTTTATTTTCCAGCAGTAAACTAGGCATTAAAAGCAAAGGAGCCTTGGCGTTAAAAGGCACAACAGGAACCTTTGATGGTGGCAGCACGCTAAGTCTCAAAGGCGGTGTGTTAAATCTCAATGGTGGTGCTGCTGGGGACATAACAACACCCAAGGGTATTACCAAAACCAAAATGCCATCTACTACATTTAATAACAGCACCGGATGGACCGTAAGTGCCACTGGCCTAGAAAGTATTGTAACTCGTGCACCAACGCACGAACCGTATCCTTACCATAATCAAGGTGTAGCAGCCAGTGTAAGTTTACAAAAAGGTCAAACTACAGCCAGCCCTGATTCGCCCACTGTGCCAGATGATTGGAGTATAACCAAAGAATGAGTATTTTTAACTATACTCTCCCGTCAGGTGCTAAATTTAGAGTCGTTGGACCGACTGGTGCCACACAGGCTCAGGCTGATAGAATATTCTATGAACAAGTTGCTTCAGGAAGTTTAGTTGGCTACGAATCAGGACAAACGCTGACCAGTGCTGCTAGTAAAGCTGTAAAATTTGAACTCAGTCGTCTTGAACGTGGCACAGCTGGTGTAGAAAGTTCTACAGCCCTTGCTGTGGTGTTAGGATTGCCCACAGTCACTGGCATTCCAGATCTTGTTAATACACCATTAACAAACCCAATCAACCAAGCTGACATAGTGTTGGCCAAAGGCGGCGACCTAGTACCTGATCCAATTGGCCCACTTAGTGGTGACGATGTACAAAAACTACTGGCACAAATTACTAACATTGTAGATCAGGCTGCCGATGAAATAACCTTAGAAAAAGGCATTGGCAAATACGGACTTACCGCCTACCAACTTGAACAAGCCGGATATGTCAAGCCTGGAACCAGTGCCAAATATCTAAGCGATGATCCAAATAGTTTTGTAGACACAATGAATACTCCTAGTGTGTGGACCGGGCTTGGCGGCGTAACATCGTTAGATACCATTCTTGGTGATGAAACCCTACAAAACAATATACAAACCGATCTTATGAAAAGTGGGTTTGAATCTTTACAAGCCGCCGGAGTTATTCGTACAGTTCCGTCTGCTCAAACAACCACAAGCCAAGGCACAATATATACCAACAACGGATTACAAACTTTTTCATCTCTGGCACAATTAGGTGGAAGTCTAGCTCTTTCCTTGTTGTCAAGACCAGGATCCTTTCAGTTACCTAATTTAAGTACAATTGCATCGGGTGTTACAAACAGCTTGACTTCTGGATTAAGTAGCCTAGGCGGCCTAGCCAACTTGAATGTTGCTGGCATTGGCACCAGCGTCACGGGTATAACAAACCAAGTGACTGGTCAAATTGGTGCATTGGTTGCCAATGCCAGCAAGTTTGGTAGCGACGCCACTGCCTTATGGGCCGGTGCCGGTGGACTTGGCAATGTTTCTGCACTTACTGGTAGCTTGAATAACATTGTTGGCGGAAGTTTAACTAATCTTGCTGGGGGAGTCACTGGCAGCTTGCAGAGTTTAACTGGAGGATTTGGCAGTAGTCTAAACGGAATCACTAGTAACCTAACAAATCTTGTTCCTGGCTCGCTAGGAAACTTAACAGGGTCAATGGACATACTTGGTAAAGCCAGTCAGTTTGCCACAAACTTCAATAATCCATTGTCTAGTCTTAACAGCCTTCCTAGCATAGGTGCCATTCAAGGACAACTAAGTGGCCAACTTACCAATCTTCAAGGACAGCTTAGTGGTCAACTTACAAATATTCAGGGACAACTAAGTGGACTAGCAGACAATCTTAGCAGTAGCTTTGCTAGTTTAGCCGACAACTTTGGCAATTTTGACCTAGGTAGTTTTGACCTGAACAGTTTTGGAGATCTTGCTGGCGGCTTTGGCGACTTTGGCGGCTTTGGCGGAGGAGGCGGCGATTTAGTTTCTGGAACACAAGTGGCTGCTGGATTCAACAATACTGTAAATCGCAAAACAGTTGATGCCGCAACCAAACGATTTATTGGCAGTGCCAAGATTCCGTTGCCGGTATATGAATATCCCAGTTTGCCTAGTGTAGCCGAACGATTGGACATACAACAAGCAGAGACTGCACTGCAATCTTCTGACGACAGTGGCTATTCTACCGCAGTTTAATAAAGAGTAAATACAGTCATGCCAACATTTATCGGATTCAATACAATTAATCAATATAAAAAATTCACAGTTGTAGACTTTGAATTAATCAAACGTGATCTACTTAATGCTCTCAACATACGTCAAGGGCAACTAGTAGGTAGACCCGCTTATGGCACAGTGATCTGGGATTATGTGTTTGAGAACCAAACACAAGAAACCGAACGTCAAATTACCGCAGAAATACAACGTGTATGTGGCGGCGATCCCAGACTATATCTTGCCGGAGTAGAAATATTCCCACAACAAAATGGCATGCTAATTCAAGTAGAAATACAAGCTGTTCCTAGTAGCGATGCTGAGCGTTTGAGTATCTTTTTTGATCAACAACAACGCCAGGCCAGCTATGTTTAACTACCCAGTTTATTAATCCCATAAATACAAGAACACAGGATTATCATGGCCAAGACTACTAGACAAACTGCGATATTTGGAGTTGAAGATTGGAAACGAATCTATCAAACCTACCGCGAAGCCGACTTTCAAAGCTATGATTTTGAAACCTTGCGCAAGAGTTTTGTAGATTATTTGCGCCTGTATTATCCAGAAACATTTAACGATTACATTGAATCAAGTGAGTTCATTGCGTTGCTTGATGTTATGGCATTCATGGGTCAAAGTCTAGCATTTCGCACAGACCTAAACACCAGAGAAAATTACCTAGACACAGCAGAACGTAGAGACAGTGTTGTTAGACTTGCAAATTTAGTCAGCTACACAGCCAAACGCAACACAGAAGCATC
>Ga0114962_10004904_pt1 | contig 10578 bp, 9 predicted proteins | sample C_130820_MF_Meta_FD_87017 | JGI IMG/M metagenome (GOLD analysis project Ga0114962, IMG submission 87017) | Freshwater microbial communities from Lake Croche, Canada to study carbon cycling - C_130820_MF_MetaG | ecosystem: Environmental > Aquatic > Freshwater > Lake | place: Lake Croche, Canada...
AGCGACAGATGCCTTTACATTGTATCCGCTTGGACAGGGACATGGCTCCGTCGCACATTCCTTTTGCATGTCACAGCAATTCCATCCAGTGGTTCCATTTGGGCAGGTGCAGAGGAAATTTTTCGGGAATGTCCATGCCTCTCGAGTTCTATTAATAAGAGCGAGCACCTCCTTCACCACGGCAGCCTTGGCACCGCCATTTTCCTTTTCACCGCCATATGTGACTCGCAGGAAATGCTTTACCACCGCCCGTCGTGCATAAGTCCCGCATGTGAAAGGAGGCACGTCATCGCGGCTGATGCCGTCGCGGTTGGTCAACCGTTCGCCTGAACATGGAAGTTCAAATAAACGAGATGGAGAGCCATCAGAGCTTCTCGACCATATGACCTTCTCGACGGTATCTGGTCCGGGCGTCAGCGTCATTGCACCCATTGGACCTTGCATAACACAGTCTGCATACTGGTGAAGCAGGTCACCGTCAGCAGAAAAGATTGTGATTTTGAGTCCATCACCCGTCCATTCCTTCTCTAATTTATCCAGCACAGCCAACACTATACTTCGCGTGGCGTCCATCTCTCCACTCGCCATCTTGAGACGCACTGCGGGATCGGTGATGCTGAGTGTGTGCTGTGTGGCGACGGGGACTTTGTTAGTTGAACGCCCAGACCAGAGCATGTGTGGAATGTCACACCCACTGCGATTGGCATAGGAGTCCAGACACGCGATGAATGGTTGGGATATTTTCGTGTCTGGTATTTTGGCTGGACCCGAAAATGTGAGGCATGCGTCGATTTGGGCAGATCCTGGGTTTTGGGTAGTAATATTACTGTATTTGAAATAATCCGTTGCCTGGCTTCCTTTCAAAAAGAAATCCAATACTGCTGTGTTGTCAAACCCGTTGGCCTTGGCTTCCAGTAGCTTTGCCGACACGTTCCATGCATCCGGCACCTCTGGAATCAGAGCATTCAACTTAATTGTGCGTTGCAGTGTGCGGTTGAAGAGGACGTGTGTGCCCTGGTCCCATGTCATTTCCTGGTAGTTTGACAAACATCTTTGGTAAACTGACAGCATAGGAATCTGCTGCTTTTTGAAGATCTCGTCTGTAGGGGCCGTGCATTCACCGTTGTTTTTGGAGGCGACGCATTCAAGATAGGTGTCGAAGCTTCCGAGTTTGGCTTTCAGTTGTTGCAGAGAGAACGGATTCCATACATACTTGACGCTCCCGTCGAAGTTAAGCAACGATAAAACTGTGCTGCACCAATACGCTCCGTCTAGATATGTCTCCATCTGACGTTCGTCTGGGATTGCAACTGGTTGATCTCCACAGGGGCATCTGTAGAGCACGCGTGTCGTCCAGTCCGGGGCCCGGCAGCTGCAGGGGAGAGTGTTAGAATGTATATAAACTTTGAAAATACACGCAATTATGTCAGCCAGTCCAGGTGAAAATGTCTGTGTGGTGAAGTATATTGACATTCGTTCCATGCAAGCAGATGATCCTGTTTACAATATTGACAAGTTTGTAAAGGGTGAGAAAACGATTGAGCATGGCACGTATGAGGACTTGCATGACAAGGTGTTTAGCAATTCACCACAGACGTACAGGTGCATTGAACCTCTTGCGTTGCATCACGAGGTGCTGTGGTCTAATGGGATTGTGTTTGTGAATGGAGTGGATAAGAGGGGGTATGTGGGACGAGATCAACTCCATCATGCCATTGAGGAGCAGGAGTACAATATTCTCTGGAATGGCGTCGATACACATAAACCGCTTCCAATCTTTGTAGATGTGGAGAAAGAAGTTGATACTGTTTTCACGGATGAATTTACTTTGTGTGTATAACTTTCGTTTTTAAAATGAAATTGCTGCTTTTCATGGTATTTATGCTGGATGTGAATCAGCATCCTTTGCATTCGCAACAGCCAGAACACGCAGCCAGATAATCAATATCAACACCACTGCTAACGGTGGCTCAATTGAATTCACCATATCCAGCACCGACTCTGCTATATCATCTGCCATTGCCTCGAACGCCCTCTCTGAATTCCTGTGCAGCCACTGCCGTGCGCGAGGCATCATGCGCCTGCGTCGGATAGAGCAGAGACAGGTGGAAGCTGTTTGCTCGAGGACATGTGCAAGAAGAGCACAGGACGATGGGTCGAATGCCGTGATGGCCACTGGATGATACATGAATGAATGCTGTGTGGTGTGTGTGTAAATAACAGTGATTGGGGAAATGTATAGACTTACTTGCGTTGATCAGTTGTTTGCAGAATGTCTTGAAGTCCGCGTACTACACCCAATGCGTACGTGAACACCACGTCAATCGGGTGGCGTATGGCGTCGAGTGGTAGAGATACTGCTAGTCCACCGAGTTGGGTGATGATATCCATCGATGCACTCGTCATTGCGTGCCCATTGTCGACCCCGCTATTCGTGCCTTGTGCGTTCTCAGCACTGAACTGTGTCATGCATGCCCCAGCTGCGGCGGTTGAAGCGGATTGGATGCCTGGGTCTCCTATAGAGACGGAGTTACCAGAGGCAACTGCTACAAGACTGTTGGCCTGGCAAACAACTACTTTCTGTGCAGCGATGGCAGCGTAAAGCGGGGCTAGGCAGAGTTGGAAGAGAAATTTAGTGACTGCTGTCATGGTGAGTGTGAAGGTGGCCAGAAATTGATTGTCCGTGGTATCGCCCATATCTTGGTCTATAATCGGCATGGAGGCTTGCATTAATCCGTTCACCATTGAAGTGAGTATAGACACTTGAGACGCAACTGTGTCTTTTAGTGAGCAGATCAACCCATAAAACACCTGATCTGGCCATTTTATAGCCTTGGGTGGATCAATTCCACCACTGATATCCAATATTGCAGACAATGCATTCGACAGCACAGTCCATACACCCTGTACCGCAGCCAGCGAAGCAAACATGGCCGCCTCAACAGATCCGCCAATTGCGCATAGAGGCCTGATCTGATTCACCTGCGACCCTATGCATCGAGCCACTTGACACCTTTGTGCTGCAAAGCATAGTCGCTGAACGGATAATTGTGTGCATCCAATGCATGAGTTCAGGCTGCATCCTTGCTGCAGTGTGTACTGTAATCGAACTGACATCGAGTTTCCAACAGACGAGGAGACCTGATTTCCACTGACATCTACAAACAGCATTGTCAACCAATGGCTAGGGTCATTTGATGCTACAAATACGCTGTATTCAGCTGTCGTGGACTGGGATACGCGTGACTGAAGACCCTTGGATTTGACTGGTACATTCTGACGCTCAAAGCCCTCATACTGCTGACAGTTATCCAGACGTATCATCTTTCTATCAATATCACACACTTGTAGCGGTACTTCGTCGTATGGTAGTAGTAAAGCCTGATCAGTAACGAATGAGGTCACCACGTGGTACATGGCTTGATCCCATAAGTTCGTATTTGCTGCACATGCAGAGAATTTCCATTTACCGCTGAACCGTAGACAATAGCTAACCAGATCTCCTTTCCTCGCGCGCACTTGTAACACAATAACATCACCCAATGATTGCATTTTTTGAAACCCCAAAGCATTTAGGTCGACATCCGATGGCTTAAACTCCACGCACGCTAGTCTTGCACACGCCTGAATATGCTGATCCTGCATACCAACAACACAATATACGTCACGCCAGCCTCCCGGGATCGAGGCTTTGATGAACTGAATCTCGGTGGAAAGACCGGAGATGCCCAATGTTTCCCAACTCCCTGCCTTGCTGACCCCCCTTGCAAGTGCAGACGGAACACAGTACTGTGCCACGCTCAGCTTCCCTGAACCCATGAATCCGGCCATAAGAAAACACCTGTCGTCCGCGTCAAGGCACAGGGATGCACAGGAAGCCAATTCTGTAAGTGCTACCACCCCGCCTGCTGTGAATGGATTGTATGCATCTGCGTTTAGAGAAGGAAAGAATAGACTCTGTACTGTCTGGGTGGTTGTCGTCGATCGTACCGCGGTTCCCGGCCTGACTTTTTCAAATGCTTCTATCTGTTGCTGGCATCGCAGCTTGCAGAAATCCGTGTTTCCGCATACACGCCAATAGTCTGCTGGCTCTGGAATCAACGTTACCACATATGGATTTGTCTCAAAATTATCACATTGGCCTGCCTTTTCTGGGTCCACTGCTGCTACAAATGAATCCAACACAGATCCCACAGAGCTAGTACCAGTAAACAGTTCTCCGAACACATCATCAAACACCCCCGTCAGATTCGCATTCGTGGAGCTCATCATTGCAGCGCATGCGTCGGGACTGTCCATTATTCGTCTTAGTCTAGGTTTCAATCCGTCTGGAGCTTCACAGTGCTTGACGATCCAACTTGCTGGGTTCTCTCCTGCTGTTTGTTTGCAAATGCAAACTATTACCGGTAGATCAACCATAAATATGCTTACTAAGTCCAACGTCGCTGTCGTACTTTTCACCCCAGCAAAACAATAATGCAGCACCATATTACCCATGGGCGTGAAATACCCAGCCATCAATGCCAGTCCACCACACGTGTTGAACATCCTAGTGGATACCAGCTCTTTGTAATCCACGCGGCCCTCGTATATCACGTTCCAAAACACACTCCCCACAGACCGCTGTTCTTGCGATGCCTGGATACACTGTACTATGATCCTCGATGCCATCCGCCACATCCAATGGGCGCCTGCTATTGGGTTGATTGTTGATTTCATGAAAAGACTCATGGGACCGAAGCGAGATCCGCCAGCGATCAGATCCTGTGTGCCAGAAAGGCTTTCCATTGGGTCGTTTGCAGACACTTTTGAAAATGCGCCAATCAGACCTGGCATAAAGGCAGATGCCCCACTGTTCTCTCCAACCGCTGTCATTCCATTGAGGAATGTTTGGGCGAACCCAGGTGATAAAAAATTCCCTGCCTTGGCGAGGATCCGCCAGAAATGGCCGTTACACGCGTACGCTGCTTTGAAAAATTCCTCCAGACTGAATATTTCTTGACCGCAGTTCATCAGTAGACTGTGGCTCTTGCTGTCGAGGTAGCAGGGGCCTGTTAGAAGATCAAGCATAACAGGAGCGGATACTACGATGACGATCGGGAGACGGATGGCCAGCACCACCATGGCAAACATTTCAGCAAACAGTGAACCCTGGATTTTTAGTGTGAGTGATTTGGTAGCATCTATCAAAGAAGAGACAATTTAAAAAACTCACAATCTGGGGCATTCGACGTTGATCTGGACATAGTTGACCGGTGGCGATCGTTGAGTTGGGAAGGAACATGGTAGATTTTATTTCCATCGAATCTGGATTGATGAACAACGTCTTCCATCTGTGATTTTTTTTGTATTAGCGTATGGCGTATAGACAGAAAAGGTTTAGGAAACAGCACATACGCTCTGTGCTTCAGACAATCGATGAGGAGAATGAGGACGACATGGCCGATTTTGAACAAGTGCGTCAGCCACTTATTTGGAGTTGCTATCCTGTGAATGTGCCCTGGTGGATCCTCTGCTGTGATGCTTTTATTGCATGCCTCGATGCGGATTGTTTCATGTCGTTCGAGGCGTGACGTCCGTTTGTGGTTGAATTATATTGTGTGTATAAAATAAAGACGACCTCGTTGCGTGTACCAATGTTTCAAGGCGACATCAAATTGCATGTGTTTGTGTTTTTCCTCAGGGTGTGTCTGTTCATAATTACAGGAATAGTTCTCCACGCCACACAGGCCACACCCGCTATCTTTGTGGTGTGCCCGGTTCTGTGGGAGAGTATGATATTGATTTTGTCTCTCAAATGCATACGAATAACATTATGTAAGGCCACCATGCATCGTTTTGAGATACGAAGCAAGGCATCCGATTACTTTGACATGATTGTTCATTTGGCCTATTTTTGCGTAGAGTGTGCTGTTACATCGTGTTCGCTCAATTCAGAGGAGTGTGTGAATGTTATGGCGTCTCCTTTTGGGGGGCATCCTATGATTGCATACGTGAATGGATTGTCTTGCGCGTGGGATGGATGCCTGACACTGTCTGTGGCTCTGTATGCATCAATTGACCGAGTCGGGAGGCCTCGGCAGTGGTAGTGAAGAAAGTAATAAATTACCCATATAAATAAATTCAAGGAACCGATTAAAAAAAATGCCACCGTCTCTCTCGTCCAAGCTCAGAGAGTTGCGTCGCAGCCTGAAGCCGAAATTCAAGTCTCTCATGCTTCTTGATTTCGACCATATCAAGATCATTGCCAGGCATATGCCGAGGACTGAGGAAGAGCTGATTAAGCTGATACCCGAGAGCTTTGTATCTGCCTATGGAGACAAAATTCTCAACATAACCCTCCATCACGAAAGAGATCAGGACAAGTTTGAGGATTGTATCAAAGAGATTGGTGCATTCTTACGCGGGGGTCTACCTGGCATGGCTCTATTGGAACGGGTATACACACAGATACTGAAAGGGTTTGGAATGGAGCACGAGATGGAGGAGGTGTTGGACGCGTGCAGGATTTACATCCACGCCGAGCAAAACCGTCTCAAACGCAAACGCCCTGTGGTTGCAGAAGAGGAGATCGAGTTTCAGCATGCAAGTCAGATGTGAGGGATACCTGGCGTCGGATGCGTTGCGTGGACGAAGGGTGTTGACGTCGATGTTGCGGAAACTTGTTTCTAAGACGGTAATAGCGATGTTGTACTCGTTGACATATGTGATGGTGGGCGCAAGCACGTTGAATCGCTGGAAGCATGTCTGGCTGCTGTGATTTCCTGAGATGAAGCCTGGGAGCGTACGAAATGTTGCTGATTGGTCTTCAGGGCATTTTCGAATTCCATTGGCCTGTGTCGGGCAGAATTCGTATGGATCGATACGCCATATTTGGATGCTTTGATATGAACTTTCTGCCTCGAATGCGAGTCTTGGATTCGAATCCGTGTTGCTGCACCAGTCATTGAAAGCATAATACATGGCCATTGACGGATTCGTAACCCAAAACACAAACCTATCCGTAGCCACCGCTGGGATGTGTGCCCATGGTGTGGAGTCAAACGAATATGGCACTGCAACCCTGCATCGTCCTCTTCCACATGAGTTGGCGGCCACTGTACAGTCTGATGGAGTAGCGCATGGTGGTAGCGCGGGGATGAATTTGTTGATGTGTATTACGGTGAATTCGTTCGCCTGGCGTGTCATTGTTGATCAGATTGTGTGTTTCCGTGTGTTGAAAATGAGACGGTTGTATATAAGAATGAGGGCTTTTCATACTGTACAATGACAAGTTTAGCAGCAGAGAACCACACCACGACACATTCAAACGTCAAATGCAATGCAGCCAATGCCCCGCAGATTGCGCGCCGAATCTCTAATAGTGGGTCGTATAAGACAATATCATTTGAGGCCATCACGACTGGTCTACTCGTTCGTACTACGGATGACGGTCATTTGTTGGCTTTGGATTTCCTATCCACTCTTACCAACGGCGACAGAAAAAAAGCCTCCCAAACTCTCGCGCGGATTGCATCTCGCCCCGAAACATGTGCGCTATTGACATTGAGGAGAGTTATGTGCAAGCCCAAGCCACGCAAACTTCTGAGCTTTTCAAACGCAGTGCAATTGCTGCTCGTTCTCCCAAAAAGAACAGTGTGTATGGAGATCAGGCGTGCGGTGGCGGGGGTGTTGACTGATCATTTCGAATATAGACACCAACAGCAAGAGGAGAAGTCAGCAAACAAATCTCTTCAGGTGCAGTTACCTGCGTCTTATTATTTCAATACAGAGGAAGAAAGATGCGTCTCTTTGCGACAGGCTAGAGTGGATCTGACACAGCGTGAGATGGAATTGGAGCGCCAGCGCATGCGTTTGCCTTTGGATAGGTTAAACCAGTGTATGGAGCTCATGGAGCGATGTGGGCCAATGTCTGACGAGGAGCAGCGCAAGTTCAAAATTCTCATCTCTGATCAGGCGGCTAATGTGATCGCTTCTGCTGCGACTACGTGGGTGTGATAAGTAAATAATACCTGATTCCCCCATATCCGCTGCACGTCGATTCCCCATGTATCGCCCACGGTGTTGACGGCTGTGAGGGCTAAGTCTCCTGCAAATGCAAACGGCTGACCAGTGATGGCCACCGATCTGTATGACGTGTAAGCACCTGTCGTGTTGCGCAGCATCCGTGAAAATGTGTTGGGTGCGTAGACGCAGTGTGAGCTGTCTAGCTGCACTTCTTCGTCCATCCATGTGCTTTTCACACCAGAATTCTTCCGAAGTTCATCCGTAAGCGAGGCCACATCACCTGACTTCAGGTCCCATGTATGCAGCCCACAGTCACGATTCATCATAGCAACTGAGTTCTGCCATTCTGAGGCGGATCGCAGGATCATGGAGCCTGTGTACCCTTTAGTCCAGAGCGCCATGCAGTAAGGAAAGCATCCAGCTAGCTTGAAAGTCTCGACACATGCAACATCAATCCACTCACTGCTGCACGCTGGTCGTACCCACAACGCCGCCTCTGCGATGGGTGAGTTTGTGGCGCGGGAGTTTGGGGAGGTGTATCGAGTTGCTGGCCAGCGTATGGTGTCGAGTTTGATTTTTGAGCGACCACATCCCATGTAGAAGCTGGTTGTGGGAACGCGGAATTCGACGGGGACGTAGTATGATGGACTTAATTTGTCGAGTGGTGCAACTGCACATACTATCTGCATACCATAGTCTTGGTCTGTACACGTGCAGCCCAGCAGTCCGCTGACATCTGCCGCAGCACTGACGGAGGCGATGCCGTAGTTGACGTCCATGGCTAGAGGAAACGCGCCTGGGAAACTGATGCTGGAGGTTCGAGTGTATAGTTCCACGTTCCATCCGTCGGTCTTTGCAAATAAATTCGAAGAGATACCCACTATTACAGTCTCGTTCAGACCCATCATTCCACCACCCTTGTTGAAATCCACCACAGTCCATCCACTGCATGCTGGGGAAGTGGCTGTGAGGACCGATTGGATGATTATCATGGTGACGTCGAGCCAGTTGTCGATCAGTAGGCCGAAATTGCGGATGCCGTGGACTGCCAGTTCGATTACAGGCTCGAAGTCTGGAAGACAGTACACCACAGGACCTCCTCCTGCTTTGCATCGATCGATGGTGACTGCAGGTACGTGGATGAGAAGGGTGAGGATAGAATTGATGATGTTGTGGACACCAAGGCCAAAATTGATATCCAGAAACGGATACATCATCACATCCAAAAGACTCGTAGCAACAGCGCACATGTCGCCTACGAAGGATAGCATGTACGAGACCGCCAATCTCCATTCAGCCAAGGGGGTGATGAGATCAAGGAGTCGTAGGTTTGGGTCGAACGAGTCGGGTGGATTGATGATGATTTTTACATAAGCAAACAATGAGAAGACCAGCTTCTGCATAAAAATCGCCAGGTGTAAAATGCTTTGCTTGAAGTCGCCCATATTACGAAGCACGTTTTCAAACAATACTCTGGACGGTATAGTCTTTACGCAATATATGATTAGATTCCACAGCGGAACAACTCCGTTCCACAGTAACTGAATCAGCTGCAGTGGTGTTACCAGCGCCAGGCGAATAGCGCCTCCGACATCTGAGTTGTATCCTTTCTGCAATGCAATGAGTCCCTCGGTGGAGTATCGCATGGCTACATAGAGTGTTCCCCATATTGCCAGTGCCAGTATACACCACAAGAAACTTCGCACGCTGAAGGAAAATAGACGCACGACTGAAGTGGAGACCGCTGACGCTGTGCTGGATATGTTTTGCATCAATGAACTCACAAACCACACTGACTTGCGGTCGGGCCCGATGCCGAAGAGATAGAAGAGAAGGGATACCCAGGCAAATGTTATTCGCTCAAGGACTAGTGCTACTGTGATAGCTGTGATTAGGACGAGCATGAATGTGAATGTAGTCGTGTGTAATCTTTTATAGGGGGTGTGAAAGGACCATTGTCTGCATGTGACTGAGTAAACGGGTAAAATACGATTTATTTCGGGTAAATGTATTTAGAAAAATTAACCCTGAAAGCCATTATACTGAAGTGGCGAAATCCTCGTGGACCTGTAGAGGGCGACAACCCCCTGCTCTCCCGTGAGTTGGGTGTATGTTTCTTCGGTGATATCTCTTCCTTTCTGCCTGACACAGATGACGCACATGCCTTCCCGTTGGAGTCCGTCCATCAACTCTGAATATGAGTTGTGTGTGAGACGCATGTCGTGTGCATTGATGGTCTCGTAAAACGGCTGTTGGCCGGGATGGCGGAAGATAAACCTGATATCTGATATCATAGTATCTTTGCAGTTTTGGTATTGTGGTGTGTTTATATATGAGCATACATCGACAGTAATACTCCAATGGATCAAAACTTCAATCCCGATAAATCCCCATCCCCACAGGATCAATCAGCGCCTGAGACAGCATGCAGCCATCAGTCACGATCGACTCGGCGCGGAGCAGACTCAGCTCAGCCTCCATGCTGCGGATGCGCTCGGTGGCGTGCTTCAGGCTGAGTTCCAGTTGAAGGACGTACGCCATGCGACGCTGTCTTGATTGGCGTGCGGCGAG
>Ga0114962_10004905_pt1 | contig 10575 bp, 13 predicted proteins | sample C_130820_MF_Meta_FD_87017 | JGI IMG/M metagenome (GOLD analysis project Ga0114962, IMG submission 87017) | Freshwater microbial communities from Lake Croche, Canada to study carbon cycling - C_130820_MF_MetaG | ecosystem: Environmental > Aquatic > Freshwater > Lake | place: Lake Croche, Canada...
AATGGGCGTCAACGGATGTGGTATATCAAAGCGGATGGGCTGGCATATAGAAAGTGGGCCGAAAATCGGCTATTGGGTAGCGAATGAATTGGATCGAGGATATTTTGCCGAAAGGTCAAATGCTATCGGTTTGATACGGGATAATGAAATTGTTGCAGGAGTAATCTACGAAAACTGGAATGGCCGTTCTATAATGTGCCATATTGTCATCAAGAAACGGATGACACCTGAATTTGTAGCTGCAATCTTTCATTACCCATTTATCGTTTGTGGTGTAGAAAAGATTATCGTTACCATTGAGGACACAAACGAGAAAAGTGTCAGGGTGGTAAAGAACATGGGTTTTGTTGAGGAAGGCAAGGTTAAGGACGCGCACCAGTTTGGTGACATGCTTATCCTGACGCTTTCAAAGTCTAAATGTAGGTTTCTAAGGGACCGTTATGTCAAAAAAATCTCCAGCCCCGCCCGCGACGCCTGATTACGCGGCTGCTGCGACCGCACAGGGCGCGGCTAATCTCCAGTCTGGCCTTCAGACGGCATACCTTGGCAACCCCAACATTACCAACCCTTACGGTAAACAAACCGTAACTTGGGAAAAGAACGCGCAAGGCGAACTGCAACCCAACATTGTGCAAACGCTTAATCCCGAAGCGCAAAAGGCTCTTGAGGATCAACAGCGCGTTCAATCGGGGCTGTCCAATCTTGCCATGCAAGGCACGGAACAGGCGTCTAATATTCTCAATAAGCCGTTTAATTATAACGGTCCTGGTATACAAACGAGCCTAACACCCGCGCAGCCGCTCAATTATGGCCCGACTATGGGTGAATATGGCACGGCCCAAGGCGTTGATGAAAGCCGGTTTGGTCAAGCCGGAACTATTGGGGCTGACAAATATGGCTTGGCTCGCGGCAATCTGGATTTGTCCAATGTCGCGGCCATGCCCATTAACGCTGGCACCACCGCCCAACAGGCCATTATGAATCGTCTTTCGCCGCAACTGGCGCAAAGCGACGAAGCCTTGCGTTCGCAACTTGCCAACCAAGGCATTACGGAAGGCAGTGAAGCCTATAACCGGGCCATGACGCAATCGGGTCAGAACCGTAACGATTTGCTGTCCCAGGCGGCTCTACAGGGCATTAATTTGGACCTGTCGGCTAATCAACAAGGCTTTGGTCAAGCCGTCACGCAAGCCGGGCTTTATAATCAGGCGGTGGGTCAAAACTTCGGCCAAGGTCTGCAATCGCAACAGCTTGGTAATCAGGCTATGGCGCAAAACTTCCAGACCGCGCTCGACGCTCAAAACTCCCGCAATGCCGCTATGGCTCAAAATTACGGCCAAGCCGGAAACATTGCCGGGCTTTACAACCAAGCCCAAAATCAGGGTTATAACCAAAACCTGCAAAACGCTCAGTTTGGTAATACAGCCGCGCAACAATCTCTTGCCCAACAACTTGCGTTGCGTAACCAACCGCTCAATGAAATTTCCGCACTTATGTCCGGCGGTCAGGTTCAGAACCCGCAATTCCAAGGTTATACGGGCGCTAACATTGCGGCGGCTCCGGTGTTCCAAGGCGTTCAAGCCCAAAACCAAGCCGATCAAAACACCTACAATCAGAAGGTGGCGCAACAAAATGCCATCTATGGTGCGCTTGGTTCGATTGGCGGCGGGATCGCTGGCGGTCTTGCGGGGAATCCCAACCTGTTTACAAGCGACCGGCGGCTTAAGTCCAACATCGAGCGCGTTGGCACTCACCCGCTTGGCGTCGGCATTTATGAATATGACATTGACGGCCATCGTGAGCGCGGCGTTATGGCTCAGGAAGTCATGGGCGTTAAGCCTCATGCGGTGCATATGCACCCAGATGGCTACTACATGGTTAACTACGGGGCTCTGTAATGCCGAATATCAGCCTGACCAATTATACGCCTCAAATGCGCGATGTGGAGCGTGCGCGGCAATATGCGCAAATGCTCCAAGAACAGGCCACCGCGCCCATTGAACAACAAACGGTCAACGGCAACCCTGTGCCGATTGGCTGGGCTAGCGTGCTGGCTAAAGGGTTGCAAGGGTATCTTGGCGGTCGGGCTGCTAGGAAAGCGGACGAACGCGAAGCCGCGACCAAGGCCGCGATGATGAAAGAGGCTATGGGATATATCGCGCCTGAAAACCTTAACATTGAACAGGCCGGTTCCGGTCTTAAGCAAATTGGTGACGTTCAATTTGGCAATCAGGGCATTGTTGATCGGCTGAAGGGTATAATGCCGCAAGGGGCTCCGCAACCTATGCCCCAGGCTTCCCCGCAACCCATGCCCCAAGCTCCGCAACCTATGCCACAAGCCCCACAGCCTATGGCACAAACGCCTATTTCCGCCGTAGTCCCTAAGCAAGATTTTGCCATTCCGCAAGAACTACAGGATCGCACGCGGTCATCCGAAGAAAAGCAGCGTATGCTTTTGGCGGCGGCTTTGAGCGATAACCCATACCTGCAAAAAATTGCCCCTTCCATGTATGAGGAAGAACGCAACACCGCTAAAGCTGAAAAAGCCTTTAAGGTTATGGGCGATTTAACTGATCTCGGCATTGATCCTAAAATGATGAATGTCTTTAAGGCCACTGGCGATACCGCTGGGGCGGCTAATTACCTTGAAAAACTTGGGGTTAATAAGGAAAATCAAAAGGCCGCGCTGGAAGCCTACAAAATAAAAGCTGCCGATACGGCTGAACAACGCCAATTGGATAGAGAATCCCGCGAAGCAATGGCGCAACAAGCAAACGCCAATAGCCGGGCTATGGCGGCGCAAGCCAGCGCGGATCGCCGTTTTTCGGCAAACCTTGCTGCTCAAGATAGGCGTTTTGCCATTCAAAATAGGGAATCAGAACTTACCCCACTTCAACAAACACAATTGATGAGCATTGCCAAAACCGACGCAGCGGTTGAAGGCGCACTTTCTGCTGTTAGAAGTACGCCTAAAGCATTTTCTGTACAACGCGGAGCGGCGGCTAAAGGAGGCGCTTTGACGGAATCTTTTGCGGCTCGCGCTGATACGTCGGAAGAACGCGCTGCTCGTGCTCAAGTGTTTAACGTAATGTCATCCGTAATTAAAGAGCGTGCTGGTACCGCTCAATCTAAAGCCGAACTTCAAACCCTTAATAGTTTCTTGCCAAATGTTTATGACAGCGGAAAAATTATTGAGGATAAGCTAACAGGATTTAAAAAATACCTTCAAGGACAAGAGGGCGTTGTTATGTCTGTTGGCCGTCATGGCGTTGTTTCTAATCCTACAAATGACCCTATGGGACTAAGGGGACCACAATAAATTATGGCAACTTTGGCAGAAATTCGCAGCAAATATCCTGGTGCTTATGATGATATGTCGGACAAGCAATTGGCCGATGCTATGTATTCAAAGCACTATTCGGATATGCCGCGTGCTGAATTTGACAAAAAAGTTGGTTTTGCAGCGGCACCAACTCAAACATTGAAAGCCGCCCCTTCGCGCTTGGAATCCTTTATCGGTGACGTAAAAGGCATTACCAAACAACGCATGGCCGAAGCGGATAAGGAAATTGAGGCCGCAAAAGCTATGCCTTTTAGCATGGTCAATCCGCTGGCTTCGCTTCAAAGCATGGGCGCAAACTTCAAGGGCGCTCTTGCGCCTGCCTATGGCGTTGGCGCGGCTATTGGGCGTGCCGTGGACCAAACTTACGGCAAGCCTGGATCGGCGGGCGGTGAGGACGTTAAATATGGTCAATTGGCCGAAGCGCTTGTGCCTATTCCGGCTGAAAAGCTAGTAGCACCTGCAAGGGCTGGTGGAGCGGCTATTGCTAAAGCGTTGGGTGGTGTTGCCCCAAGCGAAAAAATGGTAGCTCAAAAAATTGGCGGTAGCCTTAACATCGGTAAAATTCTTGATGCTGGTGCAACTCCGGCGGCAAAAAATGTCATTGCTCCCGTAAGAAGTAAATTGGCAAGTTTGTTGGAACAACAAGCTCAAGCTGAAAAAGCCGCTCAAATGCTAAAGGGTGCGGACAATCCTTTGCGCCAAGCAATGAATGATATTTCTGCTGATCTATCGCAAAAAGGAATTGGCGCTTCTGATACCCCAGAAGCTAAAGTATTGGTATCAAAAGCAAAAGAAAAGTTAAATCCTTCTGGTCCTGTTGTGACACAAGCCTCTAGAAATGAAATTCAAGCGTATAAAGACATAATTGATGTGCTTACGCCTAAAGAAGTTCAAGTTAGCCCTAAAATGGCTAGGCAACCAAATGTGTCAATAAAGTATGGCCCGGCTAATGGCGATTTGCCCGGTGCTGCAATTTATGTTCAAACCCAAAAGCCAAGCCTTGAGCGCATTGTAAATCTGCGTCGGGAATTGCAGGAATCTGCGTATCGACCTTCAAATGAATCTGGGTATGGCGCTATCGGTAGCCAAACTAGAAAAGATTTGATTCAAGGTTTAAAAGCCGTAGAAGATGCGTATACTAGCGGAGCAAGTGCGCCTGTTAGAGAAAATTGGCGTTCAATGCTTCTTCAACAAGAAAAAGCTGACGAACTTTTGGCAAAGAAAGGTCAATTTGCTACGCAATTGACTGAACTTGATACCCTTTCTCCTAAAGCTGCTTCTAAAAAAGCAAAAGAAATTGCGGGTCAACTTGCAACTGGTGAATTTATTTCACAACCTGAATATGCTGAAATTATTAAATTGGCACAAACTGCTATGGATGCACAAACCAAATCTGCCTTTAGGAAAAAAGTTGCGGGCGCTTTGGCAATAGGTGCAGGGCTTAAAACACAAATTGGTCAAAATACTGTTCGCAGCATAGGTGTCCCATGAGTTTCAACGGTTCAGGTGTCTTTAACATCAACTCATCCGGTCAGCCGGTAGTCGGTGGCACCACAATCACAGCGACCGCGTTCAATGCCCTCACGGCGGACCTGGCGACCGGCCTGACAACTTGCTTGACCAAGGACGGGCAAACGACCGCCACGGCCAACATTCCTATGGGAAACCATAAGATCACGGGCCTGGCGGCTGCTACGACCTCTGGCGACGCGCTTTCATATGGTCAAGCCGCGACCGTTTCAACGCTTACGGCCACGGGATCGGCGTCCATTACAGGCGCGATTACGGGCGCGTCTTTGGTTACAACCGGGGCGGTCACAATTGGTGGTACAACCACGCTTCAACAGGCGCTTGAAAAGGTCACAATCAGCGCAACGGCTGCAACCGGCACCGTACAATTTGACGCGTTAAACCAAGCCATTCTTTATTATACCACCAATGCAAGCGGTAACTGGACGCTTAATGTCCGGGGCAATAGCAGCACATCACTTGATAGTGTTATGTCTGTTGGTCAAAGCCTGACATTGGTTTTCATGGCTACGCAAGGCACCACGGCTTATTATGAAACCGCAATTACAATTGACGGTTCATCCATTACGCCGAAGTGGCAAAGCAATTTGTCACCTTCCGCTGGAACGGTAAACGCCATTGACGTATACAGCTTTACGATCATTAAGACCGCTTCTGCTACATATACCGTCCTTGCCTCACAAATGCCGTTTAAATAATGCCCGTAATTGGAACTAGAGCCGCGTTTTCTGCCAGAGGTTACGGCCTTTTTGGTAAGAAATTTCCTATTGTTGATTACGGCGTTGCCGCAGGAGGCGGGGGCGGTGGTCGTTTTTTTAACAATTATGCCAGTGGGGGTGGTGGCGGCGGTATTTTAGTGGGTACAAGCACGCCACTTATTCTTAATTCGTACACAATTATTATCGGGTCGGGTGGCGCTGGTGGTGTTTACCCATCCGCAATAACAGGTCAACCTGGAACAGATAGTAGTTTTGGCGGCGTAACATCAACAGGTGGTGGTGGTGGTGGTAGCGGCATTACCGCCGGTACAAATGGCGGGTCTGGCGGGGGCTCCGGCGGTTTAGGCATTTCAGGGCAAGGAAGCAATGGTGGCCCCTCCAGTAGTGGCGCAGGGGGCGGCGGCTATAGTTCTGCTGGTGCAACCGGAAACAGCGGGGCTGGTGGTGCTGGCCTAACGTCTACAATTTCAGGTTCTAGCGTAGTTTACGGTTCTGGTGGTGGTGGAGCCCCTAGCGGGGCAGGCGGAACCAATGCGGGCAATGGTGGAAATCCCGGCGGAAATGGCGTTGCCAATAGAGCGGGCGGGGGCGGTGGCGGCGGTACTTATGGCGGCACTGATTTTGACGGCGGGAACGGTGGTTCCGGCATAGTCATTATTCGCTACCCAACAGGTTCTGCCTCATGTACAGGCGGAACTATAACCACTTCTGGTGGCTATACGATTCATACGTTCACAAGCTCTGGCACATTTACCGTTGCTTAACTTTTAGCCGCACATAAATCTGCCAAACCAAAGAGGCGAGACGATGGCGACGACAGACGAAGAATTTATGGAAGCTTGGATGCGGGGTGAATGTTCACCCGCAAAGGTTGCCCGCATCCTGAACATTGACGTTCGTAACATTTACAAGCGCAGGGAAAACCTTACCAAAAAAGGCATTGTGCTTCCCACTGTTGTTCCCAAACAATCTGATAACCCATATGGGCAAACATGGTCCTACAAGCGCGAGCGGGAAGGCTATGTTGAAAATGGGCATGTCATTGTCTATTCAGACGCCCATTTCTGGCCTGGTGAACGCACCGTTGCCAATGAGGCCTTGCTGCTGTTGCTTAAGGAACTAAAACCCAAGCGGGTCATTGCCAATGGCGACATATTTGATGGAGCCAGAGTAAGCCGTCACGATCCGCATGGCTGGGGCCAGCCGCCTAGCGTCAGGGAAGAATTGGACGCTTGCCGGGACAGGCAGCATGAAATTGTCATGGCCGCACCCAAGGGCTGCGAATTTGACTGGAACATCGGCAATCACGACATGCGTTTTGATAAGACGCTTGCCATACATGCCGGGCAATATGATGGCGTCATCGAGCGGCTATGCGATCATTTCCCAGAATGGAACATGGCTTGGTCGATACGTTTAAACCGAAATGTTATGATTAAGCACCGTTGGCATAACGGTATCCATGCGACTTACAACAATGCTTTGAAGGGCGGGCTAACCATTGTTACCGGGCATTTGCACAGATTGGCAGTTACGCCGTGGGCTAACTACACTGGTCGTATCTGGGGCGTTGATAGCGGTACTTTGTCAGACCCGCTTGGTCCGCAATTCGAGTATCTGGAAAATAATTCAACGCCTTGGTGTAGTGGCTTTGCCGTTCTAACCTTTAAAGACGGTATGATTCTCCCTCCGGAACTTTGCGAAGTTATCGAAGGACATGCTTATTTTCGCGGTAAGCTCGTTGTTTGATTCTAGTTCGCATGTTATTTCAGAATCCATGTTGTGATCCACCTGGTTAAAACGGACATGTCCATGCCCAATCTTATTCAATGGTTGCTTATTATCGTGGTCGGCGTTGGAAGCTGGTTTATGCACGAGCTATGGGACGCAGTTAAAGATTTGAAGTCTGACCTTTCAGACGTTAAAGTCGCTCTTGCAAAAGAGTATGTTACCAAAGATGACTACAAGGCGGACATTGGCCGCATACATGAATTGCTTGATAAGATTTACGATAAACTAGACAACAAAGCGGATCGCTTGCCATGATTGAAGAACTTGTAGCTCACGTTTTTGCTCTGCGTAACGCAGCGCATTTGGCCCATTGGGCTACAAAGTCTTATAGCCAGCATCAAGCACTTGGCACTCTTTATGATGGCCTGATCGACAAGATTGATATGATTGTGGAGACCTACCAGGGCGCGTTCGGTCTCATTGGCGACGTTAAAATTGTGGTCATGCCCAAGGGCAGCATCACGGAAATCGTGCTCAAGGAACTCAACTGGATCGACAAGAACCGCGAAAAGATTGCGGAAAAGTCCACCATGCTTGAGAACCTGATTGACGATCTCATGCAGCTTTATTCTACCACGCACTATAAACTCGTTAACCTGTCATAGGTGCTGTCGTGGGTTTTGGTGTCGCTGACGCAATTTCTGCCGGTTTAAACATCGTTAACAAGTTTGTTCCTGATCCGGCTGAAAAGATTAAAGCCGAAGCGGAACTTCGTAACTCGCTTCAGGCTTGGGATGCGCAGCAAAATAATGTCAACGCGGCAGAAGCTCAAAATCCTAATCTTTTTGTTTCGGGTTGGCGTCCCGCTATTGGTTGGGTATGTGCTACCGCGCTGGGTTATCAGTATGTGGCATCGCCGCTAGGCGTCTGGGTTTGCTCGCTGTTTCATTACGCCATTCCAATGCCGCCCAAGCTCGATAGCAGCCTATGGGAACTCATGTTCGGTATGCTGGGGCTTGGCGGGCTTAGAACCTACGAAAAGATTAAGGGTGTGGCCTCGAAATGAAAAACAACTTTGACGCTTGCTTGAAGCTGGTTTTGAAGCATGAGGGCGGATTCATTAATCACCCTATCGACCCAGGCGGCATGAGCTGCCTTGGCGTCACCAAAAAGGCTTGGGAAGACTATACCGGAGAAATCGTCACAGAGGCCGATATGAGGGCGCTGACGCCCGAAACGGTCGCTCCGCTATACCGGGACCAATATTGGAAGAAAGCCGCCTGTGAGGCTTTACCGGCCGGTCTAGACTATGCTGTGTTTGACTACGCGGTTAACAGCGGTCCAATGAAGGCGGTCAAGACGCTTCAAGCTATTTTGGACCTAAACACGGATGGCATTATTGGCCCCATGTCGTTAGCGGAAATCGAGAAACGCGATCCCGCTAACTTAGTTGCCCGGCTTTGCAATGAGCGGGTCCGCTTTTTGCAGAACCTGCCTACATGGCAGACGTTTGGTAAGGGCTGGGGGCGTCGGATCAAGGAAGTTGAATACAAGGCGACCGCTATGTGTCAGCCAGCTTCTCACGCATCATAGGCACAAAGTCTTCTAACGCGATTACCACTCGCCACCGTTCGCCGTTCTGGCGAAAGATGACAAGCGGTATTTGTTCCTTGGGCGTGCAGGCTTCCACCTGGCGCACCCATTGCATGACAGCCAACTTTTCATGGCGTTTACACTCGATCCTAAACGGGCCGACTTCAATGTCGTCGGCACCGTCACGGGCTTGGCCTAGCTTGCGTTTGACCACAAAGCCAAGTTCGTCGGTAAGGATAGAGGCGAGTTCATTCTCGCCCCTAGCGCCCTTGTTGCGGCTCATGCGTCCGGTCATTTGCGCCTGCTTTTTGCTGTGGGGCTATTTTCCCCGGTTCTGGATTTGCAATAGGCGATAAATCCAGGGGCGTTCAGGTTTTGCTTTTGAGTGCCCCAAGCAAGATTTTCCGGCCTGTTGTCGTCACTGTTTTCGTTCAAGTGCATAACAACGGCACCCTGAAACGGAGAGGGTCCATTAAAGGCTTCGCAAACAAGCCTGTGAACTTTGTATGTTTTGCGGTTAAACATGACTATTCGACGCTTTCGATCCTTTGTCCAAACGCCTTTCCATTCTTTTCCGCCATAGGTTCTAAATCCGCCCCTTGGCATTTCTGCCTCATAAGGAATCCGGCGAATTTGCCCCAAAGAGGAAGCCTCATATTCTGGCAATGACGGAACTGTTTTCCATTCTTCCATTTTGTCCTCCGCGTGTTGGTGAAGCAGTCACGCTCTGCTTAATCAAAAGGTATTTCGTCGCCCCAATAATCGCTGTCTTTGTTTCCGACCTTCTTGCTGTTAGGCATACGGTTTGGCCGGGTCTTCAGAAGTGCTTGGCTGTTAACGGGTGTTAACGGCTTCGGCGCTTCAACGGTCTTTACCAATGGTGGAATGACCGCATAATCTCCGCACGCAGCCGCCTGGGCTTCCTTGCCGATAAAGAAGCCATGCTTCTCGCATTTCCACTGGGCTTCACCATAGGTGGATGAATGAGTGCATGTTCGGCAATTGACTTCAGGAGCCGCGTTTTGATGGCATAGCTTGTGCATGTCGCACATTTTGCATTGCCAGAACGCGGGGTCTTCACTCAGCCTAATAGGCGGGCTGTTACTAACTACAATACGATTGGCCTTTTCAGCCAAAAGCGTAAAGTCACGCTTGTCGAAATGCACCCATTCTGTGTGCATGTCGTCGGTGTTCTTATTCACCGCAATGTACATAGCCCGGTCTAAATCCAGCAAACCCATGTAGGTTTGCATTTGCCCATAATGTTGCGGCTTGGCGGTTTTGACGCCGTCTTTCCGCAACGCCTTAAAGGCATTGTCGTTCATGGTCTTGATTTCCAGAACCGCCCAGGTCTTAGGCGCTTCGGGAAAACCACGCGCAACCCCGTCAACGGAACCGCCAAAGTGTCCGCTTTCATTGCGGCACTCAATTTGCTTTCCGTCTTCCTCAGTATGAAGCTCAATGCCAATGGCCCTAAGCTCATCATAAATCCGCGTTTCTTCCCGCTTGCCGGTATCAAACAGCCGGAGCAGACGCCCCTCAAATTGAGGGGTCGCCGCCCAGCGGAAAGTAAGCCAGAGATAGCGGTCGCAATGGTGCCCGATCAGGGACGCACCCAAATGTTCGCGGTGGTCGTCGTTCCATTGCTCATACCACTAG
>Ga0114962_10004906_pt1 | contig 10575 bp, 9 predicted proteins | sample C_130820_MF_Meta_FD_87017 | JGI IMG/M metagenome (GOLD analysis project Ga0114962, IMG submission 87017) | Freshwater microbial communities from Lake Croche, Canada to study carbon cycling - C_130820_MF_MetaG | ecosystem: Environmental > Aquatic > Freshwater > Lake | place: Lake Croche, Canada...
GAGATGGTGGGCATGGGCTTACATGACGGCCATGCCTGCGACTTGGTTTTTCGTTGTTCAGATGCCTTGGGCCGGGTCATTTAGTTTTGCTAAGGCGATTGAAGATGCTGCCTACGTCACGCTGTTTCCAGCCACCATTGTTGCCATGGCTCAGCTCTTAAGGTCTGGAGCTTACAACGTAGATTTGGCGGTAGAGGCAGCCTCCGAAGCAGCAGCGGAGCGCGCCAAAGTCGATGCCATCGAGCGCGAGCGCTCGCGAATCGACGCGCTGGTGCACGACTCAGTCTTGACTACGTTTTTGGTGGCGTCTAATGCCAATACTCCAGAAGAGCACGATTCAGCCAAGCAGTCGGCACAAGACGCACTTGAGAAACTGCAGAAGGCAGCTAGCGAAGAAACTGTAGATGCAATCTCTGCCTCTTCTTTTGCTCAGGCCTTAGCCGAAGCGGTGCGACGCCAGGATGCTCAGATTGACATCGAAGTAAGTGGTGCATCGTCTTATCTTTTGCCGGGCGACGTTTCGTCAGCGCTCGCCGACGCGACCGCGCAGGCAGTGTCGAATTCGCAACAACACGCAGGTCTCATGACGGCTAGGTTGTTTCGACTCAAGATTGCCGAGCGCGAAATCAAGATCGTGATACGGGACGATGGCCCAGGTTTTCGCCCCAGTCGAATACCGAGAACGCGGCTTGGTCTAAGGGTTAGCATCATTGCCCGAGTCGAATCCGTTGGCGGCAAGGTATTCATCGAGACAGCACCCAGAAAAGGCACCACCATCGTGCTCGAGTGGAGGTTCGCTTGATACTCCGCGTGCGTCGACTAGGCATTTCAGCCATTGCGCTGCTTTTTGGAGTCTTCCAAGGCGCGCTCGGCTTGGCTTCGTTCGGCTTCTACTCAAATCAAGTCGGTCCGTCGTGGGCTTTGGCGATCTATTTTGTCGCACTGATCGGAGCAATTGCGCTTCACCGTGGAGTCAGGCTTCCTGCTTGGCAGGCGGGACTTGCCACGGCAGCAGCATGCTTGCTTCCGTTGCTCACTAATCCGGCGATTCGAGACCGCGTTTATGACACTTATGCAACCTGGTACATCGGCGGCATTGGAGTGCTGCTATCAGTCATAGTGGTGCGCCGCAATTATTTGCTCGCTTGGTTTGGCGCGACGATCGTGACCATCGAAGTAGTGGTTTGGGCTCAAGACTTCAACGTGATATGGCAGTCCGGTTTGCTCGGCGGCATGTTGGTCTTGATGGCAGCGGGTCAGGCAGTCTCGCTTGGAGTTGAACGGTCTGCTCGCGAAGCTAAGGCGCTAGCCGATCAGGCCGCTTTAGAAAAATCAGAGTCTCAGGCTGTCACGGCTCGACGTGCCGAACGCCAATACCGATTGCAAGAGGCATTCGCGTCTTCAAAGGACCTGCTCGAGAAGATCGTTAGTTCTAACGGCAACCTGACCCCGGCGCAAAAGTCTCAAGCCGCTCTTGCTGAGGTTGCGCTTCGTGACGAAATTAGAGGTCGCGATCTGATGAGTCCGCAGTTGCGCGAATCGGTAAGGCAGGCGCGTCTACGAGGCGTCGAAGTGATTTTGCTCGATGAGGGAGGTCTCTATGGGCAAGACCAAGACCGTGTCGATCGAATCCTGCAAGATGTGGCAAGCGCGGTTGACGGAGTTCAGCGGGGCAAGATAACGGTTCGTTCGGTGCGTGGCGAAGAATGGCTGGTGACATTGCTGGTCACCGATTCGCCAACCGAACCGCCGGTGCTCTGGTTGCGTTTGTCATAGTTCTGACCAAAGAGAAAAGACAGCCTAGAAAGGCTGTCTTTTCTGCTTTTAGCAGTTTCGAGAACTAGCCAAGGATGGCGCGGCGAAGGGTCTCTAGACCAAGTGCACCCAGGTTTAGGGCGTCGCGGTGGAAGTTTTTAATGTTCCAGTCTGCTCCGGCCTTGGCCTTGGCTTCGTCGCGAATCTGCTCCCAGATGCGCTGCCCGATCTTGTAGCTTGGTGCCTGTCCTGGCCAACCGAAGTAGCGGTGCACTTCGAAGTTGATGAACTCCTTCGACATGTTCACGTTTTCGGTCATGAACTGAACTGCATAGTCGAAGTCCCACTTGCCAGTTCCGTCGAGGCGTGGCTTGCCGAGGTGAACCGACAGGTCGAGAACCACACGAGCCGCGCGCATGCGCTGGCCGTCTAGCATTCCAAGGCGGTCGCCCGGGTCGTCCAAGAAACCGAGGTCCTGCATCAAACGCTCGGCGTAGAGAGCCCAGCCCTCACCGTGACCCGAGCACCAGTTGGCCATGCGGCGCCAGTCATTGAGCTCGCCGCGGTTGTAAACCTGAGTCGCAATTTGCAGGTGGTGTCCTGGAACACCTTCGTGATAAACGGTGGTGGTTTCGCGCCAGGTGTCGAACTCTGTGACTCCAGCAGGAACCGACCACCACATGCGACCTGGGCGACTGAAGTCGTCGGTTGGGCCGGTGTAATAGATCACACCCGAGTTGGTTGGAGCAATCTTGCACTCTAGAGTGCGCAGCTTTTCTGGAATGTCAAAGTGTGTCTTGCCCAGCTCTTCGATTGCTTGGTCACTCAGACGCTGCATCCACTTCTGCAACTCATCGGTGCTGTGCAGTTTGCGGCTCGGGTCGTTGTTCAAAATCTCGATTGCCTCGAGCACGGTTGCGCCAGGCTTGATCTCGTTTGCAACTGCTTCTTGCTCGGCTTTAACTCGAGCTAGTTCTTCGATGCCCCACTGAAGCGTCTCTTCAAGATCGACCTTTGCGCCCAAGAAACGCTGGCTCAGCAGCGAGTAGCGCTCGCGACCGATGGCGTCTTCTTTGGTGGCAACCGGTGCCAGTTCGTCGCGCAAAAAGTGCTGCAACTTGGCGTAAGCCGCGGTTGCCACCTTGCTGGCTTCGACTAGGTCGGCCCGAAGGGCATCGGAGAGTTCGACGCCATCGGCCTTGGCAAACTTCGTGAAGAAGCCGTTTTCGCCGGTGATGTTGTTCAGGTCGTTTACCACCCAGTTGACCTGTCGGATCGCCGGGGTCTCGTTGTCGCGAATGCCAACGCGAAGTGTCTCGATGTAGCCATCGATAGCACCCTCAACCGCACGCATGCGCTTGTTCAGGTTCTGCCAGTCGCCCTCGGTGGCCACTGGGGTGAGGTCAAAGATGTCGCGAATTCCCTGAGCTGGAGAGGCCAGAACATCGAGGTCGCGCTTCCACAGACCGGTTTCGTGAAGTTCGATGCTGAGCTTTAGGCTTGCCGAAAGGGCATCCTTAGACACCTGGTCGATTGCATCTAGCGGCTCTAGTGCCTCAAGTTGCGCCAGAAGGTCTTTTTCAAGCTGGTTGAAGTGCGCGATGGCAGCCGGCGAGTGATCGTCTAGCTTGTCTTCGCCGCCAGCGAATCCGGCGTAGGTGGCAAACGATGGGCTTAGCTCGGCGAGCTTGACCACCCATGCGTTTGAAAGTTCATCAATCTTTGAAGGTACACGCGTCATTGCATTTCCTAACCAGGTTGGATTCTAGGGTTTGCACCTAATCTAAGGCAGAATCGTGCCGCTTGCCAATCCGAGTTGGTCTAAAACCGGCCAACCTTGAGGGTCGAAAACCGCAGTTAGTTCAAGCCGTCCTGCACCGAGGCAACCCATTGGCCATGCCCAGACTGAATGGTCGAACGAAGCATTCCGTGGTTTCGATTCCAAGATGACTTCGCCGGGCTGCGCTTTGCGTTCGCGGCGGCCTCGACTTGCGCTGCTGCCAGTGCCGAGTTCACCACGGCGATTGCGGCGGCTAGCTCGGCATCGGTGGGGGCGCCTCGAACTACTTGAATGTCTGCAGGTTCGTTGGTCATTAGAGCGGAATGTTTCCGTGTTTCTTAGGGGGAGTGGTGGCGCGCTTGGTCTTCAAAGCCCGCAGCGCCTTGATCACGTTCACTCGAGTTGCCGACGGTTCGATGATTCCGTCTAGCTCGCCGCGCTCTGCAGCCAGGAATGGGCTGGCAACGTTATAGGTGTATTCGGCGGCAAGCTTGGCCCTAACGGCAGCCACATCTTCGCCAGCTTCTTCGGCAGCCTTGATTCGGTCGCGGAACAAAATGTTGACCGCTCCCTGACCGCCCATTACAGCGATTTCGGCCGTTGGCCACGCGAGGTTGATGTCGGCTCCGAGTTGCTTCGAGCCCATCACGATGTAAGCCCCGCCATAAGCCTTGCGGGTGATTACGGTCACCATTGGCACGGTGGCTTCGGCATAGGCATAGAGCAACTTAGCGCCGCGGCGAATCACGCCGGCCCACTCCTGGTCGGTGCCAGGTAGATAGCCGGGAACATCGACGAGAGTCAAAATCGCAATCGAAAATGCATCGCAGAATCGCACAAAGCGCGCGGCCTTTTCGCCGGCGTCGATGTTTAGGGTGCCAGCCATCTGTGAGGGTTGGTTGGCGATGATGCCAACACTTTGCCCGTCGATGCGCGCAAAACCAATCAGAATGTTTGGCGCAAACAGCGGTTGTACTTCAAGAAACTCGTTGTTGTCGACGATGCTCTCGATTATTGAGTGCATGTCGTAAGGCTGATTGGGCGAATCGGGAATGATGACGTCAAGCTTGCGATCTTCGTCGGTGACTTCGAGAACTTCGGTCTGGTCGTAACTCAAGGTTTCGCTCAGGTTGTTGCTTGGCAAATAAGACAGCAGGGTGCGCGCATAGTCAATCGCATCGTCTTCGTCGCTGGCCAAATAGTGCGCCACACCAGAAGTCTCGTTGTGCGTGCGTGCGCCACCGAGTTCTTCCATGCCAACATCTTCGCCAGTAACTGTCTTGATCACATCGGGGCCGGTCACGAACATGTTCGAAGTCTTATCAACCATGATTACGAAGTCGGTTAGCGCCGGCGAATAAACAGCGCCACCAGCGGCTGGGCCCATGATGATTGAGATTTGCGGGATAACTCCTGATGCCATGGTGTTGCGCTTGAAGATTTCGCCGTACTTGCCCAGAGCAATTACGCCCTCTTGAATTCGAGCGCCTCCGGAGTCAAGAATTCCGATCAGCGGCACACCGGTTGCGATGGCTAGGTCCATGACCTTGATGATTTTGTTTCCGGCTGATTCACCTAGCGAGCCACCAAAGATTGTGAAGTCTTGAGAGAAAACGGCAACCTGTCGGCCATCGATGGTGCCGACGCCAGTAACCACGGAGTCGCCGTATGGGCGGTTCTTCTCCATGCCAAATGCAGTGCTGCGGTGACGAACGAATTCGTCCAATTCTTCGAACGAGCCATCGTCGAGCAATAGCCCAATGCGCTCGCGGGCAGTCTTCTTGCCCTTGGCGTGCTGTTTGGCGATTGCTGCCTCGCCACTAGCTAAGACCGCTTCGTGATAGCGGTCGCGCAGGTCGGCCAGCTTTCCGGCGGTGGTGCTCAAGTCGTGCTTTGGTAGATTCTCGGCAGTCATGAAAGCCACTTTATAAGCAAAATTACCCGCTTTGTTTGAAGGTTTCCTACTGCCATTGCTCAAAAACGATGTTCGAAACCTACAGTTTCCACTGTTTAGGCGGTTCGGGGGCTAGCCTGACAGCATGCAGTTTTCTTTTGATTCGAGCGTGGTGAACCGTCTCGACCACGTCGATGAGACCGGTTCGACCAACACCGATTTGGTTGCGGCTGCCGCTGCAGACGAGACAGCCTGGCCAGACCTCTCGGTGCTTTGCGCGTCGAGTCAGACTGCAGGTCGAGGTCGAGCTGGTCGAGAGTGGGAGTCAAGGCCGGGCTCTTCGCTCGCGGTGAGCATCTTGGTTCGCCCCATCGATGTCGGTCTGCAGAACTTCGGCTGGCTGCCCATTTTGGCGGGGCTAGCCATGACTCAGACCGTCTCAGCACTTTTGCCCGAGGCTCGAGTCGAGCTCAAATGGCCAAACGATGTTTTGGTCGACGACAAAAAGATCAGCGGTGTGCTCAGCGAACTTTTGCCCGATGGCCGTGGTGTGGTCATCGGTGCGGGCCTGAATCTGGCGCAGAGCCAGTCTGAGCTGCCAATCGCTGCTGCCACCTCGCTGGCCCTCGAAGGTGCAACGGTCGGTTTCGAGCAGTCCCTCGAGACCTATTTGCAGAACTTTGTCGCGCTTTATCGCGAGTTTGTAGCACACCGTGGCAACGCCGATGCCTGCGGCCTTCGCCGCTCGGCTCAGGCGAAGTGCGGCTCGTTGGGGCGCAGGGTTCGGGCAATAATGCCGGGTGATCAAGAGGTTGTGGGCACGGCCGTTGCCATTGATGAGTCCGGTCGTTTGGTGATTTCGGTTGAAGAACAAGACCAGCTCTATGTCGTGGCTGCCGGCGACATCGTTCACCTGCGACACAATTAGTTTGTGAGTTTTCAAGAAGAGCAAACCCTGGTTCGTTTGCGACGCCGACCAAGTTCGCTGTGGCTCAGCCACCTGGTGCTGGCAGTAGTTTGTGCCGGGCTCACCTGGTGCTCGATCAGGCCACTGTCAACTTGGTTAAACTACACAATTTATGTGGTTGCCGGGTTGCTGCTGTTTTTCTTTTGGCTAATCCCTGCTTGGCGTTTTGCAGCTAGCTATGTCGATGTGACCACTGCTCGAATAATCGTTCACTGGGGAATGTTTGGGCGCACCCAGCGCGACATCCAAGTTTCTGCAATCACGGGGGTTGAATACTCACGTGGATCTGGCATCACTATCAACCTTGGTCAAGCCGAACCGCTCGTCTTAGCAGGGCTCTCTCGACCAAAGGCGCTAGCCGAAACCCTGCGCCAGACCCTCGGTCAAACGCTGGCAAAATAGAAGTGCGCGGCAATCGCCGCAGCCGCGAAAGGAACCCCATGACCAAAACACGCATTGGCGTGATCGGTGGCGGTCAACTTGCGCGAATGATGGCGGTTGCGGCTATCGAACTCGGGCTAGATATCAAGGTTTTTGCCGAAGCCGAAGGTTCATCGGCGCAGATTGCGGCAACTATGGTTGGCGACTACACCAACATCGAATCGATTGCCGAGTTTGCCAACACGGTTGATGCCGTCACCTTCGACCACGAGCACGTGCCGCTAGCCGTGCTGCGCGAGCTCGAAGCACGAGGAGTTTCGGTGCAACCGCCGTCGCGAGCCTTGGAGTTCGCTCAAAACAAGCTCCAAATGCGCAAGCGCCTTGGAGAGCTCGGTTTGCCGATGCCGGTTTGGGCTGAAATTCGCACGGCAGCAGAACTACAAGAATTCCTTGGTGACAATGGCGGTGTTTGCATTCTCAAGACTCCGATTGGTGGCTACGACGGCAAGGGTGTGCGAGTGGTTCGCAGCGTCCAAGATGCCAGCGACTGGCTGAGCGCCGAGGGTTTGGCTTCGGTAGGCGGCTCGTTGCTCGCCGAAGAAAAGGTTAACTTCGTTCGCGAAGTCGCCCAACTCAGCGCTCGGCGACCGAGTGGCGAGTTCAAGTCTTGGCCGCTGGTTCAGACCACTCAAAAAGACGGTGTCTGCTCCGAGGTTATTTGCCCGGCACCTAACGCAAGCGAAGCAACCATCGCGCACGCTGCGCAGATTGCTAGGGAAGTCGCCGAAGGCATCGGGGTCACCGGCGTGTTGGCCGTAGAAATGTTTGAAACGCCAAACGGCCGCCTGCTGATCAACGAGCTCGCCATGCGCCCGCACAACTCTGGTCACTTCAGCATCGAAGGTTCGGTTACCAGTCAGTTTGAACAGCACCTTCGTGCCGTGCTCGACATGCCACTTGGCTCGACAGAATCGAGAGCCGGTTATTCCGTGATGGTGAATCTGCTCGGCGTCGACGACCAAAATGACTTCGTCGGTTCACTAGACGCCGTGCTAACCGCACACCCGCAAGCCAAGGTTCACACCTACGGAAAGTCGCCTCGCAAGGGTCGCAAAATGGGTCACGTGACCGTAGTTTCAGACAGTGCCGAGTTCGCACTGGCCGAATCGCACGCCACGGTTGCGGCTCTGCTTGACGCATAATCGCTGACCCCGAGCCTAAAATTGCTTAGTGCCCGAGAGGCACACTCTTGCGCGGTTTGGCCGCGCGGCAGATTTGAAGGAGCAGCCATGTCGAACCCCAAAGTTGGCGTAGTGATGGGCTCAGATTCTGACTGGAGCGTCATGTCTGACGCCGCCCAAGCCCTAAAAGAGTTCGGCATTGAATGCGAAGTCGAAGTCTTGTCGGCGCACCGCACACCTGAACGCATGATCGAATGGGGCAAGGCTGCCGCCGGTCGGGGCATTCAGGTGATCATCGCTGGCGCTGGAGGTGCGGCTCACTTGCCGGGCATGCTGGCCTCGGTAACCACGCTTCCGGTGATCGGTGTTCCTGTGTCGCTTGCCAAACTTGACGGGCTCGACTCGTTGCTCTCGATCGTTCAAATGCCAGCCGGCATTCCGGTTGCCACCGTCTCGATTAATGGAGCTCGAAATGCCGGCATATTGGCGGCTCGCATCATCGGCTCAACCGACGAAAAGCTCGCGGCCAAACTAGCGGCCTTCGGTGAATCGCTCAAAGATCAGGTTGCCGAAAAGAACGCGAAGTTGAAGTCTCAACTGTGACCTCAGCCCCAAACCGTCCAGGCCCTCCGGTTTCGTCCAGCCCGTTTCGCAACGTCGATCGCGCCACACCCGAGCAACTTCGAAAGCGCGGTTGGTGGCTGCTGGTTTTCACCGTCATCTTTCCTGGTCTCGCCCAACTCGTCGGAGGCAGTCGTCGTCTAGGCAGTTTTGCTATTCGAGTCACGCTTTTCGTCTATCTCTTTCTTGCTTCAATAGCCTTGCTCGGAGTGGTTAATAAGGGTTGGGCGATCTGGCTGGTGACCCTGCCGTTCGTCGGCACCTTGATCAGTTGGGTGCTCATCGGCTTTGCCTGCTTCTTCTTGTTTTTAGCCGTCGATGCCCTAAGGCTCTCGCGCCTTGCCGCAATGTATAACCGCGACCGCTGGATTGCCCTAGCAGCCTTCGTCCTGGTTGCGGTGCTCGGCACAAGTTCGATTTCGTGGGCCGGCCGCTTGGTTGGCAGCGGCACCGGTGCCATCGGTTCGATTTTCAATCAGAGTGGCTTCACTCAGCCTGTCGATGGTCGTTACAACATCATGCTTCTTGGCTCAGATGCCGCGCGCGACCGTTTCGGCGTTAGACCCGACTCGATCTCGGTCATCAGCATCGACGCAGCCAAAGGCACCGCGGTCACTATCCAGATTCCTCGCAACCTTCAGCGTGTGCCGTTTCGTTCAGGTTCACCGCTTTGGAGCGTGTATCCAAATGGTTGGTCCTGCGGGGTCAATTGCCTGATCAACTCAATCTACAAAGACACCATGGATAACCACCGGGCGCTCTATCCCGAGGCGGCCAGTCATGGCAGCACTCCGGGTATTGAGGCAACGCGAGATGCGGTCGAGGGCGTAACCGGTTTGACCATTCAGTCATACGTTCTCATCGACATGGCTGGTTTCTCGAAGCTGATCGACGCACTTGGCGGGGTCGACATTGTTATCAAGCAGAACCTCCCGGTTGGTGGCCAAAAGGACGACGGCTCGGATGCCAAGTTCTGGCTGCACCCTAGCCCGAACCCACAGCACCTGAACGGCTATCTTGCGCTCTGGTACGGCCGGTCACGGCATGGCACCAGCGACTACGACCGCATGTCGCGGCAGCACGAGCTCGAGAATGCGATTCTGGCTCAGATGAACCCATCCACCGTGCTGACTCACTTTGAAGCGATTGCCTCGGCATCGAAGTCGTTGATTCTCACCGATGTGCCCAGTGGCATGCTCTCGACCTATTTGGATTTGGCTCAAAAGGCTCGCAAGCACGGCATCAAGACTTTGGCGCTCGTGCCTCATAACGGCTTCGAACCTGACGTTCCCAACTACGACAAGATTCACGCTGCCGTGACCCAATTCATAGCCAAAGGGTAAACTTTGACCAAGCAGCAACCCAATCGAGCAAGCACTCCAAAGGAGACCTGGTGACTCTCGCAGAATATGCCGAAAAGCGCGGTCTCAAACGTGTTGGCGCTAGATCACCATTCGTCGAATACATCAAAGACAGCTGGAATCGTCGCGTCTTTGCCGCCACCCTAGCCTCATATAACAACGAAGCCGCCGATGCCAGAAACCGCCTTGGTCGCTGGTGGGTCGTTCTTTTGCCAACCATTCAAGCGGCAACCTATGGGCTGATCTTCGGCGTGATTCTCGGCGCTCACGCTCGCCCGGCTAACTTCATCGCCTTTTTGTTCTCAGGCGTATTCCTTTTCAACTTCATGAACGGGTGTTTTCAAGGCGGTTCGAATTCGATCACTGGCAACGCTGGCTTGATCAAGAGCCTGTCGTTTCCGCGCGTGCTGTTGCCGATTTCGGCCGTCATCCGTGAAGTTCTGAACTTTTGGCCACCTTTGGTTCTAATGGTGTTGGCAATGCTCTTCACCAGGGAATGGCCTAAGTGGTCTTGGTTGCTGGTTCCGGTGGTGTTGCTGCTCATGGCGCTATTCAGCATGGGGCTCGGCATGATTGCGGCGCGCCTGAACTCGCAGTTTCGCGATCTGGGCAAGGTCATTCCTTTCATGACCCGA
>Ga0114962_10004908_pt1 | contig 10574 bp, 18 predicted proteins | sample C_130820_MF_Meta_FD_87017 | JGI IMG/M metagenome (GOLD analysis project Ga0114962, IMG submission 87017) | Freshwater microbial communities from Lake Croche, Canada to study carbon cycling - C_130820_MF_MetaG | ecosystem: Environmental > Aquatic > Freshwater > Lake | place: Lake Croche, Canada...
GGTGCGTATTTACGAATGGTAGAAACGTGCCGATGGATTGTTGAAGATTTTGACAATAACGAAGATGAAGATAACGAAGATTTTAATGAAACGGAATAATGGAAAAGAAAGACTTTCAAACAAGAGCAATGCAGATTATCAGCAATATGTTGGATAATCCGAATGACAGTATGTTGGGTAATATCAATGATATTGGAACACACTCAGCAATATACCCAACAACAGAATGTTTTAACGCATTTGATAAGCTGTTTGACGAAATGCAACAATTCCCCACAACAGAGCAAGACACAAACAACACTCCGCTTTATGCCGAGTATATCCCAAGATGGGAAAAAGAATTATCTGACTTTGTAAAAGAGGTTGGTGCTGACCGTCACTCAATGAGCATTAAAGTTGATATTGTTTTCGGAACTACATTACCGTCAATGTTTACAATAGAGATTTTCTTTAAGGATGGTAGTGGGTATTCACAAAACGAATCTTCATACCGTGCTTGTTTCAACAAACTAACACAATATATTTACAACAGCAAAGGAATCAAAAACAAACAAACAAGCGCACTTGCCGTTAAAGAAATAAACGACCTTACTCCACTTCTGCCGTCCGATGCCGAAAGCATTTCCGATGGCTACCATACCTTCTCGGAACTTTATGCTCACCGTACCGCATTGTTTATAGCCTTATGCAAAGAGATTAGTAAAAACCCTGCGTATCAAAACATAAACACATCGGAAGTGTGGAGAGCAAAGGCGCATTCAGACGGAAGTTCTTATGAGGGGTGGTTTGTTTTAGGAATTGGATTGGAAGCAGGTAAACAAATTTCATATCACCTGCCAATGTCCGAGTGGGACAAAACAGAATTTGCTTTCACAAGAGAGAGAGTTCCTGATTTTGACGGTCACACACCGAATGATGTTTTAAACAGATTAAACAATTTAGAATTAAATTAACAAATAAAATCAATTTAAAAAAAACAAAATGAGTGCAGGTAAATTAATTAAAAAGAAGAGAAGAGAAAAGAAGTTAACACTATTGCAGGTTGCTGAACATCTTGGGGTGAGTGAATCAATGATGTCACGAATTGAAAACGAAACAAGAGTTCCTAAGACTCATGCAAAAAAACTATCAAAGCTATTGGATATACCCGAAAGAGAAATTCACCTATTAAGCCTTGTTGATGAAATAGTAAGACAGTTCGGTAAACGCAACCACATCTGCCTTGCCCTTGATATGGCTATCGAGGCAATCAAGAAACAGGACGAAAAAAAAGAAAAATAAAATGACCGTCAGGAGAATTATTGTTACAATGTACTATTCCGAAAAACTTTGTTGTGATGTTTTTAATTACTACGAGGGCAAGGATTTGCCATACAAAAAAATACCCCAACCCGCATTTGAAAAAATGTGTATAAAGCATAGCATTGATACAGTCCCATCGGTGCTGTTTGAGTTCTTTTCAAACAAAGGCATCAGAGTAGTGGTATCTCCACTTGGTATCGCTGACTATTGGAAAACTGTTGTATATACAGACGGAGAGGCATTAGTTCAAAACGATTACAATAACAGACTTGATGCTGTCTTGGGGGCATTAGATACAGCAATAAATCTTTATAATAATATTGCAAATGAAATTAAACCGAATTACGAATAAAAAAAACAAAAGAAAGAAAATGAAATATAAAAACAAGGACAAAGCTCCTGTAACAAAAAAAAACAAGCAATCGGCAAAGCCAACTGCTAAATCACAATCTGACACCATTGAGTTGAAAAGAAAATCAACAGGCAATATTGTTATAGTTACCCCTATTACTAAAGGGAAAAAGAAAAAAGTGGCTTCTAAAAAGGCTATAAAGAAAGTAGAGAAACAATCAAACAGCCACCCTGCCACCAAAGCATCAAAGAAAGTTGCTCCGAAGAGTGTAAAGACTATCGGGATAACAAAGCTAAGTGTTTGGTTGTTGGAAAACGGCATAACCCAAAAACAGTTGGCGAAAAAAACATACTGCTCCACAAACACAATCAACAGGCTTGTGAAATACGGACACGCATCAAAGTCTGTGATTAATATGGTAGCATCGGAATTAAAACTACCGTTTAATGAAGTTGTTGAGTTAATGAAATTTAGCACACCTATAAAATCCTCAAAATGATTACAAGAGAGCAAATAACAGAACAGTATCCTGATGAAAAGATTTGGTTTGCTGACGGATACGATGATGCACTTTTAGGAATTGACGATGATACAATGCGTGTAATTTATTCTACTAAAAAAGCAATGGCTATTCTTTTCAAAGAAACAAAAATAACTGATGCAGAGTGGAAGGAAATGAAAAATAATTTAGAGGACGAGCAAATGACGAAAGATGAAAAGCGAATGGAGATGGCAAGGGAATGGTTTGAATTTAATGTAATTGGCTCTAAAGGTTCGGATTTACCCATTTGGTGCAATGACGAATTTTACGAATAATAGAGATGCCGTCATTCGAAACAGAAGTTAATGTTGATGTTGAAGTCGAATTTGAGGTGTACTGCAATTCGTGTGGAGAAGGATTGTGTAGCGAATCAACAACCACAAGAGGAAGAACAAGAGGTGATTTGCAGGTAAGAGTAAATGCCTGTCCACGTTGCATGAAGAATAAGGATGAAGAAATTGACGAGCTTACAACGAAGAACGAAGAATTAGAAAACGAAAAGGAGGTTTTAGAAAACACAATAGCTGAATTAAAACGTGAACTTGAAAGCGTATCTGAATAATTAAAAACAAAATGAAAAAATTTACTCCCCTTTTAACTTTTTTATCATTGGTAGTTATATTAATTGCTTTAGCGTCTTTATCTCCAAATACAGATACAGTAACGCACGAAGGTGACACCTACAACTATTCTTCTGTTAAATACCAAACAGAAACACTTTGTGGTGTTGCAGACTCAGACGGATACTACAATGGTGGAGCTGGAGTGTATGGAAACGTTTTTCTTGATAGCGATATTCCAAAAAACGAAGTTAAAGTAATCACCATTCAGATTAAAACATACAAATTAATTAAGTGTGTTCATTCGGTTCATAAATACAAATAGAAATGGATTGGATAGCGTTAATATTCACAATAATAGTTGGTGGCGGTTTGTTTATAGCTGTACCGCTTCTTATAAGGTCGGCACAAAATGATTTGATTAAAAGTAAGGGTGTTTTGAGAATGATGAAATACGAGGAAGAAAAAGAGAAAGAGCAAGAAAAAAGAAATGAGTATTTCAAAAAACAAAACAAAACATCTTCACTCGTCACTGCGGAACTGTTAAACGAAATAAATGACTTTTTTTTAATTGCAGAAATATCTCAAATACCAAGAACAGAACAAGACATAGCAATGGCTTATCGTCAGGACGGCACACACTTTTGTAAATTATGTCAGGTGATTGGTAAAAATCTTTTTGACAAAGCGGATGATACAGGATTTTATAAAGCTCAAGCCTTTTGTATAAAATACTTAGGAGGCTATAAGGCATACACCATTTATGACATTATTAATTACTATTTGAATAAACATTTGCCATTAGAATATAATGAAAATTAAAATGGAAAGTGTAAAAATTTGCTTCTTAGATATAGACGGATGTTTAAATTTAATACCACAAGGACATGATGAGTTCGGTGCAATATTTCATCAGCACTTTATGGACAACCTTAAACGGATTGTTGATGAAACAGGAGCAAAGATTGTTATTAGTTCATCTTGGAGAAGTGCGGGACTTGCTGAAATGCAAAGAATGTGGAAAACGAGAGGGTTGGCAGGTGAGGTTATTGACATTACTCCGTATGGTAGCATGAATATGGAGTACTTCGATAGAGAAGCGGTTAGAACAGGCGATACAACTCCAAGAGGATGCGAGATAAAAGCGTGGTTGGATGAAAAGAGATACAATAAAACAGAATCGTTAGAAATTGAATCGTGGTGTATAATTGACGATGATAGAGATTTTTTATTAGACCAAGCTGATAATTTTGTTCAATGTAGCGGAAACATTGACGATGAAGATTGTGTTGATGTTGGTTATGGACTAACGAATAGTTGTACCGAAAAGGCAATAAGAATATTAAATAAGAAATAAAAATGGCTCAAAACTCAAAGATACAGTGGACTACACACACAGCAAACTTGCAGTGGGGTTGTGTTGCGGTACATACAGGGTGTGATAACTGTTACGCAGAAACATTATCAAAACGTTGGGGAAATGATGTATGGGGAAACGATAAACCAAGAAAAGAAATTAAATCTGTTTGGAAAGATTTAGATAGATTTCAAAGGTTAGCAAAAGAAGCAGGGGAATACCATAGAGTGTTTGTTGGCTCAATGATGGATATATTTGAAAAGCCAATGCCATTGATTGATAGTAAAGGGAATCAAAGTTATTATGAGAATACAGGATTGCTTCGGGATAAGTTGTTTTTCAAAATATCAAATAATGAGTTTCCGAATTTAATATTTCTTCTTCTTACAAAGCGACCTTCCAACATCAATAAATATATACCTGAGAGTTGGAAAACAAATCCACCCGACAATGTAATGTTCGGAACATCTCCTGTAAATCAAGAAACAGCCGACAAATTAATTCCACAATTATTGGAAGTAAATGGGAAGCGTTTTCTTTCGGTTGAACCAATGCTTAGTCCGATTGATTTAAGTAAATATTTATGGATGCCACAAAGACAAAAGAAAACAATAGCAGAGGCATTTGAAACAGAAGGCGTGTATCATTGCAAAGAATGTGGGACAGGCGGAAAGTATTTAGACACCCCTTGCGATAACCAATGTTATTTCAAACCTATTAATTGGGTGATTGTCGGAGGAGAGTCGGGGCATCACAAAAGACCTTTTAATGCAGATTGGGCGAGAAGCATTCGTGAGCAATGTAAAAAAACACAAACTCCGTTCTTTATGAAACAGATGGACGGGATTTTACCGATACCTGATGATTTATTAATTCGTGAGATGCCTTAACACATATTTTTTAGGGCGATATTTTGAAATTAAAAGACTTTGCAAGACCTCAACAAAATGTTAATAACTTTTAAAGAAAATATAGTTGCGGATTAAATATTAATTACTAATTTTGTATCCTTAAATTTTTAATACGGTCTATACATTAATAACAACAATACAATCAACAATAATAAACTAACCTAAAACAAAACAACAATGAGCAAACATCAATTTATTTACGACAAAGAAACACAAAACAAAAAACTTGAACTGCTTGAAGCAAACTGCAAGTCTAAAGAACAACAAATGGTACAGGTAGATTTTTCGGAAGATGATTTATCTGAAATGAAATCCCGACTTTCTGAAATCGCCATCGAAAAAGATGAGTTGGAAGTAGAATTAAAAGAGCTATCCAAAGGACTGCGTGACAAAATCAAAGAAAAGAACGGAAAATTAAAAGGACTTCTTGTTCATTTGAGAAACAAATACGACCTGCAAATGCAGACAGTATATGAGTTCGATAATCAGGAAGATGGTTTAATGCTTACCTACAATGCTCAGGGAGAGTTAATCAACAGCAGAAAACTTCGTCCTGCCGAAAGACAAACCCGAATCATTCCTTTCGAAAGTAAAAAACAAGCGTAAAAATTAAATTCACAAATCAAAAAAATTTAACAATCTAATCTAAACAAAAAAATGGCACAAGACGACACATCAAGTAAATCGGCAAAAGAATCCACCGTAAAAAGTTTTTTATCAGATAAGAAAATTTATGAAAAAGGAGAAAACGAATTAACCATCCGTGAAGGAGATTCAGAAAAAATATTCTACCCGAAAGCTGTTTCAATAACAGGAATCATTTCTGCTCCGAGTGCGTTCTATGCAAAACGCAAAACATTACACAACCCTGAGAAGTGTCACGTTACTTTCAACAACCGTGATGGTGTAATAAAATTAATCTGTGACGAACAAAACAACGAAAGCGGATACACCATTACAGGTAAAATTGAACGTAACCCCGACCTTAATAATTTCTCCATCAACAAAAATCAGATGCTTACCATTAAAGAATTAATGGGAGTATTGAAATTCAACCCAATCTTTTTTAACGATAAAGATGAGAATGGAAAAATTGTTGCATCGTTACAATCATTCAAAGCTAAGGTTGCTCAGGAGTTAGAAGAAAGCAACAACCTTCGTGGCGAAGAAAAGAAATTAAAGGTTTCAAAACTTGAACACGCATTGGCAGAAAATTTTGTACTTAATATGCCAATACACAAAGGCGGTGCGCCAAAAACATTTAAAGTAGATATTTGCGTACAGGTAACTGACGGAGATGTTCAGGTGTGGTTGGAGTCAAGGGATTTGAATGATATGCTGATGGCAACCGAATCAGAAATGATAAAAGCTGAGTTGGAAAACTTCAAAGATATTGTTTGTATAGAACAATAGTAACAGTGGCGTGGCGGGGTCTGTAAAGGCAACGCTACGCATTTTTTAAAACATCAAATACGGTCAAATAATAATTTTTAATCTTATGGCAAAATATATTCATTGCGAAGAATGTAAAAACAGGATAGGCGATAACGCTCACCGTGCAGGAGAACTATACGAGTCTTTAGAAGGAATCGCTCTTGCAGATATGTACTGTGACGGTAGTTGTACTGTCAAAGGCACTGACGGAGTACTAAGTGCAACTCCTATAAAGAAAGGCGACAAGTGTTTTGCATCAGTTTTGCTTCCAAGCAAATCACATCCTCAACATTTTATGCAAAGACCCGTAATGTGGGCGGAACAATTAATCGAAATAAAAAAATAAGAACATGAAATCAATACAATTTATATTATTAAACATACTACTATGGGCTTCTGTTATAGCTCACTCTCAAAACGACAGCGTGTATGTTGCAAAGCTCACTGACGATATGGAAGGAAAATCGTTCTACACCCCTTCACGAAAAATGGTTTGCGCCAAACAAGACAGAAAGACAGGTTTTTCTGTATCTGCTTTTTTGGATTACAATAATGGCGATGTTGCTGTTGATGAATTAAAAATCAGAATGGTTAATATCGGGGGATGTTCAGAAAACACTGAAATAATAATTCTGTTTACCGATAGCACGAAGATTACGCTCACCTCTTGGAATGAATTTAACTGTAAAGGAGATGCTTGGTTTAAATTAAGTAAACCCGACAAAGAAAAATTGTCCACAGTAAAAATAAAAAAGATAAAGGTTCAGAACGGGCGGACATACGAAAGCTATACACATACGTTGGTAGAGGACAATGATTATTTTATTCAACTATTTTATGCGGTAAAGAATAAAAAAATAAAAGAAGAAAAAGAATAAAACAAAAAACAACAATCAACAATTAATAACTAACAATCAAAACAAAAAACAAAAAACAAAATGGAAAATTTAAACAACAGTATTGGAAGCAGTCTTAAAAACATAAAGTGGACTGTAAGGAAAATCACAATCATTGCATTCTCAATCATAGCACTTATTGTGTGTATGAAGTATTCAGGTGATATGTGGGAAGAAGTAAACACCGATGAAATAGTAGTAATTCAGCATCCAATTAGCGGGAAGCTCGATGTCTATACTACTGCGGGGACTTATACTCAGTACTTGGGTAAGGCAACGCATTACAAGAAAAGAAAAACCGTTTACTTTTCGAGTAAAAAAACAGAGGGGGATACCACAGACACATCAATTAAAGTTAGGTTTAATGATGGTGGTCACGCACAGGTTAATATTTCGGCATCTATCGGTTTGCCGTTAGACGAAGAGAGTATTGTTAAGTTTCATACACAATGGGGCAGTCAGGAGTCTATTGAAAGAGATTTGGTAGCAACTGTTTTACAAAAATCTGTTTATATGACAGGAACGCTAATGAGTTCTAAGGAAAGTTCTGCCGAAAAAAGAAATGATTTAATTTTCTATGTTGACGACCAATCAAGTAACGGTGTTTATAAAACCATACAAAAAGAAGTAGAAACAACCGACCCTTTTACAAAAGACAAGAAAGTAGCAACTGTTGTGGAAATACAGAGAGATAAAGGAGGTAAGGCACTAACACAAGAAGTATCTCCTATCAAAGAATACCATATTAAGTTATCCAATTTCTCTATCAATAGCATTGATTACAGTCACGATGTAGAGCAACAGATAAAAGACCAACAAGCATTGACTATGAAAATTCAAACTGCTATGACAAACTCTAAATTAGCAGAACAAAATGCTATCACAACCGAACAGACAGGTAAGGCAGAGGCAACTAAAGCAAAATGGGCGCAGGAGGTCTTAAAAGCAACTGCGGTTACACAAGCTCAACAACAAAAAGAAGTAGCTGAATTAGATGCCAAAACAGCCCTCGCAAGAGCGCAGGTTACTCGGACAGATGCCGATGCACAATCTTATGCAAATTCAAAATTAGTTATCGCAGGATTAAGTCCCGTTGACAGAGCTGAGTATGAAATGAAAACTAAAATAGGGGTGGCAGAAGCAATAGCTAAAATTAATCTTCCAAGCACATATATGGCAGGAAACAGTGGTGGAGGAAACAACAGTATGTTGGAGGCTATTTTAGGCACAAGACTATTAGAAGGAATGAATACACCATCACCTAAAAAATAAAAACTATGTATCCTGTATTAGAAAGAGTTGCCCCGTACATTTTATTTATCATAGTATTTACTCAAATCATTCTACCATTAGTATTCGATTATAAAATATTTTGGAGAAAGAAGATTAATCCTGAACCCGAAGTTATGTCCGATATTGAGTCGGACATAGCTAAGGCAAAGGAAGCATCTGATATTGCTAAAGCAAAAGTTGGCGATGTTAAATCGCAACTGAAAGACCTTAATAAAAAAGCTAAAGATTTATAAGTCAAATTAATAATTCTAAAAACAAAAAAAATGAACATAGACACAAGAAAAACAACACTTGCAGAATTGGTAACAGAGTTGAAAGACCAAAATATGCAAAAGAAAGATTTCGTAGTACCCGCAAATCTTCTTTCAATGGAAAAGGGACAGTTAGTTGTAAACAATTACAACAATAATGATGATTTATCAAAATTATTAGCGGAGGTTGGTGTAAAATCAGAGAACTCAGGAAAGTTAATTCTTGGGTGTCTGCCTATACTTCACCAAAACCTTTCTGACAAACTTGATATTCCTCGTAAGTATTACAACAGGATTCAACTGTTGGAAGATACTGAATTGATTGATACCAACGTTACTCATTGGTTAAAAAAAATGAAAGGGAATATCTTCCTGAGAACATTCATTAACAAAGAAGAGAACGAAGGGTTTGCCCGTGCAATACTTTCTGACCGCTATAACGTAATTGACAACTACGATGTTTTGTTTGCTACGCTTGAAGCGGTAAGAGATAGTGGGCTTAATCTAAAAATTGAGGACAACGGATGCGACCTGACGGAATCAAAAATGTATATCCGTTTCATTGCACCCGATGTGGAAATTAACGCTCCTGAATTATTAAAGAATTACAAAAATCCAAAAGGCGGTGGCAGTGGAGTCGGTGACGGTATCATTACAGGATTTGTAATTACTAATTCTGAATTAGGACAAGGTTCTTTCTCAATCAGTCCGAGAGCAGTTGTATTGAAATGCAGTAACGGGTTAGTTTTTAAAGATGATGCTTTCGGGAAAATACACTTGGGCGCAAAAATGGACGGGTATAGCCAAATTGATTGGAGCGAAGAAACAAAACGTAAAAACTATGAATTGATTCAGGCGCAGGTTAAAGATGCGGTTAAGCAGTTCACAAGAGAAGATTATCTTGCAAAGAAAATCAGCGAACTGAATACCTATGCAGAAGTGGAATTGAAACATCCTATTGAAACCGTTAAGAATGTAAGTAGGTTATTGAACGTAACCGAAGAAAAAGAAAAAAACATTCTTGATTTCTTTATGCGTGGCGGAGATTTTACTCCGATGGGAGTAAGTCAGGCACTAACATTCTACGCACACGAAACAACCGATGCGGACGAAGCTCACGATATGGAAATGGTTGCAGTTGATATTCTTCCAAAGATTAAAGAAATGGATAAGCCGACTGTGAATAAATCAACCCGTCAACAGATGATGCAGAATTAAAATGGCAAAAACAATTATCAGAAAAGGAATTATTAGTGGAGTTAACTACAACGAACTCTTGGTGCGTACAAAAACAAATGAACCGTTAAAGTTTACTGTGCTTAACAACAAAGAACGGGAAGGTTTTTTTGATAACTATGTAAGGATAACGATTGAAGTAATTGACAAAACAGAATACGATAAAAGCGAATAATAATAAATTAAAAAATAAATACATGAAACAATCCATTAATATTTCACTTGTCCAAGCTAAAAACGGAGGGGCAGGGAAACAAAAAACAAAATCAATCACGCTTGTTGCTAAAGGAAAAGAAATAGGTGTTGATTTACTAACTGGAGAGTCTTTTGTTAAAAAAAGAAGAAATCAAGTATTTGCAACAGCAAAAAACAGGGCGAAATATCATAATGATATAGCAAACACATTGCGTGATGAAAGGGCAACAATAGACAAACCTCTTA
>Ga0114962_10004911_pt1 | contig 10567 bp, 10 predicted proteins | sample C_130820_MF_Meta_FD_87017 | JGI IMG/M metagenome (GOLD analysis project Ga0114962, IMG submission 87017) | Freshwater microbial communities from Lake Croche, Canada to study carbon cycling - C_130820_MF_MetaG | ecosystem: Environmental > Aquatic > Freshwater > Lake | place: Lake Croche, Canada...
AGAAAACTTTAGCTGGTTTGGTATTGATTTACAATTATTTCTGCATTTCTTAATACAAAATAGTGCAATTTAAAATCTGTGGGTCAATGCTATTCGTAGGTATGAACGCGCAAATTTTCCTTCGAATTATTTATGAATAATACTTTTACCCTTCCGCCAATATCCAAAGAAAGGATAGATGAAGAAAGGTTCCGTACTTATAAGCCAACTTCGCTCATTGGTTTGCTAGCTACGCCAATTATAAACCTCGCTTGGCTGCCGCTAGATTGGTTTATGGCAAATAGTAGCTTTCAATTGTTTTTGGAAATTAGGCTGGGTTTGCTTGTGTTTTGTTTGGGTTTATATTTTGCTGTGCGCTCAGGGAAATTGGATATGGAATTAGGCACTCATATTTCGTTAGCGGCCTTTCTTTTTCAGGTGCTTTTTATGATGAATGTGGTTCCAGAAAGCGCTTTGTTAGTGTACAACCTAGGGGCTGCAGCTTATTATTTAGGTTTAGGTAGTGTTCTTTCATGGCGACCAATAAATAGCCTAATCTTTTTAGGGTATGCGGCACTGATTGCTGTTTTTTGTTTTGCCTTGTTTGGAATGCATAATTTTACGTCCCATTTCAGAAATGGTTCTATGGTAGTTTTTACAGCTTGGCTTATTCCGGCTATTACCGCCAGAATGCGGTACAACACTTTCCTAACAGAAATTACCCAGCGCTATCATTTGGACTTTGCTAATGGAATTCTTGCCAAAAAGAACGAGGAAATTACCAACCAAAGAGGAATTATTGAAGCGGCCTACAATAGAATAACCGATAGCCTTATTTACGCTAAAAAAATACAAGAGTCAATACTTTCTTCAGCCGAAGATTTTCATCAATTGCTGCCAAATTCCTTCATAATTAATAAACCAAAAGACATTGTAAGTGGCGATTTTTTCTGGTTCCGTAAGAAAGCAGGATTCATTTACATAGCAGTGGCCGATTGTACAGGTCATGGTGTGCCAGGGGCTTTAATGACAGTTTTAGGGACATCTATCTTGAACCAACTTTTAGAAGAAAATCACCTGCCCGCACCTAAGGAAATTTTAGAGCAATTGAATAGTAAAATAAGACAATCGCATACCGATAATAGCTTGCAAATTCATGAGGGGATGGATATTGCCTTGGTTAGGATAGATACTGAAAGTAATAAGTTGATTTTTGCAGGTGCTAAAAGGCCATTGTTTTTGATTAATAATGGCGAATTAAAAGAAATTAAGGGTAGTAAAACTTCTATTGGAAGTTGCGAACGCCTTTTCGATTGCTTTGAAGAACACCACTTAGAAATTGAAGAAGACGATTTTATTTACCTGTTAACCGACGGATTAATTGACCAAATGGGCGGGCCCAAAAGCCGTAAGTATATGATTAAAAGGCTTAGAGAAGAATTCTTAATTATCAATAACGTTCAAGCGCCAAATCAAGAAAAGTACTTAGAAAAGAGCTTAGCAGAATGGCAAGGCGAGGAATCCCAAACCGATGACATTTTGTTGTTAGGTTTTCAAATGGGTAAAAAAGAACCAGCTGTATTTGATAAAGTACTATCTTTCCCGCAAAATAGGAACGAATGAAAAGAGTATTAATTACAGGTGCTGCCGGTTTCTTAGGCTCACACCTTTGCGATAGGTTTATTAAAGAAGGCTATTATGTAATAGGGATGGATAACCTTATTACTGGTAACTTAAAGAACATAGAGCACCTATTCCCGCTGAAAGAATTCGAATTCCATCACCACGATGTAAGTAAATTCGTTCACGTTTCAGGAGAACTGCACTATATTCTTCACTTTGCATCGCCTGCAAGTCCTATCGATTATTTAAAAATCCCTATCCAAACCTTAAAAGTTGGTTCATTAGGTACCCACAATCTTTTAGGTCTTGCGCATAGCAAAGGAGCCAGAATGCTTATAGCGAGTACTTCTGAAGTATATGGCGACCCTCAAGTTCACCCACAAACAGAAGAGTATTGGGGGCATGTGAACCCTATTGGTCCTCGGGGCGTGTACGACGAAGCCAAGCGTTTCCAAGAAGCCATTACAATGGCATACCATACCTACCACGGTTTGGAAACACGTATTATCCGTATTTTCAATACTTATGGTCCGCGTATGCGACTGGACGATGGCAGAGCACTTCCTGCGTTCATGAGCCAAGCACTTAGCGGCGAAGACCTTACCGTTTTCGGCGACGGTTCGCAAACCCGTAGCTTCTGCTATGTAAGTGATTTAATTGAAGGTATTTACAGGTTATTATTAAGCGACTATGCTAGTCCTGTAAACATTGGTAACCCTAACGAAATTACTTTGCTCCAGTTTGCCGAAGAGATTATCAAGCTTACAGGTTCAGACCAAAAAATAGTTCACCTTCCATTGCCTAAAGACGATCCAAAACAACGCAAGCCAGATATTTCTTTGGCTAAGAAGTTGTTAGATTGGGAGCCAAAGGTAGATAGAGCTGAAGGCTTAAAACTAACCTACGATTACTTCAAAGCAGAAATGACCGAAAGAGGTCTTATTAAATAAGCCTTTATTCTTGGTTTCGATCAACAAAAAAAAATCCTTGACGCAGTCAAGGATTTTTTTGTTATCAAGCAATACCTTATGCCAATTTTGAAATCTCGGTAGCGAAAAGGAAAACATTACCATCTGGGTCGTTTATGGTGAACTCTCTCATTCCATAAGGCCTATCTTCTAGTTCACTTACTGCTGCGCCTTTAGCAAGGTATTCTGCATGCAATTCGTTTACGTTTTTAAGTTCAATATAAACCATGCCTTTAGAAATGTTTTCAACGGCAGTATAATGAAAATCGATTCTTGAATCGCCCAAAATGGCGTATTGCCCAGGCATTTCCATATACAAAGGCCAGCCTAAGTTTAGCCAGAAGGCTTTTGTAGCTTCTATGTTTGAAGAAGAAAGAATAGGGGCAATTGAGGTAAAATTTTCCATTTTGAAATAGGATTGTTGATTAAAAAGTTAGAATTCGATTAAGCTTAATATTAGGCGTTTTCTATTATTGAACCAAATGTAAATACGTTTCCATCAGGGTCAGTTAGGTGAAACTCACGCATACCGTAAGGTTGGTCTATCAATTCATCTACTGCAGCCCCAGCCTCTTTGTAACTTTGGTGTAATGCCACCACATTGGCAGGTTCCACGTAAGCCAAACCTTTGTTATTAGGGATATCGCTTGAATAATGAAAGTCTTTGCCAGAATTTCCAACGATAAGGTAGTTCGGCATATCTACCATTATTTTCCAGCCTAAGGGCTCCCAGAAAGCCTTTGCGGCATTCATATCTGAACAATAAAGGATTGGGGCTATAGATTTTAGTGTTTCCATTTCGGTTTGGTTTAGGTTAAACAAACTAAGCCAAAATATTTTACCTATTAAAGTAAGTAAACTTGCTTATTCCACAACAGCGAACTTGCCAACAAGCGTATCAGTGCCATCTTCATTGCTAGCATAAACGAAGTATATTCCAGTTTTTGCTTTTCGGTTGTTGTAATCTTGCAGGTTCCAGCTCAAGCCTCCGCCGTTAGATTTGCCTTCAAAAACTTTCCTTCCCGCGGCGTCGGTAATTTTAACTTCGCTATTTTCTGGAAGGCCTCTAATGCCCAAAATGCCTTGGTAGTTAGGAGTTACTGGGTTAGGGAAAACTACTATTTTATTGCCATCAACATCAGGGTCAGTAGCATCGGATCTGTAACTTACTATGCCCAAATCGGTAGCAATAAACACTTCACCGCTCACTTTATTAATACAAATATCTAGTATGTTGTTACTTGGTAAAGGACTATTTTCGGTATTAAAGTACTGTAATGAACGGCTTATTTCTTTATCGTAAAGGTATATGCCACTCCTTCTGGTACCAAACCATTTTCTGCCACCACCATCAATAGCTATGGCAGTTACTTGTTCACTTTCAAGTATAGGTCTGCCTTCGAAAATAGGTGTTACTGCATTAATGCTAGTTGTTACCCTTGTTGCTGCCGTTGGATTATAAAATACGGCTGCACCAATATTTGTACCTACCCAAATACTGCCATCAATATCCTTAGCAATGTCGTTTACGGTAGCATCTGGCAGGTTCCCACTATTAGGGGAAGTGCTTAACCCACGTTGCTGACCAAGGTCGTTAAATACCCAAAGACTGGCAGGTGAAGTTCTGTTTTGAGCCACTCTAACCCACTTATCATTGTTATCTGCTACCAAAATGTCCATCGGGCATTCGTAACTAGGTGCTGAAACATCTGGTGAAATTATTGGAGTAAAGCTTTTATCGGTAAATGAGTACTTACTAAGGCTTGTTTTGCCCGTTTGGTAAACAAACGTTGAAATAAATAACTGATGCTTTTTGTCTATTGCTGTGGCACTAACCCTACACTGCGCTTTCGAATTATCTATAGTATTTAAGGAAGTATTAGCAGGGAAACTTTCGTTCCATAATTCGTGGCTTTTATAGCTGCCATCCTCATCAATATCAACAAGCATTAGCCCACCACCCCAAAGTGAAGCGAAAAGTTTTTTATTTACTGCATCGTAAGATAGGTGGGAACAATCTTCGTAATAGGGCCTTGGTAGCTTGTAAAAACTGTAGTTTTTCCAGCCTTTTTTGCCAAGTACAGAAAAGCCTGCTGCATTACCGTTCTTACTATAGAAACTGGCATTATATCCCCCAGAAGCAAAAGCTACCTTATCGGCAAAGGCAGTCATACGAATGGCGGTTTGCATAATTGGCGAATCTGAACTAATGGGGTTTAATTTCCCATTTTCCCAATAGCCAGGGGTTTTAGTGAAGTCCGAAATCCAAAGCTTACCCTCGGCATCCTGTTCAGCATCTAGTAGAATAAAAAAACTAGTGTCCAACAAGGTCCTCGGCTTAAAATCGGAACCTAGTTTTACAAGCCTATTATTGGTAAGCGCCAAAAGCGTATCTCCATTCGTGCTAAATCTATTAATAGTTCCGGAGAGTTCCCCAAGGTTGGTATTTCTAAAATTGGCACCATCTTTAATGTAGCAATAGCTATTGGAATTGCTACGAAGGTGAACCAAAAGATAATCTTTAAAACTAATGAGCTGGTACGGAATTACGGGATTACCTACAGTAGTTTGTGGCAAGCCATAATTGTAAGTCAAAGATTTGAACGATAAACCGTCGGTAAGGTTTGCGCTAAGTGGAGCCACCTTAAGTCCTTCGGTTGTGGCCAAATAAAGGCTATCGTTATTTACTGCGCTACAGTTCACCGTAAGTGTAGAACTAGTTGAACTTAAGCTAATGTTGCTATTCTTAATTTCCTCTTTTTCAACATTAATGATTACTAAGCCGAAATCGCAACTCAAATAAGCATCAGATTTATAGGCTGCTATATGGTTTATTACTTTCGAACCAAAGAAATTGAATCGTTTTATTCCTGAAATATTAACTATTGAGCCATCTGCCTTCAACAGGTCAATGTTTCCAGAATTATAGCCTATCACTACCGTTTTTGTTTTCGGATGGTAAGCCATTGCTGAAATGTTTACCTCCGAAAGGCCATCGATTTTAGTTATAGCTTCCACACTTAAGGTAGCCTTATCTATTCTAATTAAGGAAGCCTCCGATGCTGCAAAAACGGCAGAGGGGGTAGTAATTATTTTGGTTTGGTTGTAATAGCTAACGTGCGACTTCCAAGTACCGATTGGGGTGCCTTGAATTTGCGCTTGGCAAACGGATACAAAACAGAAAAAAACAAAGAGTAAACAGATTGAAAAGCTACTAGCTCTCATAATCGTCTGGTAAGATAATGCCGGCTTTAAAACAGGTTCTACAACGAGCTTCATACGTGTTTTTTTCTCCAAGTAACAAGGTTTCACGGTTTTTGACTAGTCTGTAACTGTAACCTGCAGCTGCACCGCAAACCACGCAAATGGCATGCACTTTACTTACAAAATCGGCAATTGCCATTAGGCCAGGCATCGGACCAAAAGGCTGCCCAGTGAAATCCATATCTAGCCCTGCTACTATTACTCTTTTGCCTTGGTTAGCCAATAGGTTACATACTTCTACTAAGTCATTGTCAAAGAATTGGGCCTCGTCTATGCCTATAACGTTACAGTTAACGGCCTTCAAGATTATTTCTTTTGCTGAACTAACGGGTGTAGACCGTATGGAATTGTTATTGTGGCTAACTATATTTTCCAAATGGTACCTAGAATCTACCACTGGCTTGAAAATCTCAACATTTTGTTTAGCAATAACCGCTCTTTTTAGCCTTCTAATGAGCTCTTCGGTTTTGCCGCTGAACATGCAGCCTGCTACAACCTCAATCCATCCGGCTTGAAGCGAACTTGGTCCATCGCCTAAGCTTCTAAACTGAGGTTCCATTTTTCTTTAAAAATAATTTGATTGATTATGCGCCTTGCCTCGGTGCTGCCGATGAGTTGGTAACCTTCACGGTTTCGTTCCAAATTTTGGTAATCCACTTCTTGGTTTCAGAAGGGAAATCGCCGCTCATCATCCAAGAATAGTAGCTAGGGTCTTGCTTACGGAAAATATCGGCAACCGCTTTGTCTTTGTATTTGCCAAAGTTAAAGCATACCACGCCTTCAGTATTGTAAATAAGCCTATTGGCAGTATCTACCGATTTGCCTTTGCTGATACGGGAAATTACATCCATATCATTGGTAACTACCAATTCTTTCCCACCTATCTCGTCTATTACCACATTGCCTTGGTAGCGCTTTATTTGCTCATTAAATACCATAAAGGTAGCCAAGGTATCCGTTGCTGCATCGTGAGCGTGCCCAGCCAATTCTTCAATTGGTTTCCCAATGTAGAATTGAAAAGCAGCTGTAAGCGTTCTTGGTTCCATAAGGTGGTAAAGCCTTTGGGCATCTAATAACCTACGTTCGGTAAGGTCAAGTTCAAAACCAGCCCTTTCAAATTCCGCCATTAAAAGAGGAATATCGAAACGTAAAATATTGAAACCTCCAAGGTCGCAGCCTTCTAGGTAAATGTTAATTTCTTCGGCTACTTCTTTGAATATAGGCGCGCTGGCTACCAAATCGTCGGTTATCTGGTGCACTTTGCTTGCTTCGGCAGGAATAGGCATTTGCGGATTTACCAACCATGTTCTCTGTTTAAAACTTCCGCCAGGTATAGCTTTTAAAATGCTTATCTGAACTATTCTATCTTTAAGAATGTTCGTACCTGTAGTTTCTAGATCGAAGAAAGCGAGTGGTGTACTCAGATTTAGCTGATGCTGTTCCAACTGATATTCAATAGTTTATACCGAAAATGTTTCGGATTGTTAGGCAAGTTAATAATCTTTTATGCTTGGAAAGAAATATTGGCTTAGCTATTCCAAATTTCCCAACTTTTTTCTGCTTGTAAAACTAACATTCTGTAACCATTCATAGTTTTTGAATGCTGCGTTTCGCCGTTTTGTAGGAACTGAGTAACTTCCGGATTGTAAATAAGGTCATATAAATAATGACTTTCATTTAAGTACCTATAAGGTAGAGAAGGAGCTTCTTCCACATTAGGGAACATACCAAGAGGAGTAGTATTGATTATAAGCTTATATTCTTCCAGCAAGGTTTTGTCTATATCGTTGTAAGAAATAGAACCTTCTTTATTGCTTGAGCTTACATACAAGTAAGGAACTTCTAAATCCGAAAGAGCCGCTACCACTGCTTTGCTTGCACCGCCTGTTCCTAAAACCAAAGCTTTTAATTGGCTTATTTCTTCAGGTGTTATCCATTCTTTGAGGGAATTTATAAAGCCATAATAATCCGTATTATAACCTTTGGAATTGCCATTTTTACCCACCTTAATAGTGTTAACAGCTCCAATGCGAAGTGCTTCAGGGTGAATTTCTGAAAGGTAAGACATAACCTGTTCCTTGTATGGCAAGGTTACGTTTAAGCCTGTTATTTCAGGTTTATCCAATAAAAACTGCACATCGGCAATTGAGTGGATTTCAAAAGGGTGATAAACGGCATCTTTTATGCCTTCCTTCTGAAATTTATCTGCAAAATAGGTAGGACTGAACGAATGCTTCAGTGTAATCCCGATAACGCCAAACTCCCGCATCTATAACTTTTAGGACGTGGCAGTTTTTTTGCTGCCTTTAATAATTTCTATGATGGCAGGCAACAACGAAACAACGATGATGCCCATAATAATTTTAGTAAAGTTATCCTTTACCACTGGTATGTTACCGAACAAATACCCTGCCATAGTGAACAGAACTACCCATAAGGTACCACCTATAATATTGAAGTTGATAAACTTGCCGTAATTCATTTTACCAATGCCTGCCACAAAGGGTGCAAAGGTTCTAATGATTGGGATGAAGCGGGCATAAATAATAGTTTTGCCGCCGTGCTTATCGTAGAACTGTTGGGTTTTTTCTAAATGTTCTCGCTTAAGAAGTTTATAATCTCTGCTGAAAACCTTAGGACCTAAATACTTGCCTATAAGGTAGTTTACTGTATCTCCTAAAATGGCAGCAACAACTAACAGACCTAAAACTAACCATACATTTAGGTTGTTTTCTTCGTTAGCGGCTAATAGCCCAGCTGCAAATAAGAGAGAATCGCCAGGTAGGAAGGGCATAATAACCACACCCGTTTCCACAAAAATGATCAGAAATAAAATGGCATAAGTAAGCGTACCATAATCGTGGATTATTTCAGTCAAGTGTTTATCCATGTGAAGGATAAAGTCAATAAGCCCCGTAATTATTTCCATTTTTAACGCTGAATTGAAAAGGACTGCAAACCTAAGATAAAAAAGCTTGACTAGGGCTTATTAAGTTTAGAATTAGCCTAAGATTAATGTACCCTTATTCTTTGCCCAGCTCTAATGGGCGTGTTCCTAGTGATACCATTAAGAGAAGTAAGGTAATTTACAGATACCCTATACTTTCTGGAAATGGCACTTAGGGTTTCACCTGGCATTACTTTATGGTAGTTTACTTTTCTAAAATTGGCAGTTGCGGTTTGGTATTGCTTTGGTACAAGGGTGAATTCAGAATTCCTAAGTTGCCAATTTCCAAAGTCATATAGCAAGTCTGGATTAATGGCTCTGCCTGCATAGAGTACTTCAAAGTGCAAGTGAGGCCCTGTACTTCTACCTGTGCTACCGCCGTAGCCAATTATATCGCCCGCCTTAACATATTGCCCAACAACTGAGCCCAATTCGCTCATGTGTCCGTATAAGGTTTCCAAGCCATTGTAATGCCTTATAAGAACGAAATTGCCATAGCCACTACCATCCCAATACGCTAAACGAACAATGCCATCAAAAGCTGCTCGCAAAGTGTCGCCGGTTTCTAGGTCTAAATCTACCCCTAGGTGAGGCCTTCCCCATCGCCAACCAAAAGTACTGGTTTGGTTTGTTCTATGCATGGGCATAGATGTGTACCTGCCAGCCGCACTATCGTAAAGCAAAAAGGTAATAGGGTCTTCCAGTTGAAATTTATCCTTACCGTAGGGGTTTTTCATCTTGGTACTCCAAACTGCGTAGTATTCTGCAATTTTTACCCAAGTGCTATCTGCACCATCCATCCTTATCTCAATGGCTTCTTCGGTTATGAAGTTTTCGCCATCAGCCAAGGTGCTCGTATCTTCGTTAACAATAGATAGGTCGCGTTCTGGAATAAAAGTATTCCCATCGCCCCTTACAGGAGGGTAGTAGGAAGCGAAAGTTCTTTTCTTCTTCTTACCCCTGCCTTTCTTTTTGTTGCGTTTGTCGTATTTTATTTTGGGCGCCCTCACATTTCGAGTATCAGAATTTCTTCTACTCTGCGCCGAATTAGCCCTTTTACGCGGTTGTTTTCGCTTGGCTTCTGCGTCTATTCCTCCAAAAAGAAATAGAATGGCTAGCGCCAAAAGAAAAACTAATCTGAAATTTTTAAGCATTCCTTATATGAGTTCTTTTTCGGCTAAGTAACGTTCGGCATCTAATGCCGCCATACAGCCCGTGCCGGCAGCAGTTACTGCTTGCCTGTAAACATTGTCTTGCGCATCGCCACAGGCAAAAACGCCTTCTATATTTGTATATGAACGCCCCGGTACGGTTTGGATATATCCAGAGTCGTCCATATCTATTTGCCCTTTAAAAATATCTGTATTCGGTTTATGACCTATGGCGACAAAGAACCCTGTAACCTTTAGAATACTGGTTTCTTCTGTAATTCTATTTTTGATTTCGATCGCTTCAAGCGTTTGGTCGCCTAATAAATCTACCGTTTCGCTGTTCCATAACATCTCGATATTCGGGTTGTTAAGCACTCTGTTTTGCATTATTTGGCTGGCACGCATACTGCTACCTCTAACTAGCATATATACTTTGCTAGCAAGCTTGCTCAAATAACTTGCTTCTTCACAAGCGGTATCGCCACCACCTACAATAGCAACTTCTTGACCTCGGAAAAAGAAACCATCACAAACCGCACAAGCCGATACGCCGTTACCATTAAACTTTTGCTCATTTGCCAAGCCTAGCCATTTGGCCGAAGCACCAGTGCTAATGATTACCGTTTTAGCAAGTA
>Ga0114962_10004912_pt1 | contig 10566 bp, 5 predicted proteins | sample C_130820_MF_Meta_FD_87017 | JGI IMG/M metagenome (GOLD analysis project Ga0114962, IMG submission 87017) | Freshwater microbial communities from Lake Croche, Canada to study carbon cycling - C_130820_MF_MetaG | ecosystem: Environmental > Aquatic > Freshwater > Lake | place: Lake Croche, Canada...
AGAATGTGATTTTGTGGCGTGCAATTATATGGAAATTCGATCCCTTGAGTCCAAAGCTAGTCCCACAAGTACCGACTATAAAGTCTACAAAGAGTGCCTCATTCCGCACGCAGGCACTACACAAAGGGGATCTCATATGGATGGAATGTGGATTCCTTCGGATGCACAGTATGGCCTCATTGTAAAGCCTGAGTGCGGTATTTTGAACCCCCATATTCACCACGCCCACTTGGCATTTTCACCAAAGGTCTGGTCTACCTGTAAATACTCGGAAGACGAGGCCCATTTTCGGCTAGAAGATTCTCTGTATGGCAGGAAGTTGGCCACAAAAGGCTTTAAGGGGTCGTATTTACCGGCGCAACTGGTGATTTATCATATGTATGACAAGTAGACCTACGAGTCTTGCTAAGTCCCTTGTGTTTTTGGAGGGGTGTACTCGTTCGCTTGGATCGTGTTTTTGGAAGACGACGACGTTTTATTACAAGTTGCTCCTCAATTCCCTTCAAGAGTTCTTCAGGGAGTTCTCCAGAATCAAGAACCGCTACAAAATATGTGGCCGAGACATCCTTCATAGAATCAAAGACACAGTCCTCCAATGCATCCACATAGGCATCTGAGATATCTGGTTGGCTAACTAAGAGTGTGTTCCAGAGTGTCTGGTAGTTCTGAGAACCGGTATAGATCGCTCGCTCATCTTTTAGGAAGCCATGTGTTAAACCAATTCGATTAAAACTACAGTCCAGAACACAAGCGGACATGTCTAATCGCTTTTCTAGAAGAGTAAAACAACCGTACAGATGATTCTCAAAGAGTAGACCTTTCGACAAGGTATACTCTTTCAGTATAATTTCTTGAATGCCTGAGAGGTCCATTGCTATTTACGTAGACCATTGTTTGAAGTTGATTTAGTTCGCGGTCAAGCAGGTGCATACGATCCTTCCGTAATCCCTGCTACACGAAGGGGCCGATTCCGATCAGGCTTCACATCGGAACTGGGACGAATTTGCCCAGGACCTGGAGGAGCCGGACCACCAGGGAGGCCAACCGCCCCCAACCCTCTTCGTTGTTCAGAGGTCTGTAAACCCGCCCCATCCGCCCCAAATTGTCTCATAGATCCAACAAGCTGACCCCCTGCAATAGCCTGTTTCGTAGGAGGCACCTTCTCAACACCACCGTGTGGAAAGCTGAGCTTTCCACCAGGAAGAGCAGAGAAAGTCTGGGCGCCATAGCGATCCTGCTTCGTAGGATTACTAAACAGACGAGGTGACCGATTCCAGTTGGCCAGATCATTCTCTGTTCGGCACGTGTAGGCATCTGTGCGAAGAACAGACTGGGGCATTGCTAATTCCTGCACAAAATCGGATGTGGGATTCTTCGAACGGACCACTGTGGAATTAGGAACATACATATCACTTGATGTGGGAGAGACATACTCCTTGTTCTGGCACCATTTATCTAGAGTACGATCCAAATAGAAGAGCTTGGATTCATTATTAATGGCTGCAGAATAGCGGCCGGGCGGATAGAATTCACCACCCTTAGGGAACACCATATCCTTGGGGGGCAAAGGGGCCATCACGGCAGGTCCTGACGTAACATAGTCCTTGCAGACCTTTACGTAAGGACGGAAATCCATTGGGAGATCCACGTGCTGATTGGGTAAAATAAGCCTGAGCATTGCGGTAGGATCCCAGTGACTCCGTAAGCACACGGGCGGATAGAGTTCCTGCATTGTTCCAACGGATTCAAAGGGGAACTCTTGTGGCTTCTCGCCATCAAAATGGCCCGATTGTACCTTGCTCATACCTACCCCTACCGCCTAATATAAAATTAAACAGAGCTCAACGCAATCGTGCTTTTCGTCTCAATAGGAAATTCAACTCCTTCAGGTTCCTCTACCTCTTTGAACAGCTGTTGAAGACAGTGATGCATTGTAAATCGTTCATCCTCTAAATAGTATTTGGAGGGCAATTCAAATCCATTAAAGGTCGTGGCCGAGGCACTTGTATAGGCACCCATGTGAGGAAAAACAAAGATATCACCGACTTGATACTCAGGAGCAAATCTCTGCACGGCAATCAAGTCCAGAGAATCACACGTCTTGCCAAAGAACAGGGCTTGTTTACCTGTTCTCATAAGCTTCCGATCTGTGAGTACGCGCCATCCAGGACGCGCGTGATCAAACACAATACTTGAGAACTGCGCATAGACTGAATCATCCAAGAGGTACCGCACCTTATCAAAGGAGGACTTCTTAAAGACAATGGGGCAGACCAGTGTCTGAAGGGGCGACGAAAAGAATCGCCCAGGTTCTGCTAGCCACGACTTGGGAGATCCATCAGTCCACGCCTCTATCTCCTGCTGTATTCCCTTGGCCGTGGATCGAAAGGCAGCCTCTGAAGGCAAGAATCCTCCTCCAATATCCACCACGTCCAAGTCACACCCTATCCGTCTCTGAAAGTCTCTGCATCTCTGAATCGCCGAAGGGAAGGCCTTTGGATCCGTGGAAGCTGATCCCACGTGAAAGCTTACGCCGCCTAATGTAAGTCCATTGAATCGTATAGCCTCCACAATAGGCTTCCATTCGTGTTCCTGGGCACCAAACTTGACAGAAAAGGGGCTACGACTCTGTCGATCGTCTACCGCCAATCGCACTACAACCGGTTTTGCCTCAGAGGACTTAAAGGCGGCGGCCAATTGCTCCACACCCTCCACGGAATCTGTGGTAGTGGCCAAGAAACCCTCTGTTAAAGACTCCTCCAGATCCACATCTGATTTCATCGTATTTGCATAAATGATATCCGAGGACTTAAAGCCGGCCGCCTTGACGGACCGCATCTCGCCAGGGCTTGCACAATCAACCTTAAGAGCACCCGTCTGCTGCATCCATCGGAGAATGACCGGGTCGGGATTAGACTTGACAGCGTAGAAGGGCTGCACTATCGGAAGGCATTGACGCCAGAGGGCGATCTGCTTTAGCAGAGAGATGCGACTGACAAAATAGATGGATTTCAGTGTGAGATACTTATATATAGAAATTTTTTCTTAAGTTAGGATCACTTTGAAAATGTACCCACCTGTTCGTCAATTTGAATAATGGCATTCCAGTCCATACCAGGTATAACAAAGGGATATAAGCGATTCAGAGGAACCATTGTGTCTAAGTAGAAGTTGAAGGAGAAATGATCCAGGGAGGCCAAGGGCGCCACAGGAAACTTGGCCGGTACTTGGACAATGGTCTGTGTGACTTGGCCTGCCGAGGATCCCTGAGTAAGCAATTTTCCAAATACTTTTTTATATTCTCCCATAGGTTCATTAGTGATATTGAAATTCTCTTTACCAGCTGTATCCATATTATTTAGGGGCTGTTCTGTATTCAGCTGCACATAGATATTATTAGCAGACGTCGTAGCTGCCAAGCCATTTGTGCTATAAATGCTTAAAATATCGTCACCTTTTCCTAAGCCGAGTTTATAGAAGGGCGTATTGACAATATATTCAGCGGGCAAACAACTATAGAAGCTGGAGATCGCCGAATTAATATAGGCACAGCAACTGCTCGTATCAGTTGTTGCACGCAAATCACGTATATCCGAATCGTCGGGGGTCGACGCATAGTGAATGCTCTTCGATCCATAGAACGTCACAGACCCTGTCCCCTTTCCGTTTAAATAGGCATTGTTCTCCAGAAGAGAAGGGGGGAAGACAGTACCGTATTTGGCATTGACATAATTACTGGTAGAAGCAAGAGTATTTGACTGAATAGTTGCAGCCGTTGTCGCGAGTCCCGTATTCGTCGAATAGTATGTAAGGAAGGTGCTGTATAATGAGCGAAAGTCCTGACAATTCACAGCAATCCCTTGGAGAGATCGATTAGCAAACGAGCCTGCCCTTAACAGAACACTGGTCTGGTTCAAAGACCGAAGCTGTTGCAAATAGGGCTGTGTGTATGCCCGCGTCCCCGCCGAAGCGACTTGTGCATTGGAGGCATCCAACACGAGTTGTTGGAGCGTGGACCACCCGCAGGACGCAGGGAAGGTTCGATTAATGGCCACTGGAGGACTTACAGGAGTCTGCAAACCGAGCGTCAAGGCGATCAGCGCATCATCGTTTTCTATTGTCTGATCAGGCATTAAGGCCTTCTTGCTCTGCAGTAAGAGGGGTGTAGACGGGTCTGCTAATGCCTCATTTGTATAGGTGTTATAGGGAATTCCCAGTTCTACGAGGGCCATTTGCATCTGTTTGGATAAATCAGATAGAATGGCTGCGGTGTTCTGCACCTTTGTTGATAAGGACATCAGATCACGACTTGTCAGATTGACATCGGTCGCCGCCTGGACTTTACTGGATTCTTGAAAGTCCTGGATATCCTTCTGAATGGAGGGATGGAGATCGGTATGACTCACAATCATTTTGCTATCAGCTGGACTATAGGTGTAATTATAGGCGTTAATAGGATTGTACTCAAAAGTATGCATTTGCCGAATGGATTTGAGAATTGCAAGATTGTTATAACAGAGTTCGTAGTATAGGGGGCTCGCAAGTCCTTCATAGGCACTCACCCGTTGCTGAACCTCTTCACTTGAGTAGGTGCCAAAATTAAGAAATTTACTGTCATATGTACTATAAAGGGCGGCTCTCAACACAGGATAAAAATAGGCCACAAAGAGTTCCCTTTCCGTCGGCTGAACACCTGTTAGGGTTACATTAGGCAAATAGTCACTTATAATGAGTGACTTGGATGCATTTCGAACAAAGATCCCAGTACTGGGACTATAGTACCAGCGACCAGGATCATTGAAAAGATGATCCGCTGTGCCTAAGGCTTGGAAGAGTTGTCGATGATTGGCATAGGAGATAATATTAAAGGGAGGAGTGGTATTCATCTGTTTGTCTGCCTCGGCCGCCAATGAATTGGCATCATAGAGACCCCCTCTTACTGTAAAGGTATGAACGAGTGGTTTTGACTTTGCCACAGGATTTGTACGGCCTGCCTCTGTAAAACTGCCGCCATTTACAGAGGTGGTGGTACCTCTTCCACCTCCCGCATTTCCGATACAGGCATAGCAGTTACTGTAATTCAACCCTGTATTACTTGCAACATAGGCTGCTATATCCTGTGCAACCGAAGAGGCATCGGGTATAGAGTTCAAAAAATAGGGGAAATTGATTTGTACAAATTGAATTTGGGTAATATTTTTATAGGGTCTAGGAGTCTTGATTGTAAAGAATGTGGACAACGGGTAGACGTTTGTATCACGATCTTTGCTGGAGAAACTGAACAAGGAAGAGTAAGTTGTCTGATTTGGGGGAGTAAAGGGAAAAAGGGGGACTGCCAGAGGTATATTCCTAGATGGATCATACATTGATCCATCATTGTAGGCATATCCAATGGCTATTTGATGTCTGGGCTGAAGGGACTGATAAAAGAGTTGTTCTGAGACCGTATTTAAAGGCGGCCCTGCGGCACGAATAATGGCATACCGAGGATCGTCTAACTTTCGAGCCGAGGAATCTGAAAATCCGCTTAAAGAACTGTTGGTGGATTCAGAATCTGAATTAGGTTCCACATCGGGTTCCTCAGTAAAGGGTCTATAATAAGCTGGACCACTCATCCCTCTGTTGAAAGGACAGATAATCTGACGTTAAGTTCGTACCGTTAAGACTCTAATTACGCCCCCTTCCAAAGGAGGGGGTATAATTAGGCGGTTCTGCCTAAAGAAAACTAAAAAGGGTGAGATTAGGGGTAATGGGAGATAGCATAACCGATAATAAGCCCAATGAAGCAAAAAAAGAGCCTGTCAGTGGTACATGGAGTGGCACAGAAACGGTATTTATGTCGAACAATATCAATCCCTTTACGGTTATGCCGTTGGCCCCGAATCAGATCAATGGACAGCAATTCTCTATTAATATTCAGGTGGATAGCATTTCAGCGTATACACCTAGTTCTACCATTCAAGTGAAGTCCAGTATGAATGCGATCGACGGAAGTACCTTTCAATTAAATGGTCAATCCATTTATCCCTATAAGGTCTATACTGCAAGCGGCAATGTTCAGGCAGAAACAATTGATACAGGGGCGCTCATAGGTCGTAAGTTTCTTGTATCTTTTTTCGGGGATCCTCAAGTACAGGTTACACCAGGCCAAACCCTGTTTACTTATACTGCAGATCCAAATCAATATGATGTCATTATTGATGGACATCTGACAACCTCCAATAGTGTTGGCATTGGCCTGCCCCCAGCGTCTAATGTGGCCTTGAGTGTAAGTGGCGATGTATTTATTTCAGGTGCCGTTAGCTTAGCGGGGGTTCAATTGGCAAGCCTAGGAATTGGAACCTCTGTAGCATCAAACTATGTATTTGATGTATCAGGCAAGTCGATTCTGAATGGCGAGACAACTATCACAGACAATGCCTATATCACAAAATTCCTTGGAATAGGAAAGAGGAGCACTGCAAATGCCCTTGATGTTTCAGGATCCTCTGCGATCAGTAATAATATGACAGTGGGAAATATAACCTATACAAAAATACTAGGAGTAGGAAAGACAGCCAATATTACAGGTGGATATGTAGCAGATATATCAGGAAATACACAGATAGCAGGAAAACTATATGTCACAAGAACTTTAGATGTATCGCAGAATCTTGTTGTAAGTGGAACGACTCGGATTCTTGGACAAGGAGTAAGTCCCGCCTTACAAGTAATAGGAGATATAGAGTATACAAATGATTTATCGGGGGCTCGAGGCTTTTGGAGTGATTATTTAAATGTAGCTGGATCTATTGCAATAAATAAATTAGGAGAACCTGGTTATAACTTGGAAGTCAATGGAGATGCATCTATAGTAGATTTAACTGTAACAAATAATATTATAACAAATAATATTATTATACCAGCTGGAGCTGGAAAAATTATTTTAGAAGGTAACACGTTAGGCACATCTATTAATACACCCTATATTGGCATAAATGTAGGTGCATTTGCCACTATACGTAATCAATTAGAACTTGTTGGTGTTGCCAAATTTGGAGCAGCCGACCCAATTAGTTATAGTCAAATTGGGTTAAATGTAGATACTCCTCTATATGAATTTGATATGTCAGGAACCTTCAATACAACTCAGGCAATTACCAGCAATCTCTATGTCAGCAATCTGTATGGCACAAGTACAGGTCCATTAGGAGCCGATAGTAGTGATATAATACTATATGGATCTATGATCAATGATACATCTCTTATTACTCCGAAAGTCTATATAAATACACCAGTCAATCAAAATACTCTTTCCGTCTCAGGAGAAAGTGCATTTTATGGTAATGTATCTATTACAGGCAGTTTAACATCATATACACCTATTCGTATAATTCAATATAATCCTGCGGGGGCAGGTGGAGGGGGGTATCCTAATTCTGGATGGTGGTATCTGCCGCCAGGAACAAACACTGTTGCATTATCTCTTGATGAATATCCTGTTCTCTACGTAATTGATGGCGCTAATTCTCTTACCAATTTGATTGTAACGATTCAAAGTGATGGATCTGCGAATCCTAGAACTGGCCTTCAATATAGTTTTGTTGCGCGAAATACCACAGGAGCGGGACATCAGATCATATATCCTTGCACAAATGGCCCTACCTATACAAGAACAGTTCAAATGCCATTGAGTTTTCCGCTTCTGTGTATTGGCACAGATGACTATTCTTCGACATAAAGAGAGAGAATGCAGGCGAGTGCTCTAACGAGACTCAGGGCCCTCAATGCATTAGCGGCTGATACACAGTCCTATATTGCTGCACAACAAGTTATTTGTTGTTTTTGTGATACAATCTGCGGCGGCAATTGTAATGGTGGATCGGGCACAGGGTATACAGGTCCAACAGGTCCTGCAGGATCTGCTACAAATACTGGTGCAACGGGACCTACGGGTCTACGAGGACCTACAGGGCCAGTAGGTATTGCAGGATCTGCTACAAATACAGGTGCAACTGGTCCAACAGGCCCTGAAAGCACAGTAACAGGATATACGGGTTCCACAGGCCCTACGGGTGTACAAGGCCCTACAGGGGTCACAGGATATACTGGAGAAACAGGACCTACAGGTGCAACAGGACCAACTGGTATACAAGGCCCTACTGGTGAAACTGGGTATACAGGACCTACTGGTGCACAAGGTGATACAGGTACAACTGGTTCCACGGGTTCCACAGGCCCTACTGGCTCTATTGGTGCACAAGGAGATACAGGAGACACGGGTCCCACAGGTGAGACAGGTCCTACTGGCATTCAAGGACCTACAGGTGAAACAGGATCAATAGGTGATACAGGATATACAGGTGCAACAGGCTATGCTGGTCCAACCGGATTTACTGGTGCTATAGGTACAACTGGAGCAACAGGATTTACAGGATATACAGGCATTCAAGGTCCTACAGGCTTTACAGGGTACACTGGTCCACAAGGCCTTCACGGTACAGTTATTGTGGGAAGTGTCCCTGATGCATCAGGGTTAGATACTTTTGATTGTTCAGGGCTTGTCTATGGCGATGGTATTATACAAGAAGACACAGGAGCTCTGCAGGTCTATCAGGGTCCTGCAGGAGGCAGTATAGCCTTTCGATCTACAAATAGTGAGTATGTTTCTTTTGCACCAGGAGTTCAATTGCAAACTAATAATTTTACTATTCAGTTCTGGGTTCAATTGAATACAATTACATCGCAAATGGCACTCATAGGCTCAAGTTATTCTGTGACTCCTCCTAATCGACCCTTTCCCCCCGCACCCCTCCAACTCTTTACATATGTAACGGAACCACAAGATTCTATACAACTCCGTGCTGCTACTTCGGGCGCTATCTATTTCATTGTACCGTCCAATAGTAACAAGTTGGTTACAGGGACTTGGTACAACATTGTTCTAGAACGTGATGCATCGGGAACAACCAATAACTTTACAATGTGGATAAATGGAGTTAAGTGTGCAACAAGAGATAATGATATCGATGGGTATGGACATCCCTTTGAATTTTCAGGAGCTGTTAACACGATTGGCGCGTGGTACACGGGTATTAATACGCCTTCTAATTTCTTAAATGGATATCTCACGAATCTTCGCATTCAAACAAATACCGTTCTCTATCCTATCACACAATCCATAATCCCTGTCCCTACTACACCCTATTCGTCTAGTCCTCAGGCATCCTTCTTGGTCGATAGTTCTCAGAACTATTTGATTGATTCTGCTGGTCTACAGGTGGCTACCAATTATAGAACAGTCTACTCGCCTTTGAATCCCTTTTCAACAGGTGACTGTATTTTTAATAATGTGGGTCGCATTGTGGGACCTACAGGATCTACAGGGGCAACAGGGCTAACAGGATCAACTGGATTTACTGGTGCAACAGGTGCAACAGGTGCAACAGGTGAGACAGGCCCTACAGGTGCAACAGGGTTTACTGGTGCACAAGGCTCAAAAGGTTCTTATGTTATTTTTTCACCGCTTACATCGAACTGTGTGGATGCCTCTGAAACACAATTGATGGAAGTTGATTTTTCGGGACAGGCACAGTATGTATCCGTTGGTGCAGAACTGTATGTGGCTAGTATTGCTGTAGTCCAAGAGTGGAGCCCTGCTCCAACTGTATATCAAACAGCTGATATTGTGATAGATAGTGGCGGGTATTACAGCCTTATATCAGGTCCAGGAAATTCAGGAAGTAATCCCGCGGCTGATCCTATACGTTGGTATCACGTACTACCGTGGAACTCAGCATCAACCTATTCACAACCGTTTGTTGCAATATCCAATGGAAGCTTCTATGAATGGATCGGAACAAGTAATTCTAATACGGCAACTGCGCCTGAGTATAATCCTGTTCAGTGGAGTCTCCTTCTCTCATCGAGCTCAGGATATGTGACAGTTGTGGAAAGGGATCCCTCTGGATTTATAGTGTCTTGGTCTCCATCCAATTTAATTACTCCTGTCTGTTGGTCACCTAGTACAAATGTTATTTTAACAGGGCCAGCTGGACCCAAAGGATCAACAGGATTCACAGGATTTACAGGATATACAGGAGCAATTGGTTCAACAGGATTAACTGGTCCCACTGGTGAAATTGGTCCTACTGGATTTACAGGTCCCACGGGAGAGACTGGTGCAACTGGATTAACAGGTCCAACTGGCTATATAGGCGAAACAGGCTATACAGGGTTACAAGGTGATACAGGTGATACAGGCCCTACAGGTCCAACAGGCTATACAGGAGAAATAGGCCCTACTGGAGAAACAGGTCCTACTGGAGAAACAGGTCCTACTGGAGAAACAGGTTACACAGGTGAAACAGGCCCTACTGGTGAAACAGGTCCTACAGGAGAAACAGGCCCTACTGGTGAAACAGGTCCTACAGGAGAAACAGGCCCTACAGGTGAAACCGGCTATACAGGTGAAACAGGCCCTACAGGTGCGACAGGCTATACAGGTGAGACTGGATCCACAGGTGAAACAGGCCCTACTGGAGAAACAGGTTACACAGGTGAAACAGGCCCTACTGGTGAAACAGG
>Ga0114962_10004913_pt1 | contig 10565 bp, 8 predicted proteins | sample C_130820_MF_Meta_FD_87017 | JGI IMG/M metagenome (GOLD analysis project Ga0114962, IMG submission 87017) | Freshwater microbial communities from Lake Croche, Canada to study carbon cycling - C_130820_MF_MetaG | ecosystem: Environmental > Aquatic > Freshwater > Lake | place: Lake Croche, Canada...
ACAAAATCTCACCAAGAGTTTCAAGGCGCATACAGAGCAAACCATCAGTACATCAGATCAGGTGCTGAGAATCATCAAATTCCATCGTGAGAATGGTGTCGATTTGAAGTACAAAACATTGAGTGACTATTTTGATCACGGTGTCATCGACACCCGATTCATCAATCAAATAGGAATCATTGACGCATCCGGGGATTATGTTTTTTCTAATCTGACCAATCCGCCGAAAGTGAATTTATCGGATCGCGAACACTTTAGGATACACAAGGATATTTACCCGTTTGGAGTTTTTGTCAGCAAGCCTGTCATTGGGCGTGTCAGTAAAAAACTTTCTATTCAACTCACACGCAGAATTGATGATACAAAAGGTAAATTTGCAGGGGTGACTGTTGTTTCTTTCAACCCCAATTATTTGACTGACTTTTATAAGAGTATTGATCTTGGTGACAAAGGTGTTGTTGCCCTTTTTGGCTTGGATGGTGTGCCCAGGGCCATACAAATTGGTTCAACGGTGATCAATTCGGCCGAAAATACCATGGAGAATTTTCCGTTGGACGTCGGCGATAAATTGGAGGGAACATTCACTTCCAATCAGTTATTTGATGGCGTCCAACGCATTTACGCATTTGAGAGAATATCCAATCAACCCTTGGTGACCATTGTGGGGCAACAGGTGGAGGAGTTGAGTTCGGACTCGAACTGGCATAAAGCCATTTTCTATGGGATTGCTGTTTTGATCACCCTGATCACCATAGCATTTTTAATTTCAAATGTTGAGTATATGAATCGTTTGGCACTACTGAATTTGGATTTGATAAAAAGTAACCATGAAGTCACGAAAGCCAACAAACACAAATCTGAATTTTTGTCTTCAATTTCACATGAGCTAAGAACGCCGTTGAACGGCATCATTGGGTACGCTGAATACATTCATTACACATCTCAAGAGCCGATGATTCAATTTCCCGCTCAAATCATTGATGAGAGTAGTCGCCATTTGTTGAAATTGGTCAATATGCTCTTGGATTTGACCCAGGTTGAATCGGGTCGGATGATCTTGCAAAACGAGATTTTCAATTTAAAACAAGTCATTGATGATGTGTGTCAAACGCATCGCAGTCGGACCAGTAGTAAAAATTTAGAATTGATATTTGAATACGATGATCACTGCCCTCAACTGGTATGTCTTGATGAACTCAATCTCAGGCGAATACTCAATAACCTTTTAGACAACGCCATTAAGTTTAGCAAGGAGGGGGGAGGTATTGTTTTGTCAATTCATTATCTCAAGGACATTCACTCTATATATTTCGCAATCAAAGACAACGGCCATGGCATTCCTGAAGAAATGCATTCACATGTTTTTGAGAAATTTTGGCAAAACGAAGATTTCATCACCCGTGTTCATGGTGGTTCGGGTATGGGCTTGGCATTGACACAAAAGTTGGTGGCTCTGATGGGGGGTGAAATTAACTTCAATTCAGCCAGCAACGTTGGAAGTACCTTTTATTTCACAATTCCTATTCAGACAATGGAGGAAAAATGATCAAGACTGTTTTGGTGGTTGATGATGACTTGGCCAATCGCATGTTGCCAGGCTTGATTTTGGGTCGAGAAAAGTACACAGTGAGCGAATGCGCTGATGGCAGCCAAGCCCTCAAACTTTTATCGCAGACCAAGTACGATTATGTGTTGCTCGACATCTCACTGCCAAAAATCAGTGGAATCGATGTTTGCAAGTCGATTCGTTCAAATGAAAGCCTATTGGGCATCAAAATATTCGCCTACACCGCCCATGCCATGAAAGCGCAAACGAAGGAAATACTGTCATCTGGTTTTGATGACATTTTGATCAAACCCATCAATCGTCAAGATCTGTTGAATCTGTTTCATTACTGAGCGTTCTTGGATTGTCTCCGAAGACCTATGGGTCTAGGGCATGCCCCCAAAGCCCTATCCGCTCAAACATCTTTTAGACCCATTTCAGCTCTCGTTCATCCAAACACGAGGATGGAGAGCATTGAAGACGCATCAGTCATGAATGCGTTTGATGGACCTCATGGCAATACACATTGTTCATGGCTTATTTTTACTCGCGAACAGAGATCTGAAACTTCAATAGTCAAGACATCTATTGCTCATCGAGCGGCGACTGGGAATAAGTAGTTCTAATTTTTATAACTAAATGCAGTTGTCAAATTAGAGGTAAAAAGTACCACTAATCATTTAAAAAATACTTTTTTAGTGTTGATTGTTGAGCAGAATTCAACACATGATTTTTCTAAGCGTCAATTGATGTCGGTAGGCCTGAATTGAGTAAAAGTGAAATTGAACACCATAGGGGCCAAGGGATGCAAGAGCGCAATTTTTGTTGCAAAAAATTAATCGTTATTGTCCTTAATCTGTTGTTGATGTTGGCCGTTGCCAATCAACACGCCCAGGCATCAAACCAATTGTCCTACGGCTCACCAGCATTTTTGAGCGATAAATTCAATGGATCCGGTCAAATGAGCTTGGCCAATGCAATCAAGAAGATCATTCCTCAAGATGTCAAGGTGATGTTCATGGATGTGGATCCAAACCTGATAACACGTTGGAATTATTCAGATGCTTATGTTTTGAATGTGTTGACTGATTTTTCAAAAAAATATCAATTCAATTGGGAGCTCATTGACAACAAGTTACTCATCGTTGGTCAAAGACCTTCCGCACACGAAAAACCTGTCAATTCCAATCTACTTGGTCATGATCAAATGACGCAGAACATGGCTGCGCCAGTTGCTCGAACGTCTCAGACATTCGATAAATCTCCCATGAACAAAATGGAAAAGGGTCCAGCTGAGGTTCAAAGTCATGGGCGTTTTGATATTCGTTTGGACGATGAATCCTTGTCCCTGGCCATGCGGAGATGGTCGATCGAGAGTGGATATCAATTGGTTTGGGATGTAGACAAGGATTTCCCAGCAATCCAGACCAGTTATCACGAGAAATCCTTTTTGGATGCAGTTGTCAATGTCATGCGCGACATTGGTAAAACCAACTATCCCATGCACACCTGTGTCTACAACAACATGGTGGTCAGGGTCTTGCCCCTATCGACACCATGCGAGCGGACCGCCAATGGGGAGAACTCAGGTGAAAACTGAATGCTATTCAATGGTTTTCTTGCTCTTTTTAACAGGTTGTGCTGTGACCCCCAAAGAAGCCAAGCAGATCACGCAGGAAAAAAATGATGCAGCATCAGAGTTGCTCAATCGAGCAAAGATTCAACTTGAACAAGAGGGGTATATCAAGCATGTTCAAGGAAATTTTCTCGGCGATATTCCCATCGACTTGCCCTACTCATCAAAGTTACCAGCACTTTTTTTTCAGAATTTGACCTTGCGCTCCAGAGGGGCGAGTTATGGAACGATTGCCCAAGCTGCCCGCAACATCCACATTGCAACAGGATTGCCAGTGCGAGTGAATCCGGATGTGGAATTGTCTGCCCAACTTCCTGCTTCAAATGCGGCCCCATTTGCAGCGCTAGAGGCTGTGCCGGGTCAAGCCGTCGCGAGCACGGTCTCACCCAATCGATTGATCAACATTCCGCTCGATTTCTCTGGAAGCTTGATCAATTATCTCAACACCATTGGAATCCAAGGTGGAGTCAATTGGGATTGGCGAGAAGGGGGAATCTACATTTACCGTTTGGTAACCAAAACCTTTGTGGTCTCCAATATCACCACTGGGGATTATTCGGTCACGGATTCCATGAACCGAGGTGGTTCGGTGAGTTCTGGATCGACCGGGGTGGTCAACGCCACAGGAAATGGGAATTTCAGCAGTGGATCGAGTATCTCATTGCAGGGCAGTATTTCTCCTTGGAAGGCCTTGTTGGCAGAGCTCAATACTGTCCTGAGTCCACTGGGAAAAATCAGTGTCAACGACTCATTGGGCAGTGTCACTGTGACTGACACCAAAGAGAATGTTGCCCGAGTGGAGAAACTGGTGAACCAGGAAAACGCTTCTTTTGGCAGGCAAGTGGCCATTGAAGTTCGGGTGATTCAAGTGAGTCTGTCCAAAGAGTCTCAATTGGGCGTCAATTTGGGTTTGGTTTACAGCGCTTTGAATTCAACCCAGACGGCTGCCACCAAAACCCTGGCGGCGGTCCCGCCCAGCACCACCACATCGTCGTCTGCAGGTACATTGACCTTCAGCGTACCCGACGCCAAAAGTCCGTATTCAAACTCCAACTTTTCGCTTGCTGCTTTGAATGCTTTTGGTGACATCGTCCAAGACACGGCAACGACGTTGTACACCACCAATCGCGTACCCGTGATGTCTGGCAACTACTCGACCCAAGGCTTTTTGGCACAAACCACCCCCGCCATTGGCGGTGCTGTCACGGGAGGTTCAGGTGTTCCCGGTCTGACTCCTGGATCGATCACCGTGGGAACCTTTTTGAGAGTGTTGCCCACCATCAAAGAAAACAATTCGATTTTGGTGAACCTATCCATGGATTTGTCGTCCCTCAACAAAATTGGCAATGCAACCACCGGGGAAGGGGCCACTTTGCAACAAATTCAATGGGCCAATACGACGGGTTCTAAATCCGTTGTGAATTTATTCGTCAATCAAAATGAATCTGTCGTGACTGTGGGCATTGTCTCTGACGTGTTGGTCAACAACGTGAACAATAGTTTTGATGGTGCTTCAAGGGATTCGACAAAAAACAAAAGCATGTTTGTCTTGATCATCAAACCCAGGGTATTGAGGGGCATTTGATGATAGTCATCAAGCGATCCAAGCAAAAAATGGCCATTGCTTCATCCTTGAGGTGGCAAGTGATGGATCCCTTTGGTCGATCGATTTTGGGTCATAAGCAACTGATTGAATATGTTCGACTCGGTGGTTATGTGGGCATCAAGTTCAAGAATGGCCAGGATCACAACTTGGGCGTTGCCAAAGACAGTCAATTTGAGAAATACAAGGGCTTGAAAGTCGTGAGCATTGCCAGGCAGGTTGGCTTGTATCCCGAAGTGAGCGAGCGTTCTATTTTGGTATTGTTGAACAATACAGAATCTTCCGATGGGAGCATTTTTGCCATTGGACTGATCAACGGCAACGTCGTGATGGATGCCTTGGTCGAAAAAGAAGATGTCCAGCAAACCATTGAGGAATACCGCAAAGTCAATTTCTTTGCCAATTCAAACTTGGAAATAGCAGGGGACGTCACCTTGAGTGAGCATGAGCTCAAGCAAAAATTCGATCTCAATGCAGTGTTGGACAGCAAAAAGACGTCCCTGGCCTACGTCGACGTACTGAAGAACGAATTGATACTCCTCTACGTGATTACCGCGATTATTGTCGTGTTGATTGGTGACTTTGCCTATTCCCAGTGGTCTAAATACGCGCAACACAATGAAATGCTCATGAATTCAAGTCTTCAACTCTTGAATTCTCCTGAAAACAGGTATGCCATTGCCATCGACCAATTTTTGCGTCAACCCGTTCGCTTGGCCAAGGACAACATTGGATTGGTCGTCAACGACATCAATTCATTTCCGTATATCTACAAAAAATGGCAAGTTTCTAGTATTGAATGCGAGCATTTTGCATGCGTGGTGCACTGGTCGTCTTTGGGCGGGAGTTTTGATGATTTCAAAAATGCAGCATTGAGCCATTGGACCGATATCACCATCGACGGACACGATAAGAATCTTTTGGGTGATTTGAAGTCAATCAAATGCCAATTCAAAATGCAAAGCAAAGAAAAAGTATGGCCTGCAATCGATCAATTCCCACAGATCGATGCGTTTTCTTTTGAGTTCGCTGATATTTTTGCGAAATTGGACAAAGAGGATTGGCAGTCTAAATTTGAAGCCATTCAACAAGTGGGTTTGGAGCAAAACTCCAAATCAATGGCCCTTGCCAATCATCCCAAGGCCTTGTTTGTTTTGCCTTGGCATGTTCAGGACCAGTCTTGGTGGAAGACACAAACGTCCTTGGACCAATATGGGGAATTTTGTTCACTCGAAAAATTCAAAGTCACTTTTCAAAACAACTCACCCTTGTTCAGCGGTTCTGGCAATTGTTATGTTCGACATTAAACGATATTTTTGTGTATTTATATTCATGGGCCTATTGATGAACGCCTTTTCACAAACTGCCAAGTTGGATACCAACAAGGAGATCGGGCTATCCAATGCTGTCCCACTGTCAAGTGGGAAGGATAAAAAATCAAGCAACAGCGACGAATCCTATCTCACCATCGCAGACTTGAAGGAGCAGCAGTCCAGTCTGAAAAATATCAATCCCTCGGCACAGCAACCCAGTACTGCGAATTCCAGTCCTAGTCCATTTCAAGTCCCGGCTGTGTTGCCTCCAGGTTTATTGAACGGCTTGGGCGGCGCCAAGTCACCATCGGGTCGCTTTGAGTTGGTGGGCTTGTTTTTGGGGCCAGAGAGCTCACATGCCGAGGTGTCCATCGGTGGCATGAGTCATTTCTATCAGATTGGTGACTTGCTCAACCAAGATTGGGTCATCGACGCCATTGATTCAAAAGGCATACAGGTGAGCCGTTGCAAGACCAAGAGTGGCAAGTGTGAAATGAAAAGAGTGTCCTATCTTGGGGGATTGGAGCCATGACAACAACACTTGCCGCCTTGCGCACGCAACCTCAACAGTTGAGTGAATTGTCGATTTTGGGGGACTTCAAAGGACTCGTCATGGGTTTGCAGCCGCAGACTTCCAGTCCTTCGATCCTCGTCTTGGACATGGGATGTGCCGAGGTGTCTCTGGTGATGAAGTCCGAGTATTTTGGAAGTGGTGGCTATTTTGGTTTGTGTGCGGTGCTCAAGAGCAATCGATTTTTAATGACCATCAAGGCCGAGTTCTTTGCCAATGCCAAGCAAATGGACGAATTGATTGATTTGAACGATAAAAAAGTCAATTCCCGCAATCCCATCGAAGTGATCAATGAGTCCAATAAGAACATTGTGCTTTATGACGAGATCATCGGTCGCGCGATGGAACTCAATGCGACCGATGTTCACTGGGAGATCAGGTTGACGGAGCGATCGATTGTTCGACTTCGCATCGATGGTCGACTGATGACATGGAAAACCTTTCCCACTGAATTGCTCAGAGGTGCATTGTCTGCCGCATATTCTGCTCGCTCTAAGAGTGGGACCAATTCTGCGGGTGCCTTGTCTTTGGAGCGAGCCATGAACACCATGACGGAGAACATCGTCAAGGGACAAGTGGTCAATGGACGATTCAATGGTATTCCATTGGTCAATGGCTATGACGTGGTGATTCGTTTGTTGAGAAACGACCCTCGGCTACAAATCCCGACGATTGAATCGTTGGGGTACACGCCCCATCACATTGAGCACCAGATTTTGCCATCCATTGCCAAGAACTCAGGAATGATGGCCATTGCAGGCTCCACCGGTTCTGGCAAGTCGACGGCTTTGCGCTCCTTTATTGCTTGCTTGCCCAATCTGGAGGTACTCAAGGTGTTTGGCGTGGAGGATCCCGTTGAATATTTGAATCCCTTCATGAGTCAAATATCGATTCAGCGCAGCACCGATGACGCTGACGAGGTGGTCAAGATGAAGTTTTTATCGGCTCTTCGCTCAGTGCTTCGCATGGATCCCGATGTCTTGATGCTGGGTGAAATTCGCGACAAGGAATCTGCCTCTCTGGCGTCTGAATTCAATCGCACCGGTCACCGTGTTTTTACCACGGTGCATGGCGATGGATGCGTGGATGTGCTCACACGGCTCAACAGTCCAGAGATTGGTATTTCTGCCAGCACGCTTGCGAGTCGTAAATTTTTGTCAGCGGTGATGTATCAAAAGTTGTTGCCCAAGTTGTGCTCACACTGCAAGGTGTTGGCATCCACCGTGTTGGATCGGCACAAACTTCAATTGTTGTTTGAGAAATTTGGACTCAACGTCAATTTGATGTATTGCGCAAACGACCTGGGTTGTGCTCATTGCCGCGTTCATGAGGTGGGCTTGGCTGGCACCAAGGGACTCACGGTGGTGGCTGAAATATTGATTCCTAATGCTGACATGTTGAGTGCCATCGCATCGTGTGATTGGGCGCGCGTGGAATTTCTTTGGAGAACCAGCAGAACTTCTCCATTCGACAGCCCCAATATGCAGGGTAAAACTGCGTTTGAGCATGCTCTTTATCAAGCGAGCTTGGGGCTCATTGATCCTCAAGACATTGAGCGCGATTTTGAGTCATTTGAAACCTACCAAGTCATTGGTTTAGCGAGGAAAGCACAGTCCCATGTTCAGTGAGATCGAACTTTTTTTTGCCAAACGTGAATTCATGTCTCGTCGGGGGGAAGTGTATGACTTGATTTATGCCAATTTGGAGGAAACCGGTTCACGTCAAATATCGACCTTGTGCGAATTGTTTACCCGTTGGGAGCAGCGTGAATCCAAGCGAGGCTCCTCTATTGCACTGGTTTACAAAAGCATCATCTATCGTCTGAATCGAGGAGTGAGTTTTTCACACTCCATCTCCCCCTTCATTCCCAATGAAGAGGCTTTGATCATTGAAGCGGGGGATGCGTCGGGGACCCTGCTTGAAGCGCTGTCCTCCGCCAAGAAGCAGTGCAACAGCGACAAAGAGATCAATGGCATTGTGGCGGCTGCCATGGCCGAGCCCATGATGACGTTGTTGTCGATATTGGCAACTTCTTTTTTTTGTGGCAGTTATCTCTGGCCGCAATTGTTGGCGGTGATCAAAGAAAGCTTTTGGCCTTGGTGGTGTTTGCCACTCATTCATTTTGAAATGGCTGTCGTTGAGTACTGGCAAATCAGTTTGATCGCTGTGATATTCATCGTGGGGTACTACTGGTCGATTCCCCGTTGGACTGGATATACCCGGCAGTGGGTAGACCATTTGCCCCCTTGGAGCTTGTACCGCGATCGACAAGCCATCGCTTGCATTGGGATTTTGGCCGGGCTTTTGTCCTCTGGCATGGAGCTCAGTGCTGCGCTAGATCGTGTGGCCTCGAAGTCAACGCCATGGATGTCTTGGCAAATGAGAAAAATCAAGTCCAGGATGCTCTCCTCGGGGGAGAACACCTTGAGGGCCTTTGACAGTGGTCTTTTTTCGAGGGAGTTTGTCGACCTCATTGAAGACGCTTCAAGAAACCGCAGTTTTGATTTGACCCTTCAGTATTTGGGCAGTGAGGCTTTGCCCAAGGTGGTTCAAAAAGTCAAAACACTGGCCAAAACCTTGGCTGCTTTGATGGCGATTTTCTTCGGTCTGGTTTTTTTGTACCAAATGTCTGTTCAACAGTTGGGGATGAATGAGGCGGCTCGAAATTACTCCAACAGTCAGATTTGATTTTGAAAGGAAATACATGCAATAAATAACCAAGGGTTTTTGATCACTCACTTTTAAATTTTAAGGATTTCATCATGACTATATTTTCAGGGTTTTCTTTTTCTAGAGTCTTTTCCAAGATTTCGGCTCCAATGGTCTCAACGTCTACATTGCTGAGGACATCGCCTCCATTCAGTCGGCTGACACTGGGTGGCAGGCGCAAAGCTTGCCCACTTCAATCGCAACAGGGGTATACCAATATTCAGTTGGCCATTGGCGTGTTGGTTTCGGTGGTGGCCGTCTTGGGTGCCATTGGCGGATTCACCTATGTCACACAAGCCAAAGTCAACAATCAGTTGACCTATTTGGCCGATTTGAAAAACAGCACAGGTCGGTTGTTTTTGCAGCTGGGTGCGGCAACTGCAAGTGCATCAACCTTGGCCAATTTGAATTCCTATGGGTTTTTCCCCTCCAGCACGGTGTCCGGCACTGGTGCGACCACCACGGTCACCAATCAGTGGGGCGGCGCCATTACCGTTGGCGTTGGAACTGCGGGTGTTGCGGGTGACTCGATTGCCTATACATTCACGGGCATCCCCAATGATGTTTGTGTGGCGATTGGTCTTGGTGTCGATGCCATTGCCGATGTCGTTACCATCAATGGCGCCACCACCAAAGCCTATGGTGGAAATACCAATCCCACGACGGTTGTGGGCAACACGGCTTGCACCAAGACAGTCACTGGGGGACATTCTTTCGTCTTCACCATCAAAGGTTAACGGCGTTGGACGCACCCAGTCCTCATTGGATGCGTCTGAGGTCATGATCTACACAAATGTCAGGTGGTGCCCCCATGTCCATGATTTCTATCTCCATCGCGGTCATCATTTCATTGATGATTACACTGGCCACAACGTTGATGTCCACAAGGTCCACTTTGACGACCAAGGGCGCCATTGCGGCCAGTCAATTGGATGCGGTGAGCGCTGCTGTGGCGACTTACGTCTCCAGCAATGCAGCAACATTGGTGGCGAATGGCACCATCAACATTGGAACTGGGAACACGACCGTGGCGCATATTTTGTCACCCACCCTGGACGAATTGAAAGCCATGTCGCTGCTCCCCAGCACCGTGTTGACGACGCCAGTGGTGGGCGGGAGTTATAACATCACCATCACGGTTCCCGGCACTTGCACCGCCAGTCTGGTTGCTTGTCAAATCAGTGAGT
>Ga0114962_10004914_pt1 | contig 10562 bp, 8 predicted proteins | sample C_130820_MF_Meta_FD_87017 | JGI IMG/M metagenome (GOLD analysis project Ga0114962, IMG submission 87017) | Freshwater microbial communities from Lake Croche, Canada to study carbon cycling - C_130820_MF_MetaG | ecosystem: Environmental > Aquatic > Freshwater > Lake | place: Lake Croche, Canada...
ACGTGCAAGAGCAGCTTTCAATATCGGTAACTTCACAAAGGCGATTTCGATTGCAGAAGAGATACTCGCATCCCCCTATACGCAAAAGGGTTATGGGGCGGCAAATATTCGCATCACAAACGTCTTGAGGCTCGCGGTAGCTGCATCTTTCTTACGTGAAGATTTTGAAGCCACAAAAAAGTATGCATCTCTGATTGACGCTTCGGGCGACCCATTGGTGAATGCAGTAATCGTTCCAACTGCTCAAGCCGAGATGGCCCTTGCTGAAGGTAGATACAAGCGTGCATTTGAGTTTGCGAATGCGGCGCTCACTTCGGCAATTCGCTATAACGCAGTTGGTGTTTACTCATCGTTTGATGCTGTCTACGTGATCGCAGATTACTACCGTGAATCTGGTGACGAGCAGAAGGGAATTCTGCTCCTTGATGAATATATAGAGATTGCCAAGAAGCATGGTGTCTGGGCTTGGTACTTGGCCTTTATGGGTAAGAAAGCTCTGATTAAATCTCAACTCGGTCAAACGAGTGAGGCTTTAAATATCCTGCGGATCGCGCGCGACGCCCTAAATCCAGCAAACTTTGACCCAGAGATCTTTAGAATTCTCGATGAGCAAGAACTTCTTGTTCGAGTAAGACTTTCAGATTCAGAACGAATCGGTGAACTTCTCTACCGGATGCCACAAACAGCAACGCCATTGGCATTTAGCACTGCTTATGCTGCTCGAAAGAATCCAAGTGCAGCGAAGTCGATTTTAGATAAATATCCTTCAGATACACCTCGCTCGGCTCTTACCAAAGCTCTCATCTCGGCAGAGGCTTTAAAAGAGTATCCAAGCCAGGCGATGGAGCATCTGACTATGGCGATTCAGATTGCCATGGAGAACGGGGCTCGAAACATCTTCTTAAATCAAAGTACTGAGGTACAGAATCTTCTACTAGATCTGGCTAATAAGCAGCCAACGGTTTACATGGAACAGCTTGCCTCCCTTATCCGTAAGGGCCAAAGCGGTACAGCTCGAGACCACATGGGCCTTTCTGAACCTCTCACCAAGCGTGAGATTGATATTTTGCGCAGGCTCTCATCAGGGCTACCTATTACTCAGATCGCCGGGACTCTCCATATTTCGCATAACACCATAAAGACGCATCTCAAGAGCGTCTATCGCAAGCTCAATGTGGAGTCACGTGCGCAAGCGGTCGAGCGCGGAAAAGAGCTCTTACTTCTTTAACTTTCTTCTAGGCCTCGAGTTGAAAGACCGGCATAGAAATCTTTGATGATTGCCAGCGCTAGTTCTGGCTTATCTTTTGTTACCGAGTGAGTAGCACCAGGAACAATCGCTAGATCGGCATCAGCAAGTGATTCATAGAGATCGACTGTGTGGTGATTGCTAAATGGTTCAACCTCACCAGCCATCACAAGTACTGGGCAGGCGATCTTTGCAAGATCGGATTTTGTGAGATTTGGTTCGCAGCGCCAAACATCCATCGCTTTCTTGATAATTCCAATTTGTGTATCAGGATGGTCAGGTGAAATATCTGCATACTCAGCAGCATCTTCTTCAGAGATCATGATCTCGCCATCAAATGTATCTTCTGGAAATCCCGCATCCCAGTGATAGTTCGCTCCAATGGATACGACCGACTTCACAAGATCAGGACGTTTGATGGCAACCATCAAAGCAATAATCGCGCCATCACTATGGCCAATCATGTGGGTGGGTTCCTTGATCACATCTTCGATATAGGCAATTGCTTCTTCACTTTGAAAATCAAAGTGGTAATAACCGGGGCGAATACCAGTACGGCCATGCGCAGAACGGTCATATGAATAGAGGTGATGATCGTGTTCAACTGCCGGAAGAATTGTGAAGTCCCAACGATGTGACGCGCTTAGTCCACCATGCAGCGAGAGAAGTGGTTCACCATTATTGGCAAACTCATTACTCCATACTTGATGGCCACGAAGATTGATGTAGCCCATGTGAAGAGTTTAGAGCGAATCCATGATGTGGCGATTGCCGCGGTCAAAGGTGAGGTAGTTCCAGGTCCAGTCAACCATTGTGCCGACGCGCTTTTGGCCACCCATGAGATAAAAGACGTGCAGGAAGAGCCAGGCAAACCAAGCAAGCGGCCCCCAGAGACGAATGCCCTTTACTTGAACGACGGCTTTATGGCGACCAATAGTTGCCATCGATCCCTTATCAACGTACTTAAATTTCTGAACCGCTTTGCCTTTAGTTAAGCGCTTAATCTGCTTACCAACGAAGGTTCCTTGCTGCATTGCAACTGGTGCGACCATTGGAAGTGGTCGGCCATCGTTACCGAGAACTCCTGCGTTATCGCCAACAGCCCAGACATGTGGGTAGTTCGTGACTTGGCAGGTTGGTTCGCATTCAAGTCGATTGCCCTTAATAGGCAGTGAAAGATCATTGATCGCAGGTGCGCCTTTTACCCCAGCAGCCCAGATAACAACTTCAGAGGCAATTTTTGCCCCGCCTGCAAGCGTGGTCTTACGCCATTCAACCTTTTTCACAGCGGTATTCACCATAACTTTAACACCCATATTTTCAAGTTGGCGCATCGTCTTTTCGGAGAGCCCAGGAGTGAACATCGGCAGTAGGCGTGGTCCTGCTTCAAGAAGGTAGATGTCGATATGTTTAGAAGCGTGGAAGTGATCACGGCGCAGTGGTCCATTGACAAGTTCTGCAAGAGAGCCGGCCATTTCAACACCAGTAGGTCCGCCGCCAACAACCACGATGGCGAATCGCGTGTCATCTTCAAAGCGGGCAAGATCTTCAAAGCGGCGCATGATCTCAGATCGAATTGCGAGTGCTTCATGAATATTTTTCATACCAAGAGTAAATTCCTCAACACCTGGGATTCCGAAATCTGTTGTTGCTGAACCCATCGAAACGATCAAGTGATCAAAGTGGAGAACTTCAGATGAATCGAGTTTGACTGTCTTGTTCTTATGATCAACAGAGATTGGTGAACCCATTTTGAATTTTGCACCAGATTTACGAAGCGCACCGCGAATGGGATAGGCAATATGGTCGGCTGCGAGTGAGGCGGTAGCTACCTGATAGAGCAGCGGTAAAAATGTTTGATAGTTATGGCGATCAACGACAGTAATATCTGCAGATTTTCCGAGTTCGCGCGCAGCGTTGAGCCCACCGAATCCGGCGCCGAGAATGACGACCTTTGGCTTAGAGGTTGCAGACATCGAGTAATCCTTTATCAATCAGTATCGGTCGCTAGGGACCCTATAAATGCGATCCTCATTGATCTGCTCTTCAGTGCCCCATTCTACTGTCTTGTAGTGAGGGGCCGATTCCAGCGCTATTGGTTAGGTCACATTAAATGTAGGTGAATCTGTGGCTCGAGCTCACCAAATGAGCGGAAAAGTCAGTTCTCCCGCCTAAGATTGCGATATGGAAAATCCTGCAGTTGATGCCCACCTTCAGACCGAGGGCTCAACCCTGACCGATCTCGAGAGCCGCGTCCTTGAGTTTGAGCGCCAATGGTGGCGTTATGCAGGCGCAAAGGAGTCGGCGATCAAAGAGCTCTTTGATCTCACCCCACCTTCTTACTACCAGCTCCTGAACAACCTCTTAGATCGCGACGATGCTCTTTTAGCCGCACCGATGCTCGTCAAGCGCCTACGCCGTCTGCGTGAAGCACGTACAACTGCGCGCACCGCTGGTTTTACCCTCTAACTTCTTTATACTTTACCCACGATGAAAACCGGCAGTAGTGGCCAACTCCTTCTCGACATTGGGCTCGTCCTGGGATTTATTCTCATCGCAGGAGTATTCGTTGCCGCAGAGATCGCACTCATCTCCCTTCGTGAATCCCAAGTTCGCCAGCTTGAATCAACCGGTAAGCGCGGAGCTCGCGTTGCAGATTTAGCGAAGAACCCCAATCGCTTCTTAGCTGCCGCCCAAGTAGGAGTCACCTTCTGCAGCTTCCTCTCTGCAGCCCTTGGCGCAGATCGCATCGGTACAGATTTTCTGATCCCACAATTAGAGAAATGGGATGTAAGTCATGGGTTGGCAACTTTCCTCTCACTGATTGGTCTAACAACAATCATTGCTTACATTTCACTGGTTTTTGGTGAGCTCGTTCCAAAGCGTTTGGCGCTCTATCGCACTGAGAAAATTGCGCTTGCTGCTGCGCCAATGATCGATCGAATTGCTCGGATCTTTGCCCCAACTATTTGGATACTTTCAAAGTCCACAAATACCGTTGTTAAGTTATTTGGTTTGAAACCCGAAGAAGTCCGCGGGCAAATCTCTGAATCAGAGCTCGTTGATTTAGTAACAGGCCACAATGCTCTCACTGTTGAAGAGCGAGATATTCTTGAGGATGTCTTTAATGCTGGCGACCTATCGCTCCATGAAATTATGGTTCCTCGTATTGAGGTAGATTTCCTTGATGTTGCGCTAACAGTTTCGGAAGCGAAGAAGTTTGCGATTGAGACAGCTCATTCTCGTTATCCAGTAACTCGTGGGTCAAGTGATGAGGTTATTGGCTTCTTACATATCCGCGATCTCCTTAAACTTACCGAGGGCGATGGTACGAAAACAGTTCTGGAATATATGCGCCCAATTGTTTATCTGCCTGGCACTAAGGGCGTGCTTCCTGCTCTGACTGAGATGCGAAGCAAACGTTCACATATTGCGGTAGTGCTTGACGAATATGGTGGCACTGATGGAATTGTTACTCTCGAAGATCTTGTTGAATGTTTTGTTGGCGACATTCATGACGAATACGACGCCGTGATCGGTGAAGTTACTGCACAGACAAAGGTTGGGGATTTTGAAGTCGATGCGTTGATCTCACTGGAAGATCTCTACGATCAAACTGAGATTGCGCTGCCTGAAGGACCGTATGAGACCGCTGGCGGTTATGTGATGCACTCACTTGGACGTATCCCAGAGCCTCACGACACTGTAGAAAGCCCTGGAATCAAGGTCACTGTGCTCACAGTTGAAGGAAAACGCGCTGGCCAATTACTGATCTCGCGTACTGAATGGAAAGATAAGGGCCATGAGTCCAGTGAGTAAAGCGAGAGCTCTTTCTGGAATTCAGCCTACGAGCGGCTCATTTCACCTTGGAAATTATCTCGGCGCTGTGCGCCAGTGGGTTGCACTTCAAGAGTCCCACGATACGTACTACTGCGTTGTCGATCTGCATGCACTTACTGCTGGCATCGATCCAGCAAAACTTGCAGAAGCAACACTGGCATCGGCAGCTCAATTAATCGCACTTGGCATTGATCCAGAGAAGTCGACCCTCTTTATTCAGTCGCATGTGCCAGCGCACAACCAACTTGGTTGGATCATGGAGTGCATCACCGGGTTTGGTGAGGCAAGCCGCATGACGCAATTCAAAGATAAATCAGCGAAGAGCGGTAGCGATCGGACCGTTGTTGGATTATTTACCTACCCAATGCTTCAAGCCGCAGATATCTTGCTCTATCAACCCCAGTATGTTCCGGTTGGAGAAGATCAACGTCAACATATTGAATTAACCCGTGATTTGGCAGGTCGATTTAATTCGACATATAAAGAGATCTTCACGATTCCTGAAGGTTATATTCTTAAAGCTGGCGCAAAGATTTATGATCTCCAAGATCCAACTGCAAAGATGTCGAAGAGTTCTTCTTCAACATCTGGATTGATCGAACTGTTAGATAGCGCCGGGGCAAATGCAAAGAAGATTAAGAGTGCCACGACCGATGATGGCCGCGAAGTAAAGTTCGATGAAGTAAATAAAGCTGGAATATCCAATCTCTTGACGATTCATTCCGCTTTCTCTGGCCAAGCAATCTCAGCGATCGAGTCTGAATTTGCCGGCAAGGGATATGGTGACTTTAAAGCTGCTGTCGCAGATGTTGTTACTTCACACCTAGATCCCATCCGTGAGCGCACCAATGAGTTATTACAAGATAAAGGTGAGCTCACTCGCCTGCTTAAGATTGGCTCCGAGAAGGCTGCGGCTGTCGCTGATGAAACTCTCCGTAAGGTCTATGACGCGGTCGGGTTGATCCCACGTGGCTAGCCGTAAGTGGCTGATTTCAACACTTTTAACGCTCTCTCTATCACTTGGGTTAGTCCCGACAGTTCATGCAGCGCCACCTATCAAGGTTGGAGTTGCCTATGACGTTGGTGGCCGCGGTGACAAAGCAATTAATGACGCTGTTGCTATGGGGGTAGATCTCGCGAAGAAGAATCTCAAACTTACTGCTCTTGATGTTCGTGAGATGGTGACTGATGGCACGGAGAAGGATCGCAACCGCCGCCTTCGCTTCTTAGCAAATTCTGGTTATTCAACAATTATTGCTGTTGGTGGGGGATACCAACAAGCTGTTAAGACCGTCAGCATGGAGTTCCCTCAGCTCTCGTTTGCAATCATTGATAATGGAAGCATCTCTAACCTCAATGTTCAATCACTAATCTTTGACAGCCAACAAGGCGGTTATCTTGCTGGGGTACTTGCCGCAAGTGCATCGAAGACAAATAAAGTTGGATATATCGGAGATGTCACTTTTCCATCGTCACCTGCTCAAGGGGCAGCTTTTGCGCAAGGAGCTAAATCGGTAAAACCTAAGATTTCGGTCACAATTACGATTCCCTTAGAAAATTCGACAGAGCCAACTCTCTACACAATGCACACTGCAGGTATTGATGTCATCTACTCCAACTGGGAGAAAAACTCAGACTTTCTTGATGCAGCAATACCTCTTAACACAAAGAAGAATCCACTCTCGTTGATCGGTGTTCTTCCTGATCAATACTGGCTCCAATCAAGCAGATCTAAAGGGATTCTGATTGGTGCATTTACCAAACATCTAGAGAGCGCTGCTTATGATGCGATCTGGTATGCCTTCAAGGATCAACCGATTGGTGATGTGCTTCAGGAGAATCCAAATATTTACGGAAAGCTATATACCGTTAAAGATGCAGGAATCGGAGTGGCACTCGTTGGTGATGGAGTGCGTTACTCAGCAGCCATTAAGTCAGCTAGCTCACTTCTTAAAGCCGGCAAGATTAAAATCGCTTTATTCTGAGGAGCACAGAGCTCGATATAACATTTCACCTTCGGCTCGGTGCCACTCGGCCTAATAATCACACGGAGATTGGGCCCAAACCAGTATCGCAAGCCATTTGTAGGAGGTAGCCCATCCGAAGGGCGCTCAAGATCATCTGCTTGGGTCAGTTCAAAGCCACCCACTGAGTGAGGAGGGTTCTTACGCAAGCGTGCAAGTAATGAGTCAACTTGGGCGATATTACGTACCCGAATAGAGATCTGTTCGGTGGCATGGAATCCATATGTTGCCCAAATTTCATCGAGGTAATCAGCCATTGATTTACCTGATGCCTTGAGCTCACCCACACACTGTGCGATCAAGAGAGCTGCAGAGATTCCATCTTTATCATTCACATTCGATGCATCAACGCAGTAGCCGAGAGCTTCTTCATAGCCATAGCAAAGATTAGGAATCTTCGCGAGCCATTTAAAACCGGTGAGGGTCTCAGAGAATTCAATTCCATGCTTATCAGCAATCTTCTTTAAGATGGAAGAGGAGACAATTGAATTAGCAAAGGCTTTGCCCGTGGTCGACTCCTTCATAGTGGTTGCGATGTAATGTCCGAGAATTGCACCAACTTCATCGCCGCGAAGCATTCGCCAACCAACTTTTGGATCATTGATTGCAGCAGCACAACGATCAGCATCAGGATCATTGGCGATCACAATATCTGCATCGATCTTTCGTGCTAGTGCGAGAGAAAGGTCGATCGCCCCTGGTTCTTCTGGATTAGGAAATGCAACGGTAGGGAATGCTGGGTCTGGCAGCCGTTGTTCTTCTACATAGTAGAGCTCTGAGAATCCAGCTTTTTTAAATACTGCGTCAATACTCTCGCTACCAACACCATGCATCGCAGAGTAGACAACTTTCAAAGGGTGATGCGACCTCGCAAGTGATGCAGTTGCAGAGACATAATTGTTAAATATTTCATCATCAAGAACGGTCCAGCCAACTTTCTTTGGTGCTAGATGGTGAATCTTGGAGATCTCTGCTGCAATCTGAATATCTGCAGGCGAGACAATCTGAGATCCTGCGTAACGAGTACCATCGACGACCCCACCGAGATAGACCTTGTAGCCATTATCTTGAGGTGGGTTATGGCTGGCTGTAACCATGATCCCCATATCTGCTTTGAGCGCAGTTGTTGCATAGGCCAATACCGGAGTCGCCATTGGGCGGGGGAGAACGAAGACTTCCATGCCTGCGCCGGTCAGAACTTCAGCGCTCTCTTGGGTGAAATCTTCAGATCCGTAGCGGGCATCGCGCCCAATAACGACGCGAGTAAGTCCGCGTTCTTTCATGTAAGCAGCGATTCCGGCGGCGGCGCGATGGACAACCGCTCTATTCATGCACGAAGGCCCTGGGCCAATTGGTCCACGTAGACCTGCAGTACCAAACTGCAAAAATCCATTGAAGCAACGGCGAAGTTCATTTTCATTTCCTTCATCGAGCCATTTCTGCAGAAGTGCTGCATCGGCAGGAGAAGGATCAAGCGCAATCCACTCGGCTACTTCAGCGACGAGAGATTGATCCAGGCTCATAGTTGTGGCAGTACCGTTGCGAGCAACTCACCCATGCGACCAGCCGCAGCTTTGCCCGCGGCAATAACTTCTTCATGATTAAGTTTCTCACCAGTGACTCCAGCAGCGGCATTAGTGACAAGTGAAATTCCGAGAACTTCAGCACCGAGCGCATGCGCAGCGATAGCTTCTGGGACAGTAGACATTCCTACAAGGTCTGCACCAATTGTTCGCAGCATATTAATTTCAGCGGGTGTCTCATATGCAGGTCCACGTAAATGGACATAGACACCCTCTGCAAGTGAGCTATCTGCTTTCTGGACGATCGCACGGATGCGTTTGCTGTACACATCGGTGAGATCGACAAAGTTTGCACCGATCAACGGGCTTACTGCAGTGAGTGAGATATGGTCACGAATAATCACTGGTTGGCCAACTGAATAATCAAGATTGATTCCACCGCAGGCATTTGTGAGTACTACAACTTTGCAACCAGCCTTTACGGCTGTTCGTGCACCATGCACAACAGGTTCGATTCCCTTGCCCTCATAGAGATGGGTACGGCCAAGGAAGACGAGCGCGTGGATTGTTCCGTTTGCGCCTTTGAGATCATAGGAGCGAATAACTCCGCCATGACCTGCGACAGTGGGAGCTAAAAATCCAGGGAGATCAGTGGCCGGAAATTCATGTGTTGGTGTACCGAGCGCATCAGCAGCGCTGATCCAACCAGAACCCATAACGAGTGCGACATGGTGTGAACTCTTACCTGTAATCGTTGCAAGCTTGGCTGCGGCAACTTCAGCTGTGCCGATTGGGTCTGTGTAGAGATTGCTCATACGAGCAATTTAGTCGGCATCCTCGATAACGCACAATGTGGCACCACTAGTAACTGTCTGGCCGACACCAACTGTGAGTTTTTCAATAATCCCATCTCGGTGGGCAAGAAGTGGCTGCTCCATCTTCATCGCTTCTAGGACCACAATCAGATCCCCAGCCTTCACTCTCTCGCCATTCGCCTTAAGAATCTTTACGACTGTCCCTTGCATCGGGGAGTTGAGGGTATTGCCAGAGTTTCCACTCAAAACATTCGACTTAATCTTATGGCGGCGGTTTTGTTCTTCTTCTGAGTGGACGACTACCTCAAAGCGCTTGCCATTAACTTCAGTCACGATCTTCTGTGAGGTGACCTTTGTGGTCGCTACACCAGCCTTGTATGAGAATGCAGGAATCTGGTTATCAAATTCATTTTCGATATAGCTTGTGTAGACCTTGAAATCCTCTGCAAAGTTTGGATCTTCAAGGATTGCTCTATGGAATGGGAGCGCAGTCGCAAGGCCACCGATCTGGAATTCAGCTAGCGCTCGCTTTGCACGAGCAATCGCTTCTTCACGAGTTGCAGCAGTAACAATCAACTTAGCAAGAAGTGAATCAAAGTGCGAGCCAATGGTGTGGCCGTAGTCAAAGCCAGCGTCGATGCGTACCCCAGGTCCAGATGGAACTTCCCAGTTGGTGATTGTTCCAAGTGACGGCAAGAAACCATTTCCTGGATCTTCACCATTGATGCGAAATTCGATGGAGTGGCCGCGAATAATGGGATCAACCGGGTTAATTGCTTCACCTGATGCAATGCGGAACTGTTCACGCACAAGATCGATGCCGGTGACTTCTTCTGAGACTGGGTGTTCAACTTGTAAACGAGTATTTACTTCAAGGAATGAGATCGTTCCATCAACTCCGATCAAGAACTCGCATGTTCCGGCGCCGACATAGCCCGCCTTCTTCATGATCGCCTTGCTCGATGTATAGAGCTGCTCCTGTTGTGCGGCTGTTAAGAATGGTGCCGGAGCTTCTTCGACGAGCTTCTGGTGGCGACGTTGTAATGAGCAATCGCGAGTAGAGACAACAACTGCATTACCGTGGCTATCAACTAATACTTGAGTCTCCACGTGG
>Ga0114962_10004918_pt1 | contig 10557 bp, 5 predicted proteins | sample C_130820_MF_Meta_FD_87017 | JGI IMG/M metagenome (GOLD analysis project Ga0114962, IMG submission 87017) | Freshwater microbial communities from Lake Croche, Canada to study carbon cycling - C_130820_MF_MetaG | ecosystem: Environmental > Aquatic > Freshwater > Lake | place: Lake Croche, Canada...
ATAGACGGTCATTATAATTATCATACCGCTCAGGATGACATTAATCATTTAAGCAACAACACACTGGAACATCAAGGAACGTATTTGATGCCATTGCTAAATTATTTCTCGAATGCGAATTTGAGTAACATGACCTCCACAAAAGACGATGTTTATTTTACAATTCCTTTTAAATTTATAAGCTATTCCTTTGATTGGGTTTTACCAATGGTAATTATAGCTTTTGTTCTTTTTATTATGTTAGTTTTTGTAGGGATTGCAAAACGTGTTTTGTCCATTAAGGAAATTAAAAGTGGGTTTGCCCCCTTATTAGGCTCCCTTATTTTTAGCGGATTAATCACTTTTTGTAGTTGGAAAGCCTTACTTAAATTTTATCCTCAGTACAACGATGTGCTTAATGGATTTACATATAATGGTCATGCCTATATCTCCGCTTTTGTCTTCGTTAGTTTATCAATTTGTTTTGCTTTTTACCACCGATTCTCCTCAAAAAAAGCAACCATAAACCATTATATTGCGCCATTATTTGTTTGGATTCTCATCAATTTTGTAATAGCTTTAAAACTAAAAGGAGCTGGGTTTTTGATCCTCCCTGCTTTTTCGGGATTAATTATGTTGGCTTATTTTGTTATTACTCAAAAAACAAATCGCGTACTAAATCTAATTTTAAGCATTCCGACTTTGTTAATCATTGCGCCATTTATTCAGATGTTTCCCATAGGTTTAGGACTTAAACTATTGTTCGGAAGTGCCCTTTTAACCGTTTTTGCTTTTAGTTTATTATTGCCCGTTTTTGGTTCTTTTTCGAAAAAAGGATTGTGGTCTTCCTTTCTCTTTCTTGTAGCGATTGGTTTTTTTGCAAAAGCAGATTATTATTCGGGTTACAAACCGGGCAAAGCAAAATCAAATAGTTTGTTATACATTCTAGATGCTGACAATAACAAAGCCGTTTGGGCAACTTATGACACTAATCTTGATGATTGGACGCAGGGCTATTTGGGTACAAATCCCAAAAAAGCAGTTGGTTTAAATGATAATCCTTTAAAGAGTAAATACAATTCTGGCTTTAGTTTTATGGCTGATGCACCAATGAAAAACTTGGCAAAACCAACCGTTGAATTTTTGAAAGACAGTGTCTCTGGAACAAATCGCTATTTAAAAATTCGAATTACACCCAATAGAAAAGTCAATCGATATGATGTTTTTGCCAATGAAGATTTAGTTTTTCAAAATTTAAAAGCAAATGACCAATCCACTTTAGGTCAAAAAGGCTCTTTATACGAACGAAAAGGCAAAAAAATTATATCCTATTATGTGGTCGAACAACTCCCGCTAGAAATAGAATTCAGCATTAAAGCCTCAAGTATTTTGGATATGGATTTAATGGAAAGCTCTTTCGATTTGATGAATAATCCTTTGTTTTCGATGGCAAAAAGAGCCGATTGGATGATGCCAACTCCTTTTGTAATGAATGATGCGGTGGTTATTACACAAAAAATAAAGCCCCTCGACGAAGCTAAAATTTCGCTTGTAGTTCGAAAAACAAGAAAATAGTATTCGACAAAAAAAATGTATAATTCCATTTCAAAACCAAAAACCACAAATTAGAATTCTAGTTTGTGGTTGGCTGGGTTTGCTTTTAAGAATTCAATACTACAAAACTCTTTTCGGCAATGGTTACTTATAATGTGAAACTTATTTATATTGTACCCCATCTTTCATTACAAATACCACATTCGTCACGGTATTTATATTTTTTGAAGGATCTTCATTTGTTGCAATAATGTCGGCAATATAACCCGGTTCTAAAACACCAATTTTTTTGTCCATATCAAGTAACATCGCATTTGTCATGGTAGCTGACTGCAATACTTTCATAAAAGGCATTCCTACTTCGGTCATATATATAAATTCCTTAGCGTTTTCTCCATGCGGAAAAACTCCTGCATCGGTTCCAAAAGCTATTGGAACTCCCATTTTATAGGCTTTAGCAAAAGTTGCCTGAATTTTAGGCCCAATAGCTAGCGCTTTAGGAACAATAATAGCAGGGTAATAACCAGAAACGGTTGCTTTTTCGGCTACATATTTACCAGCGGTAATGGTAGGAACCAAATAGGCATTGTATTTTATCATTAGATTCATAGTGGTCTCACTCATTTCGGTGCCATGTTCAATTGTTTTTACACCTCCTCTAACTGCTCGTTGCATTCCTTCATCACCATGCGCATGGGCGGCAACTTTCATTCCATAGTCTTTAGCAGTGGAAACTATTGCTTCTATTTCTTCTTGTGTAAATTGTGGATTAGAACCGCTTTTAGCAACGCTCAACACTCCGCCTGTTGCTGTTATCTTTATCCAATCTGCTCCATTTTTATAACGTTGACGCACCGCTTGTCTGGCATCTTCAACACTATTAACAACTCCTTCTTTTGGCCCTGGATTACCCATTAAATCTTTCCTATAGCCGTTTGTTGGATCGGCATGACCTCCAGTAGAGGCTAATGATTTCTCGGCGGTAAATATTCTTGGCCCAATTACTTTTCCACTATTGATTGCATTTCTCAAAGAAACATTAACCCCTGAACCACCTAAATCTCTCACGGTTGTAAACCCAGCCATCAAAGTAGTTCTTGCAAAGCCTTCAGCGTTATAAGCAATATCTGCATCGTTTAAGGTAAATTCTTCTAAATATTCCGTAGGGCTGGTTTGTTGTTCTAAATGAACGTGCATGTCTATCCAACCGGGCATTACTGTTTTATTTTTTAGATCAATAACTTTAGCTGTCACATCTGTAGGTGTTACAAAACCATCTTCAATACTCTTTATTAATTTATTTGAAACAATTATCGTTTTGTTGGTAAGCGTCTTTCCGTTTTTGGTATCAATTAGATTTCCGCATTGGATGTAAATATCTTGGCAAAAGACAACCCTTGAAATAAAGAAACAGCAAAGTAGCAATAGATTTTTCATAGAATTTAGTTTTTGATAAAGATATAATAAAATGGTTATTGTTATTTACATTGTTTACAACTAAATAGTTGCAAATATATTAGGAAGATTGTTATTCTTTCGTTTTATATAATTAGGGCTCTATAATTCCAAAATTTTTATTTCTTGCAGTAATAAATTACTTGTTTTTAAACTACTTTTGAGAACTCAATTCTTTTCATGATGAAACAAATTAGCATTCTTGGTTGCGGATGGTTGGGTTTGCCATTGGCGAAAGCCTTGCTACAAAACGGATTTTCCGTAAACGGTTCAACGACCTCAACAGAGAAACTTTCGGTTATAGAAAACTCGGGGATTCGACCTTTCAAAATTATCCTAGAAAGCGAAAGTATTTCAGGAAATATCAAAGCTTTTTTGGAAGGAAGTGAAACCTTGATTATCGATATTCCACCCAAATTGAGAGGGAATCCAAAGGAAGATTTTATTGGAAAAATAGCCACTTTAATTCCGTTTATCGAAAATTCAGCTATTAAAAACGTGCTTTTTATAAGTTCCACATCGGTTTATGCAGAAGACAATTCCATCGTAACAGAAGACACAAAACCGCAACCCGAAACAGAAGGTGGCCGACAATTGTTAGCCGTCGAGCAAATTTTGTTTTGTAATTCCCATTTTAAAACTACAACGCTTCGTTTTAGCGGATTAATTGGTGAAGACCGAAATCCAATTCGGTTTCTGGCTGGCAGAAAAAACATTGAAAGCCCAAAAGCATTCATTAATCTGATTCATCAAGAAGATTGTATTGGTATCATTCTAAAAATTATAGAAAAAGAAAGTTGGAATGAAATATATAACGCGGCGGCTCCTTTTCATCCAAGTCGCGAAGATTATTATATCAAAAAAGCAATTGAATTAAACTTAGTCTCACCCGAATTTAATTATGAAATGCCTACTTTTGGAAAGATTATCCAAAGCGATAAAGTTCAAAAATTATTAGAATATACATTTATCAAAACAACTCTTTAAAAGTGAAAACCCGAATTAAAAATGCAGTTTTATCCAAAATAAATAGGATAGGATTACCTATAATTGCCTTGTGTTTTGTTTGTTTTTTTTGGGGAACTACTTGGATTGCCTCAAAAGAAGGAGTGAAATATATGCCCGCTTTACAACTTGCTGGAATGAGGCAATTCATCGGCGGAATTTTGTATGTTTCGTATTTCTTATTTAAAAAAACACCTTGGCCGAAAGGCAAACAATGGAAAACAATCCTGATTTTGAGCGTTCTTAATTTTGTATTGAGCAACGGATTAAGTACTTGGGGAGTGAAGTATATTAGTAGTGGTTTAGGCGCTATTATCAATGCCGTTTTCCCTTTGTGGATTGTAATAATTACCATTTTCAGGGGCGAAAAATTAGTGCGATTGGCCGTGTTTGGACTAATTATAAGTTTTGGTGGCGTTTGTGTTATCTTTTATGATCACTTAACTGATTTTCTAAATCCTGATTTTAGATTTGGGATTTTCCTTTCGATATTATCAACGATAACATGGGCTTTTGGCAGTTTATATACTAAGAAAAAAGCGGCTAGTTTTAATCCTTATTTCAGTTTAGGGTTGCAAATGCTAATTTCTAGTACCGTACTATTTGCTATTACGGGAGTTACGGGAACTGGAGTATCTATCGCATCCATTCCAGCTAATTCGTGGTGGGCAATTTCGTATTTGGTTATTATTGGATCCGTATTGACCTTCATTGCGTTCATCTATATGCTTCAAAAACTTCCTCCAGAATTAAACAGTATTTATGCTTATATCAATCCCATAATCGCTGTGCTTTTAGGATCTGTAGTATTTGGCGAACCACTAACAATAGCCATAGCTATAGGTGGTGGTATAACATTGTGTGGCTTATATATGGTCAATTATTCAATGCGGAAAGCAAGAGTATAACCCCTATTTAATAGTTTGAATCTATAAAAAAATAGGGTGATTTGAATTATTTCGAAAAGCAACCAAATACCGATTCGTCCTTAAAATAGAAAATATTTTTCATGCTTTTTCTGCTCTCATAAACAGATTGTCAGGTTCCACTGCGCTTATATCATTACGAGGAACGTGACAATCGCAATTACAGTAATTCGCAAAGCGTATCCTAGATTTCAAGGAACACTTCGAGGAGCAGCGTTTCAGCTCTGAATTAATCTAATAGGTAAACATCTTTAACAGGTAGGCTTTTTATATACAATTCGGCTCCAACTAAGTTTGTTGGCTATATTTCATATTTGGTATAGTTTCCGTTACTGTTGTTTAGTGTATTTTTTCAATATAGCTAGGTTAAAATGATGAAAGAAAATATAAGCTTGAACATTTTTTCCAATGTGCTCTAAAAAGGAATTATAGTGGCCTTCTTTGAAAATAGTTAACTCATAAAAACAATAGAAAATGTTTTGTTTCATAATGACTTAAATACTTTTATACAATAACCTTTCCCAAGAATGGTGTTGAATAACACCTCTTTTTTTTAAGTTCTTCACAGACATATAGAACGTTATCTCGGGACAATGAAAATTCGACGCGAACTTTGTTTATGTAAAGTAATCGGTCTTCTTTTTTTGATTTTTCGGATTCAATTACTTTTTTAATCGAGAAGATAATTTATTTGTGTTTTGGGAATTTCAGCTTGTTTTGAATTGGAATTATTTTTATATTTATGTATTTTCATACAATAAACAAAAAACTGTTTCGGACTGGAATGTACGGTTTAATAAATATTGTATTTTTGAATTTAATAATTCTAAAAAAAACTAATTTAATTAAAACGAATGTCGAAAAAAAATGCTTTTTTTTGCTTTACTATTTATTTTAAAAAACAAATAACATGAAAAGAACAAAATCATTAAATATGTTTTTTCCAACACTTTTTCTCGTGTTGTTCTTTTCTCCATGCATTAAAGCACAAAGTCCAGTAACTCCTGCATTTTCAAAAGGAGCCGATGTGGGTTGGTTGTCCCAAATGGAAGCTACGGCATATCAGTTTTATGATGTTGACGGCACGCAAAAAGACTGTTTGCCATTGCTCAAAGACCGCGGAATGAATACGATTCGGTTGCGTGTTTTTGTAAACCCATCTAATAATAAAACTAACGGACATTGTAGTGCAGCGGAAACGGTGGCCATGGCTTTGAAAGCACAAAATTTAGGAATGCGCATCATGATTGATTTTCATTATAGCGATACTTGGGCCGATCCAGGTAACCAAACTAAACCAGCAGCTTGGGCAAATCACACTTTTACAGAATTATTAAATGATGTTTATGCGCATACTTTGGACGTGTTGAATGCCTTAAAAACCGCTGGTGTTACGCCAGAATGGGTTCAAATTGGTAATGAAATTCCAGGAGGAATGTTGTGGCCACAAGGAAGTACTTCAAATTTTGGTCAACTCGCCCAATTATTAAATAAAGGCTACGAAGCAACCAAAGCGGTTGATGCCAATATAAAAGTAATCGTTCACCTTGACGGAGGAAATAATAACGCTAAATTCAGATGGTTTTTTGATAATGCCAAAGCAAAAAATGTAAAATACGACGTAATCGGATTGTCCTATTATCCGTATTGGATAAAAAGTGATTATAAAACTACCATTGCCGACTTGCAAAACAATCTAAATGATATGGTAACCAGATACGGAAAAGAAGTGATGGTAGTTGAAGTGGGCGGTGATTATACCTTGGTTAATAACACTTACAATATGCTAGTTGCCGTAATTGCAGCCGTAAAAGCGGTGCCAAATAACAAAGGACTTGGCGTAATTTATTGGGAACCTGAAGGCGAAAAAAGTTGGAGCGGCTATCAATTAAATGCTTGGCAATCTAACGGAAAACCATCCACCGCCTTGGATGCTTTTAAAGAGGATGCTGTTGCAAAAGCGGAACAAGTAACCATCAACGGATTTGTAGCAAATCCTGTAGAACAAGGGAAAACAGTAACTACTAATTTGACCTATACTTCCGACACCGCAACCGATTATTTTTATGTCGGCTTGTTTAGAAGAAATTCGAGTGGGGCATGGCTGCAAACGATTACTGAAAGTTTAGGAAATCAGTTTTTGATTCCATCAACTGGGGCGAATGTTTCAGGTCAAGTCACTCTTAGCATTCCTTTGGCCACGACTCCAAGTGCCAGCTTGACCAACGGAGAATATTATGATGTATATACCGAACTTTGGACAGCAGGTTGGGGATTAAAATTAGAAACGAGTCTTTCTCCTAAATTGACTATTGCTGCTGCTGGTTCCTTGGGTGTTGAAAAAAAAAACATTGAGAATGAATTAGTGCTTTATCCAAATCCAGTATCAAATGTATTGAATATTAAAAATACAGACGGGATGCTTTTTAAATCCCTAAAAATTACAGATGTTTTAGGAAAAACAGTCTATTTAGATACCCATCCAGAAGGTAAAAATGCTATTGATGTGTCTAGTTTAATTTCTGGTTTGTACCTTTTATCAATTTCAACTGGAGATAAAATACAACAGTCAAAATTTTACAAAAAATAGCGGTAAATGACTTTTATAAAATTAATTATAATGAAATTTAGTTTTAGAAATATACTTTTTTTAATGTTGATTTTTTCCCTTGGAAAAATGAATGCGCAATCCCGAACGAAAGTTAATTTCGGTTCGGATTGGGAATTCAAAAGAGAAGAATCCGGTTCTAATTGGGAGAAAATTACAATTCCACATACGGATAAAGTGGAAAATTTAGTGGTGGTCAAACAGTTTCAAGGAAATTCGTGGTATCAAAAAAAGTTCAAAGTGACCCATTCCGGTAACAAGAAATTTTTTCTTTATTTTGAAGGTGTAATGCAAGAAGCCGATGTTTGGATTAACGACCACAAAATAGCCAATCATAAAGGAGGTTATTTACCCTTTACGGTCGATGTTACCGCTTTTTTGAATACCAAAAAAGAGAATGAAATCAAAGTTAAAGTCAATAATGAAAACAATCCCAACTTTCTACCCGGGAAACCTATTAAGGATTTGGACTTTAATTATTATGGAGGAATTTATCGAAATGTGTACCTTATTACCACTAATAAATTACACATTACCGACGCCGTAAACGCTAATAAAATAGCAAGTGGAGGTGTTTTGGTACACTTTGATAATCCAAATAAAAATAAGGCTTCGGGAACGATTCAAGTGCATTTTAAAAATGAATTTTCGGCTGTAAAGAATGCCTATTTGAATTTTATTTTAACCAATAAAGAAGGGGAGAAATTTGAATTTAAATCAAAGGATTTTTCTATAAAAGGAAATTCAGAAAAGGAAATTACTCAAAACATTTCCGTTTCAAACCCCAAATTATGGTCGATTAACCAACCTAATTTGTACCAATTAGAAGTTCAGATTGTTTCAAATGGTAAAATAATCGATTGGTATTCGGAGAAAATCGGTATTCGAAAATCGGAAATTAAAGCAGATGGATATTATTTAAATGACGAAAAATTATACATCAACGGAACAAATGAACATCAGGAATATCCGTATTTAGGCTACGCCATTTCGGATGAAGCGCAGTATCGCGATGCAGTAAAAATCAAAAATGCAGGTTTCGATTTTGTTCGAATGTCTCATTATCCACATGCCGAAGCTTTTTTGAAAGCCTGTGACGAATTGGGAATTTTGGTAATGAATAGTTTAACGGGTTGGCAGTTTTTTGGAAAGGAAACTTTTCAGAAAAATGCCTTAAAGGATATTCAGGAAATGGCCAGAAGAGATCGAAATCATCCTAGCATTATTTTTTGGGAAGCGTCTTTGAATGAAACTCAAATGAGCGAATCCTTTATGAAAGAAGCTTCAAAAACGCTGAAAGCGGAATTGCCTTTTCCTAATATTTATGATGCGTGTTGGATTGATAATCCCAATTATGATCTTTTTATTCCTGCTCGTCAACACGCAAAAGCACCTGATTATTGGACCAAATACAACAATGGAGAACGCAAAATTTTTATTGCTGAATATGGCGATTGGGAATATTATGCTCAAAATGCAGGCTTTAATCAAAAGGATTTTTCAAATCTAAAAGAAGATGAAAGAACCTCAAGACAATTGCGTGGTTTTGGCGAAAAACGATTGTTGCAACAAGCTTACAATTTTCAGGAAGCGTCTAATTCGAACCGAAAAGGAGCGCAAACTATTGGCGAAGCAAACTGGCTAATGTTTGATTATAATCGCGGTTATAGTCCTGATTTAGAAAGTTCAGGAATAAGCGATATTTTCAGAATTCCGAAATTTTCTTATTATTATTACCAAAGTCAGCGCGATGCCAATGTGGTTTTAGATTCAAAATTAGCTTCAGGAGCAATGGTAAAAATTGCTAATTTTTGGACAGAAACTTCTCCGTTGAATATAACAGTTTATAGCAATTGTGATTCCGTAGCTTTGTATTTGAATGATGTTTTGGTTGCCAAAGAAAAACCGTTGGTAAACGAAAACAGTGATAAATTAAAGCATGCTCCATTTATTTTTAAAATGGATAAATTTGTCGCAGGAACTTTGAGAGCTGAAGGATTTATTAAGGAAGAAAAAGTGGTGTCGGACGTTGTGAAAACTCCTGAAAATGTGTCAAAAATAGAATTGAGTTTCGATAGTTCGTCTATAGCAATCAATCCTGATTTTCCGGATATGGTTTTTGTGTATGCTAAAATTATGGATGCCAACGGAACTCTTATTCCATCGGCAACGGACGAAATCAGCTTTACTTTAAACGAAGGAAATGCTGAATTAATTGGTGTAAATCCTATCAGTGCCGAAGCCGGAATTGCTACCGTACTTCTTAAAACCAAGAACTTAAAATCGGCAATAAAAATTACGGCGATTTCAAAAAAAATAAAACCGAATACACTATTAATTACTAAATAATGAATGAAATTTTAATACAAAATACGACTCATTTTTTCGAAAAAACGTTCAGTTCAACCCCTGGAAAAATAGTGCTTTCTCCCGGAAGAATCAATATTATTGGCGAACATATCGATTACAATGACGGTTATGTTTTACCGGCTGCAATTGATAAAATAATCTGTTTTGCTTTCGAAAAAAACAATTCCAACACTTCAAAAATAGTGGCGATTGATCTTGGCGATGTTTTCGAAATGGATCTTACAACGGAGATGGAATTGACAGAGAATGTTTGGACAAATTACCTTCGAGGCGTTATCAATCAATTGAAAACAAATGGTTTTAAATTGGAAGGGTTTAACTGTGTTTTTAGCAGTAATATTCCAGTTGGTTCCGGTTTGTCTTCTTCGGCAGCATTAGAATGTGGGTTTTTGTTTGGAATAAACGAACTATTTAATTTGAATATAAAACCAATTGATATTGCCCAAATGGGACAGAAAGCTGAACATTGGGTGGGAATCAATTGCGGAATAATGGATCAGTTTTCGAGTGTCATGGGATTAGAAAACAAAGTTATAAAAATTGATTGTATGACTTTGGAATTCGAATATCATGACGCTAATTTCAGTGATTATTCTCTAGTTTTATTCGATTCGAATGTAAAACATTCCTTAATGACGTCGGCTTATAATGAAAGAAGAC
>Ga0114962_10004919_pt1 | contig 10556 bp, 10 predicted proteins | sample C_130820_MF_Meta_FD_87017 | JGI IMG/M metagenome (GOLD analysis project Ga0114962, IMG submission 87017) | Freshwater microbial communities from Lake Croche, Canada to study carbon cycling - C_130820_MF_MetaG | ecosystem: Environmental > Aquatic > Freshwater > Lake | place: Lake Croche, Canada...
ATGGCCGAAATCGCAGTAATAATACCTATCAAAGCCATGATACCAAATGCAATAATCGCAACGGTGATACCAGTTCTTAGTTTATTTCCTTTTACGGTTCTCCATGCCAATACAAAAGAGTCCTTGATAGTCATTATATCGGGTTTATACTGCTAAAGGTAGCTGACTTTGAACAATTAACTCAAATAAGCATAGCACTATTTGAGGAACGGCTATTAGTATAGATAATTGAGCAATAAGTTAGGGAAAACACCTAATACAATTAACGCAATAGCAATTACCCATAATTTTAGTTCGTAGGATTTATCTACTTCGTTAATTGCTGGTTCCCCATTGGCAAAATACATGGCTTGAATAAGCTTAAAATAATAATAAACGCTAACTGCCGCAAACAGGATTGCCACAATTAATAACCACAATCCTGCGCCAGCTGTTAATAATGCATTTAACATAAAGTATTTCGCAAAAAAGCCCGCTGTTAAGGGTATACCTGCCAATGAAAATAAAAAGATAGTCGTTACAAATGCCAATGCAGGTTTAGTTTTAGCGAGTCCATTAAAAGATTCAAATCCATAATCTTTCATCTTGATCAAGACTGCAAAAATGCCGATTGTTGCTAATGAATAAGCAACGATGTATAACAAAATTGCTGGGTTATTAAAATTAGAAACACCATATAATGCAAACAACATAAATCCAACCTGCGCAATACTTGAATAAGCCAACATTCTTTTTACACTTCTTTGAAAAACTGCGGTAATATTTCCAACCAATAAGGTTGATACAATCACAAATGGCAAAATTATCATCCAAGTGCCATGGCCTAAAGCAATTCGTTGAATTTCAAATACTTTTATAAATGCAATAAATCCAGCCGCTTTAACCACAGTAGCCATAAAGGGTGTAAATACAGTAGGTGCGCCATCGTATACATCGGGTGTCCAAAAATGAAAAGGAGCAGCGGACACTTTAAAATTCATAGAAACAAATAATAAAATTAATCCTGCAGACATTAAAAAATGCTCATTAGGCATTCTTGTTACAGGATTTAATTGAGGCATCATTAATTGAAAAGTTCCTGTAGCACCATAAATCAAGGCAATACCTAAAAGTAAGATGCCGGTAGAAAAAGAACCCATTAAAAAATATTTAAGGGATGCCTCATTGCTTAGCATATTCTTTTTATCTGCACCCGTTAAAATATATAATGGTATAGATAAGATTTCAATACCAATAAACAACATCAATAAATTATTAAAGGAAGTAAGAATACTTACGCCACAAAGAATAAAAAAGAAAATTGCATAATAATCCGCTGTATGATTGCCAATTTTATCTATTTCGGCACCATTAATCCATAAATAAATAAATGTAATGATGAACAAGATTAAATTAACATATAAACCAATCTGATTAAAAACCAACATGCCTTTGGTATCAACATCAAAAACTAATAGTCCTTTTAATTCAGAAAGGTTGGCTACAATTAAAACAAACATGCCAAACAAGCCAATACTTCTTTGCAATTTAGCAGATGCTGTTCCCCATGAAACAAACATCATTACAACGCCTAATAAAGTAGATACAATTATTGCATTCATTACTAATTCTTTTAATTATTTGACAAACATTTGTTGCAGGGTGTCTGCAGTGATATTAAATAAAGACTGGGGATAGATACCTGTAACAAAAACGACTACCAACAAAACAATCAAAACACCTTGTGCATTTTTGTTAGGGGTTTGCATTGTATTGGTAGCGGTACTTATTTCACCATAAGCAATTTTTTGAACCATGTTTAAAGTGTAAATGGCTGCTAAAATAACACTCACACCGGCAATTGCAGCCATCCAAGGATTATATTGAAAAAGGGCATTGAACATTAAAAACTCTCCTATAAATGCATTGGTTAAAGGAAGTGCAATATTTGCAAAAGCAAAACCAACCAATAAGATAGCTAGCGTAGGTTGCTTTTTAGCAAGCCCGCCTAAAGCTTTCATGGATCTTGTTCCCGTTTGCTGCTCAATCATATCGGCGATGATCCATAGTCCTAAAACATTGATGCCGTGTGAAAACAATTGTACCAATACCCCTTGCAACCCGATAGATGTATTGGTAAAAAGTGCAGCACTCATAAGACCAATATGCGCAATGGAAGAGTAAGCAATTAAACGCTTGACATCATCCTGACGTATGGCAATAAAAGAAGCATATATAATACCTATTACAGATAAAGTAATCACAAAACTAGCGTGTGCTGCAGCCGCCATTGGGAACAATGGCAACAACCATCTAATCACGCCATACAACCCCATTTTAACCATCACCGCACTCAATACCATGGTAACGGCAGTTGGAGATTGCTCATAGGCATCTGGTTGCCAAGTATGTAAAGGGAAAATTGGCATCTTGATGGCAAATGCGGTAAAAAATAATGCAAAAGCAGTTAATTGTTGGCCATTGGTTAAATTAGCATGCTTAAAAGATTCAATTGAAAAACTGTGGTCAGCTGTATTTGAATACAATAATATAATTCCGATTAGCATTAATAATGAACCCAAGAAAGTATAGATAAAGAATTTGAAAGTAATGGTAATTCTTTTTTCACCGCCCCATATTGAGCATAAAAAATATACTGGAATTAAAGCCAACTCCCAGAAAAAATAAAACAACAATGCGTCTCCTGCTAAAAATACACCCATCAAACCTGCTTGGGTAAGCAACATCAATCCTAGAAACGAATTTTTGTTTTGTATTTGATTTTTACTAGTTGCTATAAAAATGGCTGGGAAACTTATGGCAGTCAATAGTATTAATATTTTAGACAAACCATCGGCTTGTAATATAAAACGGCTGTTTAAAGCGGTCAACCATGAAATATCAAAATTGTCTACTTTATTAATTATAATGTGCACTGCCCCTAAAAGACTCAATAGCCCAGCACCTATTGCAATTAAATTTACGCTACTTTCTTTTTTTACTAAAAAAAGTATAATTGCAGCAAGAATAGGTATCAACAAGAATATTAATAAAAACATGATCGATTATGATTTATTTGTCAAAAAAGATAAAAAACGTAAAATAGCTACATCATTAAACCAACATAAGAAAAGTACAATAATGCCAAGCACGATAAATAAAATATAATACCCTACTTGTCCATTTTGTATTAATCTTAATTTTCTAGCACTGTATTGAACCAATCTCCCTGTTCCATTTACAGCTCCGTCGATGACATTTTTTTCAACAACATTTTTTAAGAAGCCTGCAAATCTATTAAGTGGTTGTACAATGATATTGTCATACAATTCATCGATATGCCATTTATGATATAAAAATTTACCTAAAGAAGTTTGTGGTTCGTCATCTGCTTGACGCTTGTATTTATTAAGTGCAATCAATAATGCTATAATAGCAATGGAAACAGATGCAGCCATTAAAGCCCATTCTGTTTGATGTGTTAGAGTAGCTTCTTTTGCCTCCCCAATAATTGGCATTAATTGATGTGCTAACCAATGATGTCCGCCCATTAATTCAGGAATACCAATCGCACCTGCTATTGCACTTGCTACTGCTAATAAAATTAAAGGCAAGGTCATTGCCACAGGACTTTCGTGCAAATGATGTTCTTGTTCATGTGTGCCTCTGAATTGTCCCAAGAAAGTAGTAGCATATAAACGGAACATATAAAAAGCAGTCATTGCGGCACCAATTACACCAAGTACCCAATAGATTGGACTCTTTGCAAATGCTGCTGCTAAAATTTCATCTTTTGAGAAGAAACCACTAAATGGAGGTACTCCCGCAATCGCGATACATCCAATTAAGAAAGTAATATGTGTAATAGGTAATTTTGATTTTAATCCGCCCATTTTACGAATATCTTGTTCATGATGCATAGCATGTATCACCGAACCTGCACCCAAAAATAACAATGCTTTAAAGAAAGCATGCGTGATTACATGAAACACCGCTCCAGAATAAGCACCCACACCCAATCCTAAAAACATATAGCCTAGTTGGCTCACTGTTGAATAAGCCAATACTTTTTTAATATCGTTTTGTTTAAGTGCAATAGTTGCTGCAAGTAATGCAGTACTAATACCCACGATGGCAACAACATGTCCCGTAAATTCACTTGCACTAAATAAAATATTGGAACGCGTAATCATGTAAATACCAGCAGTTACCATGGTGGCCGCGTGGATTAATGCAGATACTGGCGTTGGACCAGCCATCGCATCGGGGAGCCATGTATACAAAGGAATTTGAGCACTTTTACCCATTGCACCGACAAATAATAATAATGTAATTGCCGTAATGTCGGTGGAAGATAATTTAGCTAGGCTTTCGGCAGTTAACACCGAGCCATAACTTACAGTGCCCAATTTTACAATTAACCAGAAAATAGCCAATAAAAATCCTAGGTCACCAATACGGTTCATAATAAATGCCTTTTTAGCGGCATAATTATAAGTAGCATTGGTAAACCAATACCCAATTAATAAATAAGAACACAATCCAACACCTTCCCATCCAATAAACATGATTACATAGTTGTCACCCAATACCAGTAACAACATGCTGAAAATAAACAAGTTTAAATAGGCAAAATATCGCGCATAATGAGGGGCTTCTTCCTCTTTCATATAAGCAGTAGAATACAAATGAATCAAAGTACCAACACCTGTTATTACCAATAAAAATAAACTTGACAACCCATCCACTTTAAAATCAAAAGGGATTTTGATGGTATCTGTGTTAATGAAGTCAAAGAAGTGCACCATTGCAGCCCCGCTTGATTGTACATTTAAAAAAGCAAGGATGCTAAATACAAAAGAAATGGCAATAAAACCAGTTGCCATAAAAGCAATTACCTTTTTATTCCAAATATTACGACCCAATCCATTGAATAAAAATCCAACAAGCGGAAAAAGTACAATTAAACCTATTATTAGTTTCATGCGAAATGAATTAATTCTTTAATCTATTTAAGAAATTGATGTCAACCGAATGGGTGTTTCGATACATCATTACAATTATTGCCAAACCAACACTTACCTCGGCAGCGGCTACGACCATTATAAAAAATACAAATATTTGTGCATCAATGCCTGCAGTAGTCCCCGGCGCAAGTTGCAATGCAGCACCATGGTACATTTTTGAAAACGCTACTAACAATAGATTTACCGCATTTAACATGAGCTCAATGCACATAAATACAATAATGGCATTGCGCCTAGTGAGCACCCCTACCATTCCTATGCTAAATAGGGTTAAACAAAAAAAGATATAATATTGAATTGGCATAGTTTATAATTTTTATGTGCTACTCTGAATTTCTTTTATTTTAATTTTTATTTTTTTCCAATGATTACGGCACCAACCATGGCACTTAAAAAAAGTACACTGCTAATTTCAAATGGTATTACATAATCACTAAATAAAGCCTTTCCTAAAGGGTGTATTAAACCAATTGTTCCTTCCTTCATCATTACTTGCTTACCTTGTAATTGTACAGTTTGTTTTACTAAGGAGATTAACAATACTAATAAGCTACCGCCCGATAAGACACCAATGAATTTTGTAAGTAGTTTTTTCTGCGGCTCCTTATCAGACTTTACATTCATTAACATGATCACAAATAAGAACAATACCATAATAGCCCCTGCATAAACAATGATATTTACAATTGCTAAGAATTGCGCATTGAGTAAAATATAGTGCCCGGAAATAGCAAAGAACACCAAAATCAACCACAACACACTATGTATTGGATTCTTGCTTACCAATACCATGACTGCACTTACAATAGCAAATGCAGATAATGCGTAAAATAAAATTTCTAATGTATTCATAATTAATTATGCTTCTACTCCTTTTGCCGCTGCAAAAGCACTAGCTTCTGTTTTTGGATCTGGAATTAATAAATCAGGTTTGCCATAAATAAATCCTTTACGCGTAAAATTTGCAGGTGCAAAAGTTTCACTCAAATAAATTGCATCCTTAGGACAAGCGTCTTCACACAATCCACAAAAAATACAACGCAACATATTGATCTCATACTTAGCTGCATATTTTTCCTCTCTGTATAAATTTTCTTCCCCTTCCACTCTTTCAGCTGCTTCCATGGTAATAGCTTCAGCAGGACAAGCTACCGCACACAATCCGCAGGCAGTGCAACGTTCACGGCCTTCCTCATCTCTATTTAAAACATGTAGTCCTCTAAACACTGGACTAAATTCACGCTTTTGTTCTGGATAGCGAATAGTAGGTTGTTTCTTAAACATGTGACTAAATGTAATCAACATGCCCTTGATAATATTAATCAAATACAAGCGCTCCAAAAACGTCATTGGTTTTCGGTTGACAGCTTGTGCTTTGTTGGTTAATGCTTGCATGGTTATGAAAAATATTTTTATTAATTATTATAATCTAGCTAAAATAATAGCGCCGGTTAACAACATATTAAAGAGTGCTAAAGGAATTAAAGTTTTCCAACCCAATCCCATTAATTGGTCATATCTAAATCTTGGAATGGTCCAGCGAATCCACATAAATAAGAATATGAATAATACAATTTTAATTAGCAATGTACCTACTCCAATCATAGCAGCTATATTAGGGGCTACACTTGCTTCATTAAAGAAAGGCAAATCATACCCACCAAAGTACATGCTGGCCATGATAGCACTACTCATAATCATGTTGATGTATTCCGCAAATAAGTAAAAGCCCAATTTCATTGAAGAATACTCTTGGTGATATCCAAAGTTTAATTCATTTTCTGCTTCAGGCAAATCAAATGGTGTTCTATTACACTCTGCCATGGCTGTAATAAAAAATATTAAAAAGCCAAGTGGTTGATACACCACATTCCACCAGCGTCCATGTATTTGTTGTTCTACAATTGTTTTTAAACTTAGTGAACCTGTGGTCATTAATAAAGCAATCAATGCCAATCCCATCGCTAGTTCATAACTTATTGCTTGAGATGCCGCACGCAATGCAGACATTAAAGAAAATTTATTATTAGATGCCCAACCTCCAATCATAATTCCGTATACACCCATACTCACTACCGCAAATACATATAAGATGCCAATGTTTACATCTGCAATTTGTAATTCTACGTGACGACCAAACACATCAATCGCAGATCCCCATGGTATTACGGCACAAGTCATTAAACTTGCCGTCATCGCCAAACCAGGTCCTAAAATAAACAACCACTTATTGGCAGCGTTAGGAATAATTTCTTCTTTCATGATCAATTTCAATCCATCCGCTAAGGGTTGTAATAATCCAAATGGGCCCGCACGGCTCGGACCTGGACGGTCTTGTAAAATAGCAGCTACTTTACGTTCAGCAAATGTGGTATAAAGGGCAATGCCCAAACTAGCCAATACAATAATGGCTATCATTATTAATTTCTCTATTACTAAAGCCCAATCAAGTGCAAGAATTGTCATGTTATAAATATTAATGAGCGCTTATTTAGCTTTTTTCAATTTTATTAAAAGTATCACCATGAGATGGACCATGAATTTGTCCCAAATGAATTTCAGGTTTATTCACTTCACTCTCGTCATGAATATCCATCAACAAATGTGGAGCCCTTCCACCATTCACTGCTAAGAATGTTTCAGTTGGCTTATGCATACCAACACTACCTTGGTAATGACCTTGTGAAATCACAGAGGCACGGCTTATTGCACGTGGACCTTCAATCACCCAGTCACTTGCTTCTTTTTTATCAAAACGACAAGTATTACAAATCCATCCTGGTTTGCCATCTGGCGTATCTTCGATTTCACCCCATTCATCCTTACGGGCAGTTACGCGATACACTTCATCTCCTCTGTTCCACAAAGTAACACGTCCAGAACAAGTTGGACAATCACGGTGTGCATCCATTGGTTTTAAGAACCAAACACGATTTTTAAATCGGAATGTTTTATCGGTTAAGGCACCTACTGGACAAACGTCAATCACGTTTCCAATAAATTCATTGTCCAAACTCTTTTCAATATGCGTAGCAATTTCTGCATGATCCCCTCTGTCTAAAATTCCGTGCACACGTTTATTGGTTAATTGATCGGCCGTAAATACACAACGGTAACATAATATACAACGTGTCATGTGTAGTTGAATATGATCCCCTAAATCATGTTTTTTGAAAGTTCTTTTTTGGAATTCAAATCTAGTTTTTGATTTACCATGTTCAAAACTTAAATCTTGTAAATGACACTCGCCAGCCTGATCACATATAGGGCAATCCAAAGGATGATTCAATAATAAAAACTCTACCACCCCTGCGCGCGCGTCCACCACTTTTTCACTGGTGATATTTTTCACTTCCATACCATCCATAACGGTGGTTCGACAAGAGGCAACTAATTTAGGCATAGGTCTTGGATCCTTTTCAGAACCCTTTGAAACCTCTACTAAACAGGTACGGCATTTACCACCACTTCCTTTTAGTTTGCTATAATAACACATTGCAGGTGGTGCTACCTCACCGCCTATTTGACGTGCAGCTTGTAAAATAGTGGTGCCAGCTGGAACCTCTATGGTGATGCCGTCTACGGTTACTTTAAATAATGTTTGTTCGCTCATAGTTTATCTTTCTATATTATGCAGGTACATGAATTGGATCTGCATAGTGTTGTAAACCAAAATTGCTTGTTTGTGCTAATTCAGGATTTTTTACATGCCATTCAAATTCGTCACGGAAATGACGAATCGCAGCAGCAACCGGCCATGATGCCGCATCACCTAATGGACAAATAGTATTACCCTCAATTTTTCTTTGAATATCCCATAATAAATCAATGTCACTCATCTCTCCTTTTCCTTGTTCGATTTTTAATAAAATCTTTTCCATCCAACCTGTTCCTTCACGGCAAGGTGAACATTGACCACAACTTTCATGACGATAGAATCTTGCTAAAGTGTAGGTATTTTTTACAATACATTGATCCTCGTCTAAAACAATAAATCCTCCAGAACCCAACATAGATCCAGTTGCAAAACCACCATCACTTAAACTTTCATAGTTCATATAACGTGGTTCGCCTTTCGCAGTGGTTAATAATAAATTAGCTGGCAAAATAGGCACCGATGATCCACCCGGAATACAAGCCTTTAATTTTTTACCATCCTTTATTCCACCACAATATTCATCGCTATAAATAAATTCTTCTACGGTAATCGTCATGTCAATTTCATACACACCTGGCTTATTAATGTTACCACATGCAGAGATTAATTTAGTACCTGTAGATTTTCCAACACCAATTTTTGCATATTCTTCTCCACCCATATTAATAATAGGAACAACAGCAGCTAATGTTTCTACGTTGTTTACCACTGTTGGACGCATCCATAAACCTTGAATCGCAGGGAATGGAGGTTTAATTCTTGGATTACCTCTTTTACCTTCTAAAGATTCTATCAACGCCGTTTCTTCACCACATATATAAGCGCCACCACCACGCTGAACGTGAATGTTACAATCAAACCCAGTGCCTAAAATATTTTTACCCAACCAACCCGCTGCTTTGGCTTCATCAATCGCTTCTTCTAAAATATTAGTAATCCATGCATACTCACCTCTTATATATATGTAGGTATCGTTTGAACCTAAAGCATAACTAGAAACAATTAATCCCTCAATTAATAAATGGGGTAAAAATTCCATCAAGTAACGATCCTTAAAAGTACCTGGCTCAGATTCGTCTGCATTACAAACCAAGTGACGTGGAACCCCTTCCGGCTTTGCAATAAAACTCCATTTCATTCCTGTTGGAAATCCTGCACCACCACGACCTCTTAATCCACTTTTCTTTACCTCTTCTACAATCGCATCGGTGGTCATTTCCTTCAAAGCTTTTTCCACCGCACGGTAACCTCCCTCACGACGATACACTTCATAAGTTCTTATGCCTGGTACATTTGCTTTGTCTAATAATAATTTTACGCCCATTTTTATCTATTTAATGTAGGTCTTTATTAATTTTTTGCTACTTGCGCTCTATACTCAGCAATAATGTTATCTACTTTTTCTTTTGTCAAATGCTCTTTGTAAATATTTCCTACCTGCATCATGGGTGCATAACCACAAGCACCTAAACACTCCACTAATTTTAAAGTAAACAAGCCATCCTTTGTTGTTTCACCTGGCTTAATATCCAATGTCTTTTTAATATAGTCAATGATATTATCGGAACCACTTACCATGCATGGACCTGTTTGACAAACTTCAAAAACAAATTTGCCCACCGGCTTTAAATTATACATACTGTAAAAAGTAGCTACTTCATACACTTCAATAGGTTCAATTTGTAATAAGCTTGCTACATAATCCATTGCCTCAGTGGATAACCATCCATCAAAACTTTCTTGTGCCAAATGCAATGCAGGAAGCAATGCACTTTTTTGTTTTCCTTCCGGATAACGTGCCACCAAGCGTTTAAACTCGGTCATTTGTGTATCGTTAAAAGTAGTAGCCATATTCTAAACTTTCTTTTTTCAATTTTTAATTTATCATCCGA
>Ga0114962_10004920_pt1 | contig 10552 bp, 14 predicted proteins | sample C_130820_MF_Meta_FD_87017 | JGI IMG/M metagenome (GOLD analysis project Ga0114962, IMG submission 87017) | Freshwater microbial communities from Lake Croche, Canada to study carbon cycling - C_130820_MF_MetaG | ecosystem: Environmental > Aquatic > Freshwater > Lake | place: Lake Croche, Canada...
ATCATTTTTTATAGAAGATATGATATGTTCTTTCGCAAATCCTCCTGGTAGTTCTGATATACCACTAATCTTTAACTTAACACCATTATAACTAAAAATAACTGAGTCATATTCTGAACTAATATGATTATATAAAAATGACATTTCTAACATCATCTTTAATTGGTCTGGTTCAAATTTATCATCAAACTTACCATCTAAGATATTTTGAAGATTATCTTTTATATAATTATCAGTATCGTCTAACATTAGATTGCGTTTAATTCGTGGATACTTTGTCTGTTAACTAATCCCCAGATTGACTTTCCAATAATTCTATCACAAGAAATAACTTTCATTTTTGAATTATTTGGAGGACCTTGATGAATACCTCTGCCTTCATTTCGAGAAGAATCTTTTTCACCGATAAGTGGAATACTATCAGATACTAACAACTCAGTAATCTTAGAGTTATAAAGATTCTCAATTGCTTTACCACTTAAAATACCGTGAGTAGCAATACATCTAACAGACTTAGCACCTTTCTCAATAAGTAACTCAGCTGCTTTACACATTGTTCCTAAGGTATCAGCCATATCATCAACAATAACAACATTACGACCAGTAACATCACCAACAAGTTCCATTGAGTGAATCTCATTTGGTTTGATACGTTTCTTATTAATCATTGCGAATGTTGATTCTGGGAAGGCTTTGCAGAAATCAGAAGCTCTTTTAACAGCACCTTGATCTGGAGCTACAATTGTTAAGTCTTCGATTTGGTGTTCCTTGATGTAGTCAATAAAGATTTTGTTACCATTCAAGTGAATAACAGGTACATTATAGAAACCTTGAATAGAGGAAGCGTGTAAGTCAATTGTGATAATTCTATTCATACCAGCCGAAGTAAGAACATCGGCTAACATTTTAGAACCAATTGAAGAACGAAGGTGGTCGGTTTTATCTTGACGTGAGTAAGATTGAAAAGGAGCAACTAATGTAAATGATTTACATCCTGCTCTCTTAGCGGCATCGATAACTAAAAGTGTTTCCATTATGTTATCGGAACTATTTGTTGTTTGAACAAAGAATATATCTTCGTCTCGAACCGACTCTATAAATAGTGGTAGAATCTCACCATCTGAGAATTTGTCAATTTTTAATTTACCAGGAGTAATTTCTTCATCAACAATACCCATTGAAGAGAATCTTTTTTGTTCTTTGTTTAAGATTACACAGATTTTTTCTGTAAGTTTTTGACTTGATGTTCCGCTGAAAATTTTCATAGTAGTTTTATTTTTTATTTAATAATATATCAATTGTTGTCTGTCTAACATTAACAATGTTAGGTATAAACATTCTCGAATTTTTTCTTTCTTTAATAAAGTATTTTAGATTAGGTGGGTATTTTGTAATCTCTACCCATTTGATTGCTCGTCTCCAACTACTATCAAGTTGTAATCTTCTAACAAATGTTTTTTCGGGTATAGTTAATTTGTTATTTTTCTTTTCTTTTTTCCATTGAAATAGCAAATCAAATTGTTTAGTCTTACTCAAAGAGTCAAACCAAACAATATTTTCTCCCATCTTATTACGAAAAGATTTCAACTCTTTCTCATGTTGTCTTTTCTTCTTCTCCTTTACCGAAATCATAATACAAATATATGAATTAATTTTAAATTTATAAAATGTTATATTCTATTTTTATGCCATTTCCAAGCACTGGAAACCATTTCATTGACCTCTCTATTTGGTCTCCATTTAATTTCTCTAGCTTTGGTTGAATTAGAGTATATTTTTTCAACATCACCTTCTCTTCTTCCACTAATTTTATAGTTAACTTTAACTCCATTAACCTCTTCAAATGCCTTAATTATCTCAAGAACCGTTAGACCTTCTTTTTCAAATCTATTACCACTTCCGAGTCCAAGATTGAAAACATCATAACTCTTTGAGTTGTCACTGAATAAATGGTCTACTGATAAAACGTGAGCATTTGCAATATCCGAAACATGAACATAATCTCTAATACAAGACCCATCTCTAGTATCATAATCATCTCCAAAGACCAACATCTCATCTCCCGTTTCAGCAGAATTACAAATTACTGGTAAAATATTATTTGGTTTATTAATTGGTGATTCTCCAATTAATCCAGACTCATGAGCACCAACTGGATTAAAGTATCTTAATGCGATTATCTTAATGTCTGGATTTACTTTTGAGAAGTCTTGTAGAATTCTTTCTCCTACTAACTTTGTATAAGCATAAGGTGATTCAGGTTCAGATAATGGTGATTCTTCGGTTGCTGGTAATTCTTTTAGATTACCATATAATGAACAAGAAGAAGAGAATACAAAGTTTTTGATACCAAAGTATTTAGCTGTATCTAACATATTTAATAATGAGTTAATATTATTATCGTAATATTGAATTGGATTCTCTACTGATTCACCAACAGATTTGAAAGCAGCGAAGTGAATTATACTATCAACTTTATGCTCAGATAGAATATCATACATCTGTTCTCTACAATCTCTATGATATATTTTAATAGGTTTACCTGTAATTTCATACAACCTATTCACTATAAGTGGATTTGAGTTTGAAAAGTTATCAACTATAATAACATCATACTCAGGATTTTTTAACAGTTCTACAACCGTGTGAGTTCCGATATATCCGGCACCTCCTGTTATTAAAATTGTTTTCATACTTTTAATATTTTATTTAATTTATATTCTCTCATCTCTTTTATATTAAATTCTATGAACTCAGAAGAATATAAATTATGATTCTTGTTTGATTTATTTGATATTGATATGATAATATACTTACCAGATTCAACTTCTACTCTATGTGGGTAGTTAAATCTATTTATATCAACTGGTAAATTTTCTCTCCAAGTTATTTTATAACTCCCAAATTCTTTAACCTTCTCAACCAATTTTGAAATATCAATATTAGTATCGAAACTGGATAATTTAAGATGAGTCTTAAATTTAAGTTTTAATTTATTTTCAACATATTTATTGAGCATCCAATAAACCTTTTATATTTGCTGGTGAGTAGTTTATTGATTTAAGAACTTTATCATCAGATTTTCTATAAACCAACCACTTACCATTAATTTCTTTACAATATCCTTCAGTTCCATCTTTATATCTATAATAGGATATAGTTTCAGTTGCTTCTCTTTCTGATTCACACGCTTTTGACATATTACTTCTTTGTACTTCGTTGAATAGTTCTACGAATTTATTACCAAGTCCAAATTCTAAAACAGCTCCAGAAAGAACATATTGTAAATCACATAAAGCATCTGCTATTTCCACTAGATCACCATCTTTAATTGCTTGTGATAGTTCATCTAATTCTTCTTGTAAAAGAGATACGCGAAGTTCACATCTTTGTTCAGATGGTATTTGTGGTGTTTCTAATACAGGAGCGTTGAAAGTCTTGTGGAATTCGGATACTTGGTTTAATGAGTTAATTTTTTCCATGTTAATTATATTTTGTTATTTCTTATATGTTTGTTTTTTAACTTGGTTGAAAAAAGAATTCCACTTTTTAATATATAAAGCAATAAATAAACTTTTATTATGAAATATGTTAAATCATTTGAGTCACACAGAGCATCTAAATTAGCTGAACCGGTTAATGAAGAGCTATTTGGTGGTATTATTAACTTTTTCAAAAATATGTGGAGTAAAGCTATGGAAGAGTTAAAAAAATTAGGAGAAGATCCTGATACAACACAAGTTAAAGACTGGATTGCTGATAATCCTTTTAACCCATCTGATAATAACTACCTATTCAAGAATGTTATGGATGAGTTCAGAAAGAAACCTGAAGCAAATGACCAAGATGCTTTAACACTTGTTGATAGTATTCTAAATCCAGAAACTGGAGTTTTAGGTAAACAAGGATTGGCACCACTTTATGAAAATTTAAAGAAAGCTTTCCCACCACAAGAAGGTGAACCAGCTAGTTCTCAATATGCAACATTTGAATATGTTTTTAATACAATTAGAACTAAAGCAATTATTCAATATAAATTTGCAGCATCAACAGATGGTAAAGTAGATCCCAAGAAAATCAATATTGATTTGAAAGATATGACTCACTTACCAGATGTTAAAAAGTTATTAACTACTGCTAAAGATGGTAAAAAGAAAAAAGAGGTAATTGTTACTTGGTGTGAGAAAACACTTCTTCCTCAACTTGATAAATTCGCCGATGCTATTACTGAAGATGAGGTTAATAAATACTTAGAAACTAAGAAAATTCCTGTTCCAGAAGAAGGACCAGAAGGTGGGTATAAAGTAGGTGATAATGTAGTTTATAAAAGAGAAAAGTTTGACCAAGCTAAATGGGATGCTTTAACAGATGATGATAAGAAGAAACCAAATGAAGGTAAGATGAAAGAACTTCAAGTTGATGGAATTGGTATTAAGAAGATTTCTAAAATAGAAGGAGACAAGATATCATTTGAAGGAGCTGAATTTACTAAGACAATGGGTGATATACTTATGAAAACTGAGGAAGTAAAAGCGGAAGGACAAGAAGATTTAGTTAAAAAACTTGGTGATATGAAAACTAAAAATCCAGATGATATTAAAAAAGTAGGAACTTTTGTTGACTTTATTTCGGATGAAGCTAACAAAGATAAAGTTGCTGAGATTGATAAAATAATTGGTGGCGGTGAAGAAGCAGCAACAGGAGCATAAAATACTAGACTTCAAAACATTTGAATCTAAAGAAGAACACCTAAGTGTAGAAGATATAAATGAAATATTTATTGAAGTATTTGACTTAGGATATGTTGCTACATTTTATGACGCTAGCACAAGCACAATACCTTACTTTGATTTGAAAAAAGAATCTCAATCTCAGAATTCATTTGGTTGGATTGACGCTGGTGCTGCTTGGGGTTGTACCGATTTACTAGCAATGAGTAAAGAAATGGCTAGTTTATTTTCAATATTAGATGATATTAAAGAAAGGTTAAATTCGATGGGATATACTGTAGGATTTGAACCAGAGTTTTCATTTGGTGAAACATCTATGTTTTCTATTTCTTGTCATATACAACATTCTAGTCAGGATGAAGACGAATTAATATATAAAGTATGAGTTCAGATATCAGAAAAAAACTTGAAAAGTATTACTATAAGATTGACAAGCTTGCTGTAAAAGGTAAAGATAAAATCTTTGATTATTATAAATTAATAGATGAGTTTATAGATAAAGGTGAGTTTGATAGCTTCAGTCAAACCTTATATTACTACTATGAAATCGACACATCTATTTACAATGGAGATATTCCTAAGCTAAAGACTAAAACTTGGGATGTAATATTATTTCAAACAAATAGTTCCTTTCAAAAGAAATTGAAAGTTTTATATGATTCAAAAAATGTATATCAACAAGGATTTGATATTTATAGTGATTCTGTACAGACTATGGGATTTCAAATATCATTACCGCTATCAGTAACATACTCAGTAACAACCAGTACTCAATCAGTTACTCCTTTTAGATATAACGATAATATATATTTCACGGTTAGTAATGACATTTATCATATGGAATTATTTAAATGTGAGTGGATTGTAATAGATGGTATTGAACAACCATATCAAAAGACATTAGAATTATTTCAAAGATTTAGAATAAGTGCGAGTTACTCTACTTATTTATCAGAGATGTCAACTTCACATGGTCGCCAATATTTAATGAGAACATATTCAAGAAATCAAAATGTCGATTTTACTAGATTGAATTATAAATTAGATGTTTCTAGAAATTCTTTACTTGGCCAAATAATGGAAATTGATACTTTTTCACCTCAATCAAATTACTATTTACAAAGTAAAGGATTTGCAACTAAAATGGGACTTGGTAAAACTCTTATTGATGTAACTAAAGTTGGCACATATAGTGTTCTTATTGATACTAACGATGATTCTTTCTCCGAAGAAGCAAATCTATTAAATAGATATAGAATAGCTATTGATTATCTACTATCTTAAAACATTTAATTTAATTTTAATATAATATAAAAAAACTATACTAAAATGAAATTAAGAGCAGTAGACTTTGATACCTTAACAAGAGGTTTTCAACCATATATAGATGGATATCTTAAAATTGAAGCAGAGAAAAAATCACTAGTTGATAGTATCCAACCTCAGAAAAAAGAAATTGAAGCAATTATAACTTCAGCATCATCTGGATTGATAGTTGATGAAATGACTCAAAAAAGAAATGTGGAAAGATTTAAAGTCTTACAAGATGAGTTAATGAAAAAAGACCAAGAGTTTAAGACAATGCTTAAAGAGATGAGAGATGAATTAAATACTTCTGTTTATGATCAACTTGCTGAAATAATCACAGAGTGGGCTAAAGAAAATTCAATTGATATGGTCACTGGTAAAATGGAAGTTGTTTATTGTAGCGACGAATGTGATTCTACTAATGATATCGTTGAGATATTGAGAACTAAAGGACTTTACCAAGAAGAGAAGAAAGAAGAATATCAACAATAATTAAATAAAAAAGAGAGTTTTTAACTCTCTTTTTTTATGATCTGTTCTATTTTAGTATCTCTGTTATATTGAATTTGAAATTGTGAAATCGATTTTTTTATTTCATCTTGATAACTAGGAACATTCGCATATATATATTGCAAATCTTTATCTGCCATAATTTGTAAAATTGAAGATCCGTCTATAAAAAAGAATATGGATAAGTCATGTTTCTTAAAGTCAATATTGACATTATAATTTACCTTTTTTGATATTAACTCTTCTAATATATCACAGAAGTAATCTATTAATTCATCACTATTGTTCAGTCTCTGGTATAGATCCATTTAGAAATAGTTTTAAGTTTTCTCTCATATCAACTACTTGATGAAGTGTCGCTTCTTCATCACCTGGTCCGATATGAACGAGATAAGCACCACCAACTTCAAATCCCCACTCTTCTAATATTAAAGAGTACATTGATAATTGTATTGAATATTCGTTGTGATGGTTTTTGTAAAAATCTTGGAAAGGAGCCAGTAACTTCTCATAAGTTCCCTTTTGATGTTTATCATCAGTAAACTCTTTATTTGTTTTCCAGTCTAATATGTAAATTTTACCTCTGTATAAAAACAAGGAATCTATCATACCAGCTATTTTCCACTTCTTAGAAAATACTCTTACTTCAAATTTAAGAGGTTCTAGTTTGTGAAGTTGTAATGAATGAATTTTATTGAATTTGTTTATTCTATGAATAACATCTAAATTACTTGGTAGTGGTTTCCATATTTTATTATAGTAATCCTCAATCCATTGGTGTGTATCTGTACCAACTTCATTCGCATAATCATTTAATTTCTTCCACTCTCTTAATATTTCTTCCTGTTCAACTCCTCTTTCTTCGGCTTTTTTCTTTGCCCAATAATCTTGTGCAAATGGTTTATGAAATTGTTGTTTGAATCTTGTTACAGAGATAAAAGGTTTATCTTCGTATGTATATCGGTGAGCTACCGGATCAAATTCAAATTTAATATCTTCAAAACAATCTAATTGATTGCGTAGTAATTCTATCACTTAAAATTCTATATTTTTATTATTATTTTATGTAGAAATAGTGATAAAGTTTAAAATAATAAAAACTTAGACTAATCCATCTAAGTTTTTTCTTCTACGATATTTCTGTTTAGACTTTTCTCTTTCTTCTTCAACATATCCTCCTCGACCATACATATAGTTCCCATAGTAAAGAAGTGTAGCATCTTCTAAATTTTCTTTGATGCAATCATCACAGATAGCGATTATAAATTGATCTCCATCATGATTTGATCCATAACCAGCATCAATAATATGAATTATACCGTTATCTATCATTTCATTATTAATATTAACTAAACTACCATCATGTCTTTTAGAATCTTTCCAAAGTATATCTTCCTCATTTTGAGGATTACTGGTAGCATCCCATAAAGTGTGTGGTGAATCTTCAGTAGACACATTATTATATACATGTCTTTCAGGAACTACGTTATTTTTCTTACAACAGATACAGTACATAATATTATTGTATTTCTGTTTCCATATCTATAAAGTCTGTAACACCAGCCGGAAACGGTGTAGGTGAATTATCTGAAAGAGCTCTGATAATTCTTTGTATATCAGGTGAGTTCAAATCCATGCCACTTAACATACTATCAAAGTAAGAAGATGATCTAGTTCTACTTTTTCTATTAGACAATTGTTTTTTTCTCTCTTCGATTCTCTCCACACTATTAAGATTTTCATATTCACCAATGAAAACACAATCATCCAACTCTTCATCATATCGACAATCTCTATTTAAGATATATTGATCATTTACATCTGACCAACTTGTATTATTTTGGCTAGTCCAAATATTAAGATAGTCAAGGAAAATAGCATCATTTCTATATCTAAAAACTTTATCAATAGAATCAAATCTTAGATAATCTGAATCGTGTCTTGAACCATCTGAGGAACATAGTATTCTGAAAGAAACACCTTCTGGTATATAGTTATAAAGTTCACCAGAGTCAACATCAATGAACTTGAAAGTATCCATATAAGGATATGTTCTATACCCATTGAATTTTAACTTTACTTTAAGTCTTAACTCTTGTTTCTTTTGACCAACTTGCTCAAAAAACAATGTATTGAACCAATTTTGATCCGACTTATGTAAGTAACCATTCTCACTTGCCCATTTTTTAAAATGAAAAGTCAATTCTTCATCAGATGATGTATAGATTCTATCCATTACTTTATAAGATTCAAAATCCCAAAGTAAAGCTCTACCCATTAATCCACCACACTCGTTTAACATCACCAACATTTTTACATTGTCTCTGTTATCAACATAAATGTTTAGATAGTCCTGACAAGAGCTATGTTTCATACAAGACACACCGAGACTTCCTCTATCAGAAGCGTAAGACTCGTAATGGTAAAACTCACGAATAGACTCACCACAAACTACCTTAAAGGTGAATTTAGGTTTGTTAACATGAGACCTATATAAATTAGAAAACTTTTCTACTTCTTTAGCAGGAATGTTCTTGAAAATCTTACCGATGAAAGCCCCTGGCTTTGCTTGAAATCTACGAGAAGAAGTCCAGTATTCATCTGGATTAACAATAGACATTCTATCTTGAGTCATATAAGATATCTTTGTTACATCATCACTTGATATAGAAATGAAACTTATTGGATTGTCAACCAAGTCTTCTTTATCATGTCTTTTTTTAAGAAGTAGACTGGCTACAACAGAATCTGATTCAAACTCTGATAAAACCTCTTTAAGTTTATCAGATACTAATACATCGTAAGTTTTTCTTTCGTATGGCATTTGCTTTAATTTTTTTGTAAAAGTAAGGAATTATTTCTTATCTAAATATTATTAAATGTTAAAATTCTTACTTCTTTATTATTATGTAATTTTTTAATTGAGTAATATAATTTTCTACCTTCATTTGTTAAATCTCTAAATGATGCTGTCCAATTTCCAATATTATCTCTAATCTCATATGAATAATCAGACCAACCAACGCAAATAGCACTTGTCATTGGCATAGACATTATCTTTTTAACATTGTCCTCACTTTTATAATTTGGAAAGTAAAGACTATCATACTCATTGTCTTTTAGAGTTCCTTTAATTAATTCATCAATACTAATTTTAAAATCCTTAGATCTTTGTCTCATATTAATATCATCTGAAACAAACTCACCAGGCATAAGTAATCTTAGGTTTGATAATAAATAAGCACTATTCGACATATCAACAGAGTCAAATGCAACAATGTAAACAAAGGTTTTGCCTGTCTCCATTCTTGTTATCATTTTTCCCGGATGTGGGAAATGTACAAACCCAGAGTTATCTTCTTTTAATTCTTGATCAAAATTTTTCATTAGATACCAAGTGCCTCCAACACATTATTACGAACGGCCCATTGTGTCATTTTCATAATTCTATCTGTCTCATTTTTAATGATATGAGAGTCTTGCTTATTAAATAATCTCAAGTAAACTTGGAATGCCCAAAAAGCATCAATGTAAAAATCATGTTGAATTGTAGTTATTTTTTCAGACTCAGTAAATAACTGATGTCTTTGGTCATTTGTGATTTTAATAAGACCATCTGATGCTGCAAATCGAACAGAGTTCTTAAATGCGTCAAACTTACGGTGATTGATTTGAGGTACATCTTCCTTATCACCAAGGATTACTTGACGTAATTTTGATAGTTGAATACGATGTCCAACAAGTGATCTTAATGATTCAATTTGATCATTAAAGGATTCACCATTTAATCCTTCTGAAGCATCTTCAGCCGCTTTTGTAACTCCAGTAAGATGTTTCTTAGTTAGACCTACATTGTTGGCACCAATCATATAAAAGTTAGATGATTGTGAGTAAAGACCTACATTAAATGAAAGTCGTCTTGACTTATCTGTTGAGTTTAGAATATAGAATGATTTATAGAATTCAACTCCACCAACCTCAACCTTATCTGAAATAAGCTGAAG
>Ga0114962_10004921_pt1 | contig 10548 bp, 8 predicted proteins | sample C_130820_MF_Meta_FD_87017 | JGI IMG/M metagenome (GOLD analysis project Ga0114962, IMG submission 87017) | Freshwater microbial communities from Lake Croche, Canada to study carbon cycling - C_130820_MF_MetaG | ecosystem: Environmental > Aquatic > Freshwater > Lake | place: Lake Croche, Canada...
AAAATGGATTATTTTATGGAGAAACAAGTTTGTTCTTGAAACACATTTTAGCAATGGCAATTGTTTCAGCGTTTGCATTTGCTGTTTCTTACATATTGTTGATAATAACAGACAAAATTATTCCTTTACGTGTTACAGAGGAAGAAGAAAGATTAGGATTGGATATCTCGCAACATGATGAATCATTATCTTAATAATCCATAAATAGACAGAGCCGCAAGTAATGGTTCTTGTGGTTTTGTTTCAATCAAAAAGTCGGAAACTTTTAGCTTCCGACTTTTTTGTTTTTTATAAATAAGCTTCAATTAAGATATCGGACTGAACTTCACCTTCTTGATTAATGGATTTGTACCTAACAGGTTGAATGGTATTAATCAATAAAGGATCATAAGGTGCTACTACTTTTACATAATTTTCTGAAAAACCATGCATAAAACCAGCATCTGAACCTTCTTCAAATAAAACTTGACCTTTCAGACCAACCTGCGATTCGTAAAAGCTTCTTTTTTTCTTTTCTGATAAAATATGTAACATTTTTGACCGCTCATTTTTTTCCCTTGAGTCCACTTTTGGATGTATATCTACTGCAAATGTATTGGGCCTTTCAGAATATGAAAAAACATGTAAATAAGAAATATTCAATTCTTGAATAAATTCATACGTTTCTAAAAATAAATCACGAGTTTCTCCTGGATGTCCCACTATAACATCAACCCCAATGCATGCATTGGGTATCAATGATTTAATTTGAGCTACTTTATTTTGGTACAATTCTCTTTGGTACCTTCTTTTCATCAATCGCAAAATTGCATTTGAACCCGACTGAAGAGGTATATGAAAATGAGGAACAAACTTTTTAGATTTAGCTAAAAAATCAATCATTTCATTTGTCAATAAATTAGGCTCTATGGAAGAAATACGAAATCGTTCTATACCAGAATGAGACTCCAATTCTTGTATCAATTGAAAAAAAGATTCTTCTCTTTTTCCATTATTTATTCCAAAATCGCCAATATTAACACCTGTAAGAACAACCTCCTTTACACCATTTTGTTCGATTTCTTGAACCAATTGAACTATTTTCTCGATAGAATCCGATCTGCTTTGGCCACGAGCCAATGGTATGGTACAATAAGAACAAGGATAATCGCAACCATCTTGAACCTTTAAAAAGGTTCTTGTACGATCGTTGACGGAAAAAGAAGCGTGATAATCTAAATCAAATCGTATAGAACTTGCTAAGGCTTTAGGTAAATCTGTACGATTTTTATTCAAATAGGGTGGTAAAAGGAGAGGGAGTTGAAACTTTTCATTGGCTCCTAAAACCAAATCCACACCTGGAATTTGAGCAATTTCATCAGGTTTTAGCTGAGCATAACATCCAATAATTATAACAGTTGAATTCGGATTTATTTTTTTTGCTTCTCGAACAACTTTTTTGCATTTTTTATCTGCATGCTCGGTTACACTACAAGTGTTAATGACGAATAAATCTGGACTATCTTGAAAATCTGCTCTACTAAAACCTAAAGGTTCTAATGAACGAGCAATTGAACTAGATTCGGCAAAATTCAGTTTACAACCCAATGTATAAAAAGCAACCTTATTCATGTAAATAAATTAGCTAACAAAGGTATAAGGAAAAATGCTTTTATGTAAATAATATAAAAGGTTTATGCGTTTATTTCTTGAACGAATAGAAACAAAAATGGCGAGTAAACCCGCCATTTTTTGATTATTGTATATAAATGCAAAATTAATACTTAGCCGTTTTAACAGTTTTAATGATTCGTGCAGCCACTTTATAAGGATCTGCTGCAGAATTTGGACGACGATCTTCTAACCAGCCTTTCCATCCTTTTTGAACCGTTACAATTGGAATACGTATAGAAGCACCTCGATCTGAAACGCCATAAGAGAATTGATCAATTGATTGAGTCTCATGTTTTCCAGTTAATCTAAGGTGATTGTCAGCGCCGTAAACTTCTATATGTTCTTTAACATATGGAGCGAAGGCATTACAAATAGCATCATAAGTTGCTTTTTCTCCACAAGTACGTAGAGCAGTATTTGAGAAATTAGCATGCATACCTGAACCATTCCAATCCAAATCTCCTAAAGGCTTACAATGCCAACTAATAGAAACACCATATTTTTCACCTAAACGTTCTAATAAATAACGGGCTACCCAAATTTGATCTCCTGCTTCTTTAGCACCTTTTGCAAAAATTTGAAATTCCCACTGACCAGCAGCAACCTCTGCATTTATTCCTTCTACGTTCAAACCAGCCTCAAGACAAATATCCAAATGCTCTTCAACAATATCTCTACCGTATGCATTTTTGGCACCTACCGAACAATAATATGGACCTTGTGGTGCTGGATATCCATTTGCTGGAAAACCTAATGGCTTATTTGTTTCTGGATCCCAAAGAAAATATTCCTGCTCAAAACCAAACCAAAAATCATTATCATCATCCTCAATGGTTGCACGTCCATTTGAAACGTGTGCGTTACCATCAGAATTAAGTACTTCACACATAACCAAATAAGCATTCTTGCGTGCAGGGTCTGGACAGATGAAGACAGGTTTTAACAGACAATCAGAAGAACCACCTAATGCTTGTTCTGTTGAAGATCCATCAAAACTCCACATATCACAATCTTCTAATTTACCACTGAAATTATTTTCAATTTTAGTTTTAGAACGTAAACTCTGAGTAGGCTTGTAACCATCTAGCCAAATATACTCTAATTTAGATTTTGCCATGATTTTAAACTTAATTTAAATGAAAAAATACTTTTTGGGCGTTATTTGATACAAATTTAAACCACTTTTGATTAAAAACAACAAAATTTAAAATAAAATATAAAATTATCAACCTCCAAATTCAATCTAAAATAAACCCTTAATTACATTTTTTAATTTATTTTAAAAATAATAAGGACGAAATCCATTTCAAATTAATCCTAGAATGACTATTTTTACATAATCAATCTTAATATTGAACCATGGCAATAACACGATTTAAAGCATTAGAACTAGCACAGAGTAGATCCAATGTTATAGTAAAAATTCCTTCAGAAAAAGTTTCTGATTACTATGGTAGTATGACTTTCAGCGATGAAGTTATGCGATCATTATTATCTCCTGAAGCATATTTGAAGATTAATACAGCCATTCAAACGGGTTCTAAAATAGATCGCGATGCTGCTGATGAAGTTGCAGCTGCAATGAAATCATGGGCTATATCCAAGGGGGCAACGCACTACACACACTGGTTTCAACCTTTAACCGGAACCACAGCTGAAAAACATGATTCCTTTTTCGATCTAGATTTAAGTACAGGTAAGGCTGTTGAAAAGTTCAAAGGCTCTGCCTTAGTTCAACAAGAACCTGATGCATCTTCTTTTCCCAATGGTGGAATACGTTCGACATTTCAAGCAAGAGGTTATACAGGATGGGACCCATCATCTCCAGCTTTCATCATGGAAAATGCTGCAGGTACCGCAACTTTATGTATTCCTTCTGTCTTCGTTTCATACACTGGAGAAGCTTTGGATTATAAAACTCCTTTATTAAAGTCGATTGAATTAATTGATAAAGCGGCAACTGCAGTAATTAAAGATTATTTTAACAGAGACGTTAATAAAGTTATTCCCACAGTTGGTATTGAGCAAGAATATTTCGTTATAGACGAAGCTTTACACAATGCCCGACCTGATTTAATGATGGCAGGAAGATCTGTTTTTGGACATGCTCCTGCAAAAGGTCAACAATTAGAAGATCATTATTTTGGATCTATCCCAAATCGTGTAAATTCATTTATGGTAGATTTCGAAATTGAAGCATTAAAATTAGGAATGCCTGTTCGAACTCGGCACAATGAAGTCGCTCCAGCACAATTTGAGGTTGCTCCAACTTTTGAAGAAGCTAATTTAGCTTGCGACCACAATGCATTGTTGATGGATTTAATGTCAAAAGTAGCCTCTAAACATAAATTGAAAGTCCTTTTTCATGAAAAACCTTTCGCAGGAATAAATGGATCAGGTAAACACAACAACTGGGCTTTAGCAACAGACACGGGAATTAACTTATTAGGGCCGTCTTCAAAACCAAAGGAAAACTTACGCTTTTTAACATTTTTTGTGAATGTTCTAAAAGCTGTTCATGATAACGCTGATTTATTGCGCGCATCTATTGCTTCTGCGGGAAATGAACATCGTTTAGGTGCTAACGAGGCACCTCCTGCAATTGTTTCAGTATTCTTAGGTTCTACTATGAATCAAGTTCTAGATGATTTAGAGAATATGAAGGATATTGAAGAATTCCAATTAGAAAAGGGTGATAATGTGTATTTGAAATTAGGTATAAACAAAATCCCTTCCTTGATATTAGACAATACGGATAGAAATAGGACATCACCTTTTGCATTTACAGGAAATAAATTTGAATTCCGTGCCGTTGGTTCTTCAGCTAATTCAGCTGCACCAATGACCATTTTAAACACCATTGTAGCTAATCAATTAATTATCTTTAGAAAAGAAGTTGATGCAATTTTAGAAAAAGGTATTAAAAAAGAATTAGCCATCATGGATGTCCTGAAAAAATTCGTTAAAGAATCCAAGAAAATCCGATTTGAGGGAAATGGTTATTCTGATGAATGGGTACTAGAAGCAGCCAAAAGAGGTTTGTCTAATTTAAAATCAACTCCAGAGGCTCTCGCTGTATATACGAGACCAGAATCCATTGAATTATTCACTAAATATGGTATTTATTCGAAAGAAGAAATGCACGCTAGGTATGAAATTGAATTAGAAAATTATATCAAGAAAATCCAAATTGAATCTCGTGTTATTGGAGATATGGCTATCAATCACGTAGTTTCTACTTCTTTAAAATATCAAACTCAATTGGTAGAAAATGTTAAGGGACAAAAGGAAATTGGAATTGACCAACAATATTATGCCCCTACGGTGGATATGATTAAAAAGATTTCTGCATACACGTCCAGAATTGTTCGTTTACAAAATGAAATGACTGAAGCTCGAAAAGAGGCAAATAATGTTGATGATTTAGCTGAAAGAGCTGCTTTATATGGTTCTAAAGTGAAAGGATTTTTTGAAGAAATTCGTTATTCAGTCGATAAATTGGAATTAATCATTGACGATGATGAGTGGCCATTATTAAAATACAGAGAACTTTTATTGATTAAATAATTATGAGCCAAAACTCGAATCCAGGATTTTCTCCTGATGAAATCCAACAATTAAAAGACTTATGTCTTGCTGAAAATCAATCTTTTATTCATATTGAAGATGATGAATTTCCAATTAGTGAAGATAAAGAAATGGTTCACATCCAATTTGTAGGCCGTTTTAACAATCAAGAGGTTATTTATGATGCCATATTAAGCACACTTCAATTACATTATTCTAGTCAAGTCTATGAAGCTGCAGAAAAAGAAGCAATGGAACAATTTCCACTTTATGTACCTTTAGAAAATAGAGATTCCAATTACAAATCTAATCCTCATTTAGAGGAGGAAGTAGAAGAGATTATTTTGGAAATCATTGAAGAATTAGAAGAAAACGAAGAAGTTAAGGTTGCTGAATTCATCGAATTAGATGAAAATTTCGAATTCGGAATAGGATTAGAAGCAGCTTTGTTAGTTCCTGCCTTAGAGGATGAGGTTATCAGTAATTTTATTTCCGATTTCAATTCAGGTAAGCTAAGTCTAGATCCTTCATTGTATTCATTTAATTCTGAGGAAGAAGACGAGGAAGAATAAAATGAGTATCGCTGTTTTTTATCATTCCAATCCAACTGAAAGCTCTTTTTTAAGTGAAGAGGAATCGTTTCATGGCGCTAAAGTTTTGCGCCTTAAATCTGATCAAGAAATTCATATTTTAGACGGAAAAGGTAAAAAGTATCAAGCTAGATTAGAAAATGTTGATGCAAAAAAATGTACATTTTCCAATCTAAAATTAATTGAACAATTAGAAAATTCACCTTATAAAATCCATTTATTCATTGCTCCAACTAAACAAATGGAGCGAATGGAATGGATGGTAGAAAAATGTACTGAGTTCGGAATTCATTCTATTCATTTTTTTACTTCCAGGTATTCAGAAAGAAAAGAAATAAAGCTTAATCGATTAGAAAAAATTGCAATAGCTGCATTAAAACAGTCAAAAAATTTATTTCTTACTGAAATCCATCCCATTCAGCCCTTAAAAAATCTAATGAGTTTGAAAACTGATCCTAATAAAAATCAGAAGTTATTTGCTTACATCACAACAGAACCTATTCAATCATTGATTAACTCAATAGAGTCCAACAAAGAATATTTTTTAATGATTGGCCCAGAAGGAGATTTTTCAAAGGAAGAAAGTCAAGAACTTTTGACAAATAATTGGCGGGGCTTTCACTTAGGAAAAGCTATCTTAAGAACAGAGACTGCAGGTATCGCTTCCACACTGGCTATTCATTTGTTCCATGAAAAAATCAGCTAAATCATTATTAAAAATAATTATTCTATTTTTCTTGACCTTATCAAACAGTAAGGCTCAAGTCAAAATCGCCAAAGTTAAATACCAAGGTGGGGGAGATTGGTATGCCAATAAAACCTCTTTGCCTAATTTAATACGATTCAGTAATCAACATTTAAAAACTCAAATTGCAGAAAGCCCTGAAATTGTAGAATTGACCCAATCGAATTTATACCATTTTCCATTTTTACACTTAACTGGACATGGAAATATTCTTTTTAACGAATCTGAAGTGAAAAAATTAAGACAATATTTGATAGCTGGAGGTTTTTTACATATTGACGACAATTACGGTTTAGATGTTTATATTAGACGGGAAATGAAAAAAGTTTTTCCTGAATTACAATTTGTTGAGCTACCATTTTCCCATCCAATCTATCATCAAAAATATACCTTCAATAACGGACTTCCAAAAGTTCATGAGCATGACAATAAGCCGCCTCAAGGATTTGGCCTTATTTATGAAGGTAGATTAGTTTGCTTTTATTCCTATGAATGTGATTTAGGGAATGGATGGGAAAATGAAGAAATTTATCACGATTCTAGTGAAAAAAGAGAGAAAGCACTTCAAATGGGCGCTAATATTTTACAATTTGTTTTTTTAAATCAGTAATTCTGATAAAAAATCACAAAAGAAAATGATTCTTTCGTCTATTGTAGAAAATTTATCATTTACATTTGTGTTATCAATTTTAATATTTAACTATGCAATTAGTACTTCCTGCGTTCATCATTCATTGGTATGTATCCTTATTTAGCCAAACGTTCTTCTTACACCGTTATTCTGCTCATAAAATGTTCATTATGAACAAATTTTGGGAAAAATTCTTTTATTTTTTAACCTATTTATCTCAAGGTTCTTCTTTTTTAAGTCCAAGAGCCTATGCCATTTTGCATAGAATGCATCATGCCTTTTCAGATACACCCAAAGATCCACATAGCCCAATATTTTCTAGCAATGTGTTCACCATGATGTGGAAAACGAAAAATATATACAATGCAGTATTAAATCGTCAGCAAAAAGTTGAAGAAAGATTCGAGCATAATTATCCAACTTCAAAAACCATTGAAAAAATCGGCGACTCTTGGATTTCTAGACTAGGTTGGGTAGTAGCATATGCTTCATTGTATATCGTGGCTTACAACTATTTTGATATGCATTGGGCATTTTTCTTTTTGCTACCGGTTCATTTTTTAATGGGCCCAGTACATGGTGCTATTGTTAATTGGTCCGGACATAAGTATGGTTATCAGAATTATGATAACAATGACCAATCTAAAAATTCTTTAGTTGTGGATGTTTTGATGATGGGGGAATTATTTCAAAATAATCATCACAAATTACCTAATCGCGTTAATTTTGCGACACGATGGTTTGAAATTGATCCAACTTATCCAATGGTTAAATTATTGACTTTATTGAAAATTATTAAACCCAATATTAAGCCTGATGATGCTAAATTTTAGTTCATAATTACAAAATAAAAAAAAAGGGATGAAAATTAATTCATCCCTTTTTTTATACTTATTATTTTTTTCAAAATTCATCTTCCATTTCAAATTTTTCCAAATAATCTGAAACGCGTTTTAAAAATCCGCCTCCCATAGAACCATCTACAACACGATGATCATAAGAATGTGAAATAAACATTTTCTGACGAATTTGAATACTATCTCCAGTAGGTCCGCTTAACACAGCAGGTTTCTTTTCAATCATTCCAAAGGCTAATATTCCTACTTGTGGCTGAACAATGATCGGAGTACCCATAAGATTACCAAATGACCCAATATTGGAGATAGAAAAAGTGCCTCCTTCTAAATCTATAGGTTTCAATTTGTTATTTCTAGCTCGATTTGATAGATCATTAACTTTTTGGGTCAATTCTAATAAAGATAATTTATCTGCTTCATGAATGACTGGAACGATTAAATTACCAGTTGGCAAAGCCACAGCCATACCAATATTAATTTGTTTATGCTGAACAATGTAATTCCCCTCCACAGAAATATTCATTCCAGGAAAATCAAGTAAAGCTTTGGCCGTAGCCATGATCAATAAAGGTGTATACGTGATAGATTCTTTGTGCTTTGCTAAAAAAGTGCCTTTTATCTTTTCTCTCCACATAACTAAATTAGTCATATCAGCCTCTAAGAATGAAGTAACATGAGGCGCTACACGTTTGGAATCGACCATGCGCTCTGAAATCATCTTGCGCATACGATCCATTTCAATGACTTCATCACCTGGCAGGCGTAATCCTGCCCCCTGACTTAATGTTCCCGAAGAAATTGTGTGCTTTGCATTTCGAATGGCTATATAAGTTAGTACATCCTTTTTAGTGATTCTTTGATCTAAACCCGTTCCTTTGATTCCACTTAATTCTCTTTGAGAAACATTTTCTTGTAAACAAATTTGCTTAATCAATGGAGAAATCCATGGATTAGCATTTTCATCCATCTCAAAATTAGTATTTACAGTCAAATCTGTGAATTTGCTCAAATCATCTTGAATGGGAAATAATTCAGATGTAAAGGAATTAGAATCATCAGAACTTCCTATTCCTTCTACAGCTTCAATAATACAAATAGCTTTGCCAATTGTTGCAACTTCACCAACTTGTACGAGGATTTTTTGAAGAATGCCAGCTACTGGACTTGGAACTTCCGTATCAATTTTGTCTGTAGCAACCTCTAATATAAACTCATCGGCTTCAACATATTCACCCGGCTGTTTTAACCAATTTAAAACAGTGGCCTCCATGATACTTTCACCCATTTTGGGCATGATAACTTCTACAACTGCCATGCAATTTTAGATTATGCGTTTAAAATATTTTTTCTCAAAAGATTCATACAAGTAATAGCACTCAAATGAATATTTTGTAGCCTTGTTCCTCCCAAAGTTAATTTTTGAGTTACTGTGCCTTTTTCACTAGAAATGGCAATCCAAACCGTACCAACTGGCTTGTCCAATGTCCCACCATCAGGTCCAGCGATACCGGAAGTAGCCATACCATAACTAGTATTCATTTCTTTTCGAACACCCTCGGCCATTTCAATGATACACTCTTCACTTACAGCACCAAATTTACTTAAAGTTTCTTCCTTAACCTTCAAAAAGTTGGTTTTTACTTCATTCGCATATGCCATAATCCCACCTTTAAAATAAGCAGAACTACCCGCAATGGATGTAAACTTATGTCCTAAATATCCGCCAGTGCAGCTTTCTGCAACCGCCACAGTCGCATTATTTTGAACCAATAATTCACCAAGAACAGATTCTAATTCATCTTTTTCAAGTCCAAAAACATATTGTCCTGCAATAAGTAATAATTTTTTATATTCTGCTTCAATACCATTTTTGATTAGTTGTCTATTACTACCAAAACCTGTCAAACGTAATTTTACTATGCCTAAACTAGGCAAATACGCTAACTTAATATATTCAGGTAAAGCTAATTCCCAATCTTGAATCAAATCCGACAAATAAGATTCCCCAATTCCAACAGTTTTAATGACTTTATGAACAATTTCAGGTGTTTCAAAATACTTTGTAACTTTAGGAAGAAGAAATTTTTCCATCATTGCCTTCATTTCAAAAGGAACTCCAGGCATAGAAATCCAAATAACACCCATTTCATTGAACCACATACCAGGAGCGGTTCCTTGTTCATTTTGAATAAATTCACAATTAACAGGTAAAAGTGCTTGATCCTTATTGAGTTCAGATAATTCACGTCCTCTTTTTTCAAAGAATACTGTTACATCCTCCAATGCTTGCGGGTGTAATTCTAAAGTAGTATTGAAAAAATCACATAAAAGATGTTTGGTTAAATCATCTTTAGTTGGACCCAATCCACCTGTAATGAAGACTAAATCAGCTCTATCTTTTGCTTCTAACAAAATACCTAAAATAGCTTCTCTTGAGTCACCAACAGATGATTTTCGAACTGTCTGTATCCCTAATTTATCTAATTCTTGACTGATCCATTGAGT
>Ga0114962_10004922_pt1 | contig 10547 bp, 11 predicted proteins | sample C_130820_MF_Meta_FD_87017 | JGI IMG/M metagenome (GOLD analysis project Ga0114962, IMG submission 87017) | Freshwater microbial communities from Lake Croche, Canada to study carbon cycling - C_130820_MF_MetaG | ecosystem: Environmental > Aquatic > Freshwater > Lake | place: Lake Croche, Canada...
AAAATAATTGTTATTGCATTGATACCGGATGTATATGGGGACGTGAATTATCCGCTTTACAGATAGATATACCGCAAATGGAAAAGTTTAGTGTGTCACGCAATACCGTCCGTCAAGATTTCTAACGTATAATAACTAAATTCATCCTATTCTCTTTTTTCACTTTTCATGACCCATTGGCTAACAAATTATCCCCATCTACTCAGCGGCGGCTTTAAAGGCATCGAAAAAGAAAGTCTGCGTATCAACGCACAAGGACTCATTTCACAAGCAACCCATCCTCACGCCTTAGGATCTGCATTAACGCATTCGCAAATCACAACTGATTATTCCGAAGCGTTAATTGAGCTGATTACGTCGCCTTATGCTGATATAAAAAATACGCTTGATGAATTGCAAAAAATTCACCAATTTGTTTATGAAAACCTAGGTCATGAACAGTTATTGTGTGCCAGTATGCCCTGCGGTATTGATGGTGATGAGAGTATTCGCATTGCAGAATATGGCACCTCAAATATTGGACACATGAAACATGTTTATCGTCACGGTCTTTGGCATCGTTATGGCCGCACTATGCAAGCGATTGCTGGCATCCATTTCAACTATTCTGTGCCGCAACATTTATGGGATTTTTTGCATGAAAAACAAGGCGGCAATCAATCATTAGAAGCGTTTAAAAATGCGTCTTATTTTGGCTTGATCCGTAATTTTCAACGAATTGGCTGGTTAATTTTATATTTATTTGGTGCATCACCCGCCATTTGTAAAAACTTTTTCAAAAGTCGCCCATCGCTCATGGCACAATTTGAAGAATTTGATAACGGCACACTTTATCATCCTTACGCCACATCACTTCGTATGAGTGACATTGGTTATAAAAGTAAAAATCAAGCCAACTTAGCCATTGATTACAATACACTCGATGGTTATGTACAAAGTTTAAGTGACGCAATTAGTACCCCTTATAGCGAATATGAAAAAATTGGCGTATGCGTGGATGGTGAATATAAACAGTTAAACGCCAATATATTGCAAATTGAAAATGAGTTCTACAGCATCATGCGGCCTAAACAAATCGCGCAGTCGTGTGAAAAACCCACATCAGCCCTGCGTCGCGCTGGCGTCGAATACGTTGAAATGCGCGCGCTGGATTTAAATCCATTTCAGCCTATTGGCATCGATGAACCCACCGCACGATTTATTGAAGCCTTACTATTAACTTGTTTACTCACTGACAGCCCTGAGATTACCCCTGAAGAATTACGCATAAATAATAGTAATCAACTCAAGGTTGCCAATCACGGACGCAAACCAAATGTAGCATTAGTGAGAAATGGAAAAAATATTCCACTTAAAACATGGGGAAACGATATTTTGCAGCAAATGCAATCTATCTGCGCTGCCTTGGATGAAAATGAAGTCGAGCAACCCTACTCCGATACTCTCGCATTGCAATGCAAATTAGTTGAGAATACACAGCTAACCCCTTCTGCGAAAATGTTAGCGACAATGTGCGAATACAATATACCTTTTGCCTGTTTTGCTGTTGATCAATCCGCTGAGCATGCGAGTTTTTTTGCAACACAACCACTCGACAACACGACGCGTCAAACGTTTATTGATAATGCAAGCGCGTCACATTTAAAGCAACATAAGCTCGAAAATGCCATGCAACCCGATTTTGATCAATTTTTACAACACTATTTTTTGGGTAATCCCCGCGTAAACTAAATCGCACAAAGACAAAGAACAGGAATCGACATGAATTATTCTATTGAATTACAACCCATTGAAACATTGAAATCTGATGTGTTATGCGTGGGAATATATACAAACAAGCAACTCACACCCTCGGCTAAAACCTTAGATGATGTCACTGAAGGTTTAATCAGCTCTTTGATTACACGGGGTGATATTACTGGAAAACTCTGCGACACCTTACTTATCAATGTTATTCCAAATAGTCCTATTGAAAGAATCTTACTTGTTGGTCTTGGTGAGCAAAACGCTTTAAATGCTAAAAATTATCGCAAAGCACTGGGCAGTGCAATTGCAGTATTAAAAAAAGCCAATATAAAAAATGCGGCGGTGAGCTTTGCGGAATGTGAAGTAGAAAAAGCCGATTTCATTTGGAAAACACGTCAAATTATCGAAGTATTTAGTGACAAACTTTACCAATTCACGCAATGCAAAAGTAAAGTGGACGACACAACCACGCTCGAGAACATTACGATGACGATTTTAGAAAATCATAGCAATGACGCAAAAATAGGACTAGCTCAAGGCATTGCAATTGCCGAAGGCATCACACTGGCAAAGCATCTCGCTGATCTGCCCGCAAATATTTGCACACCAAGTTACCTTGCCAAGCAAGCACTAACACTTGCATTAAGCTACGATTCACTGAAAGCGACTATTCTTGATGCGTCAGAAATGGAAGAATTAGGCATGGGGGCTTTACTCGCTGTCGCGCGCGGTAGTCGTCAACCCCCCAAACTCATTACACTCGAATATTATGGCGGTGACAAAAACTGCAAGCCTATTGTTCTCATTGGTAAAGGGTTAACCTTTGATGCTGGTGGTATATCACTCAAACCAGGCGCAGGTATGGATGAAATGAAATACGATATGTGCGGCGGCGCTGCAGTGCTAGGTACGATGCAAGCCGTAGCACAATTAAAATTGCCTATCAATGTCATTGGATTGGTGCCTGCTTCAGAAAATATGCCTGATGGCGACGCGAATAAACCCGGTGATATTTTGACCAGTATGTCGGGCAAAACGATTGAAATTCTCAATACCGATGCGGAAGGTCGTTTAATTTTATGCGATACGCTAACCTACGCTGAACGTTTCCAACCTGAATTTGTCATCGATTTAGCAACCTTAACCGGTGCATGTTTAGTGGCCTTAGGACGTGTTCCAAGCGGATTACTTGGCAATGATGATGAACTCTGCCAAGATATTATTTCTGCAAGTGAAAAAGCCTGCGACAGCGTTTGGCGTCTGCCTTTGTGGGAAGAATATCAAGAACAATTAAAGTCAAATTTTGCCGATTTAGCCAATATTGGCGGTAAAGATGCGGGAGCGATTACCGCCGCATGCTTTTTAGCCAACTTTGCTGAACACTTCCGCTGGGCTCATTTAGACATTGCTGGTACTGCATGGCGCACAGGTCCAACAAAAGGCGCAACAGGTCGCCCTGTCGCGCTCCTTACGCAATATTTATTGAATCGAGTCAATGCCGGAGCTTAGTTTTTACATTTTGCAAAGTGAATCCCTACACGATCGGTATTTTTTTGCGTGTCGATTAATTGAAAAAGCCTATCAAAATGGGCAGTTTTGTTATGTTTTGATGGATACACTTGCAGAAGCACAAACCTTGGATGACATGCTTTGGACATTTCGCGTAGGCAGTTTTATTCCGCATCAAATATTGACGAAAGCGCCGCCAGATATCGTTTCACAAGTATTAATTGGCGTTGAAAATGCGCCAGCTGCGTGGCGTAGTATTGTTTTTAACTTATCAAAACAACTCCCAATAAATTGGGAATCTTCTACACGTATTTTAGAAATTTTAGATAATAGTGAAAGTACAAAAATAGCCGGCCGAGCACGCTACAGCGCATACAAACAAGCTGGAGCAACCATTACTACCCACAAAATATAAAACCAAATCATGACAAACGAAATCGTTCAAGCCCTCATTTGGAAAGACAATGCGCTAAGTGTACTCGATCAGCGTCAACTTCCGAGCGTTACGCACTACGATGATTACAGTGATGCGCAAGGTGTTGCTGAGGCTATTACCTCAATGCGTTTACGCGGTGCGCCCGCGATAGGGATTGCCGCTGCGTATGGCGTTGTTTTATCACTTCAGCAGCATTATGAAAAAACAAGCGTATGGCGCGACATAGTCGCAAAAGACATTGAAGTCCTTGCTCAATCTCGCCCAACGGCAGTGAATTTATTTTGGGCGCTAGATAAAATGAAGAGCGTCATCGCGCAAGAATCGGTAAACTTACTTGCCGCCGCTTTAGATTGTGCAATAACGATTCATCTTGAAGATAAAGCGGCCAATCGGACAATGGGCGAATTTGGCGCGGATATCATCGCCAATGCCAAAGGTATTCTTACGCATTGCAACACGGGAAGTTTGGCAACAGGCGGTTATGGAACTGCTTTAGGGGTAATTCGTAGTGTCTATGCGCGTCATAGCGTCAATATTTATGCAGACGAAACTCGCCCTTGGCTTCAAGGCGCGCGTTTAACAGTTTGGGAGCTTTCTCAAGATGGTATTCCCTCGACGTTAATTGCCGACAGTGCTGCGGCATGGTTAATGAAATCTGGGGCAATCGATTGGGTAGTTGTTGGAGCAGACCGTATCGCCTCAAATGGTGACGCAGCCAACAAAATTGGCACATACTCACTTGCCGTATTAGCTAAGCAACACGGTGTAAAAATGATGGTCGTTGCGCCAACATCCACTATTGATTGGTCACTTGAAAATGGCGAAAAAATCGAAATTGAATGCCGTGATCCACTTGAATTATTACCTCAAAGCTACAATACACAAGATTCGCTCGTAAGCGCATGGAATCCTGTTTTCGATGTGACTCCAGCTGAACTCATTGATGCTATTGTCACGGAGCGTGGTGTCGTATTAAACCCTTCAAAACACACTAACGGTATTGCGAGTTTACGCGCATGATTGAAATAACGGGTTATTTATGGAAAGCACTGCAATTAATCAAAACCCCTGCCTTGCGACCTTTCATTGTTATTCCTTTTTTAATTAATATTGTTCTATATACGGTCGCTTTTTTTTTAGGTTATTTGTACTTAGACCATTGGATTACACAGGCAATACCTGAATGGTTATCCTGGCTACGTTGGTTAATTTATCCGCTATTTTTCATTAGTTTTTGTACAGTAGGATTTTTTAGCTTTACACTATTGGCTAATGTTATCGCTGCTCCCTTTTACGCCAAATTAGCAGCCAAAACATTAACCGTTATTAATGCATCTATTTTAGTAACACACGAACCCAATTTACGTGAAATTTGGCAAGCGGAGTTTAAACGACTAAGCTATGTATTATCGCGTACATTGCCAATTTTATTATTGTTTATCATCCCAGTCATTAATATCGCCGCACCAATTGTTTGGTTATTGTTTAGTGCATGGTGCGTGGCACTGGAATATTTTGCCTTTCCTCTAGAAAATCAAGGCGTATTATTTCCTCAACAAAAAGAACAATTAAAAACAATGAAAATAAACGCATTAAGTTTTGGTGGTTTTGTCACATTAGGTTTATCCATACCCTTAATCAACATTATCGTCGCACCTGTTGCCATCATTGCTGCTACACTTTACACACAAGCGCATACGCCACCTAAATAAATGCCGTATAATGGCATTATTAATTGAAAAATAAGAAAAATTAATCTAATCAGGAGAATTTGAATGTCTAAAACCCAAAATTTACAAGATAACTTTTTGAACATTCTTAGAAAAGAACATACCCCCGTTTCAATATTTTTAGTAAATGGGATTAAGTTGCAAGGAAAAATTGATTCATTTGACCAATATGTCATCATGTTAAAAAACACAGTTAGCCAAATGGTCTACAAACACGCTATTTCAACTATTGTACCCAGTAAAATGGTGCGTTTAAGCGGTGAAGGTGAAGAAAATCGTGATGATTAATCTATGATGCAGAGTTTAGTTTCAGAACGCCCCGATGCAGGTGAAAGAGCCGTTTTAGTTCACATGACTTTTTATCGTGGTAAAGAAAATCTGTACGAATTAAAAGAATTAGCAAAATCTGCTGGGACTGAACCAGTTCATGTTCTGACAGGGGCTCGTCAACGCCCTGACTCTAAGTATTTCATTGGAACAGGCAAACTAGACGAATTAAAAACGGCTATCGACATGTTTAAAGCCGATGTGGTACTTTTTAATCATGCATTATCACCTAGCCAAGAACGTAATTTAGAAAATTTCTTAGGCGTGCGAGTTGTGGACAGAAATGGATTGATTTTAGATATTTTTGCGCAACGCGCACAATCATTTGAAGGTAAACTTCAAGTTGAATTAGCGCAATTAAAACATTTATCGACGCGACTTGTTCGAGGTTGGACGCATTTAGAACGCCAAAAAGGCGGTATTGGAATGCGTGGTCCAGGTGAAACACAGCTGGAAACAGATCGACGTCTACTTGCTGTTCGCCTAAAACAAATCCAACAACGACTAGATAAAGTTGATAAACAACGCCATCAAGGTCGCAGTCAACGCAAAAAAAGTGAAACGCCCACCATATCATTGGTAGGTTATACCAATGCGGGAAAATCAACGCTTTTCAACACACTCACCGGTTCGGATATTTACGCTGCAGACCAACTATTTGCAACACTTGATCCAACCTTACGTCGCTGTCCTTTACCAAATAATAATGAAGTCGTTTTTGCTGATACCGTGGGGTTTATTCGTCATCTTCCGCATGAGCTTGTTGCCGCATTTAAGTCAACTCTACAAGAAGCAACCGAAGCAGAATTATTATTACACGTCGTTGATGCTCATGCTGACGACCGTGCTGATTTAATGCATCAAGTTGAGTTAGTACTTGAAGATATTGGCGCTGCAAAAATTCCACGGCTTGAAGTATTTAATAAAATTGATTTACTCGACACTATTTCCCCTCACATTGAGCGAGATGATGCCGGAAATGCAACTCGTATTTGGTTATCTGCTGTATCTGGTGAAGGAATTGAATTACTTTTGCAAGTGCTAGTAGAAAAATTTGCCTCAACGCAAGTGCGTCGTCGTTGTTATCTTTCTGCACAGCAGGGTGGAATACGTGCAAAACTATTTGCAAATGCCACTATTCTAGAAGAACTTGAGGATGAATTTGGTGATAGTGAAATTTTAATTGAAATCGATGCTAAATATTTAGGCTTACTTAAAGATGTTCAATGCGATGAAGTGTAATTTCTTGAGCCAAATAAAGCAGTACCAATCCGAACCCACGTAGACCCTTCAGCAATAGCTGCCTCTAAATCATCTGACATACCAAATGAAAATGCGGTCAACTCAGGCATGTTTAAGGCATTAACAGTAGACACTAATTTTTTATACGGTTCGCGTTGAGCGTAAAAATTAGATTGAGGAGATGGAATTGCCATCACCCCACGTAATGCAAGATTAGGCAATGTTGAAACAGTCGCAATCAAATCTGGTAATTCGTGTAATTTAACGCCCGACTTACTCTCTTCATCACTTATATTGACTTGAATACAAATATTAAGAGGAGCTAAGAAATCGGGGCGCTGAGCACTTAGTCTTTGAGCGATTTTCATATCATCCACGCTATGCACCCAATCAAACTTTGTTGCCAACATTTTTGTTTTATTGGATTGAATTGGCCCAATAAAATGCCATGTTATATTAAATGCGCTTAAACAATCTTGTTTAAGCAGTGCTTCTTGAACATAATTCTCACCAAAATGCCGCTGTCCTGCTCGATAAGCACAGGCAATATCACTCGCAGGTTTTGTTTTACTTACTGCAAGCAAGTTTACTGAATGCGCAACTCTGTTGTGCGTTATTTCAGCAAGATGAATTTGAGCTTGAATTTTGTTTAATTGAGAAGAAATCATCAATTTTTAATTTTTACGATCAAACTTTCTATACCCAATTGCTTCACTTAAATGGGCGATTTCAATATCTTGTGAATTTGCTAAATCGGCAATAGTCCGTGCTAATTTTAATATACGATGATAAGCTCGATTTGATAAACCAAAACGCTCCATAGCTTGCGCGAGTAATTTATCACCAGCTTCTGATAATTCACAATGAAGCTTTACTTCTTTGGCACTTAAAGCTGCATTTGCTTTACCACTTCGCGCAAGCGCAACATCTCTTGCCAAAATAACACGCGCACGAATGGTGGCACTACTTTCCTCACCTTCCTCAGACCCTTTACGCAGAACCTCATGTGAAACGCGTGGAACTTCAAGGTGCATATCAATTCTATCAAGCAAAGGACCGGAAATTTTTGAGCGATAACGTAATACTTGCTCAGAGCTACAATGACAACGCCCAGATGCATCACCTAAATAACCACAAGGACACGGATTCATAGCTGCAATCAGTTGAAATTGTGCAGGGAAATCAACTTGTCTTGCTGCGCGAGAAATGGTGATATGCCCTGTTTCTAATGGTTCACGTAATACTTCTAAAACTTTACGATCGAATTCGGGTAACTCATCCAAAAATAAAGCACCATGATGCGAAAGTGAAATTTCACCAGGACGAGGATTACTGCCTCCACCGACCAATGCTGCCGCAGAGGCAGTATGATGAGGTGCACGATATGGCGGACGTAGCCAATTGTCGACATCTAACCCCTGATTACTAATTGATGCAATGGCAGCTGTTTCCTGTGCCTGTTTCTCAGTCAATGTGGGTAAAATAGTAGGTAGGCGAGAAGCAAGCATTGACTTCCCTGTACCGGGAGGACCTAACATAAGTAAATTATGTGCGCCCGCGGCGGCAATTTCGAATGCTCTTTTGACATGATATTGACCATGAACATCTGAGAAATCAATATCATGTTGAATTTCGTTCGATTGCGACTGCTGATACGTTGTCTCAATTAGCTTTTGACCACTCAAATGACGACAGACGTCAAGTAAATGAGCAGCGGGGAGAATTTCAATACCTTTGACTAATGCCGCTTCTTTAGTGTTTTCCATGGGTAAAATTAGTTGCCGTTGGCAGTCTCGCGAACATATTGCAACCGGTAATACTCCAATTATGGGACGCAGTTCACCACCTAAGGATAACTCACCAACACATTCATAACGATCTAAATTGTCACAAGGAATCTGACCACTAGCGGCTAAAATACCAAGAGCAATGGCCAAATCAAAACGTCCACCTTCCTTTGGCAAATCAGCAGGAGCAAGATTGACCGTAATACGTTGGGCAGGAAAATTGAAATTACAATTTTGAATTGCGCCACGCACACGATCTTTACTTTCTTTGACCGCGGTTTCAGGTAAACCAACAATATTTAATGAGGGTAGCCCGTTTGCTATATGAACTTCAACTGTCACTAAAGGTGCATCAATTCCAGAACGTGCGCGACTATAAATAACAGCTAAAGCCATAATCTAATTATGCTTAGAAGCTGAAAAAGACTGCTCCATTTCGGCTACTCGTTTTTCCAGTAATTCTAAATTCGCACGTGTTTTCGCGAGAACTAATTTTTGCACTTCAAATTCTTCTCGAGTAACGAGATCTAACTTACCTAAAGCACTTTGCAAAATAGCATGAAAAGTTTTTTCTAAATCGGCTTTTACAGCATGCAAACTCGGAGGAACAACACCTGCTAAACGATTCGCCATATCGTCAATTGTTTTAGCGTCAAACATAAAAATATCTCTGTAAATAGGGCAATCAAACTCAATTATATTCTGAAATGAATGTATTGAAAGGAATCAATCTATACTAATTGGCAAAGGCTTTTTTAAAGAATTCAGGTTGTGCCATAGCTGCATGATGTATATCTGTATTGTAATAAACCGTATCAAATGATTTATTGCTGCAATCATTTTGCCGAAAACTTAACTCGGTTTTGCTTGCTACTGTGGCACTCCACCATCCAGAGGGGTAGATACATTGTGGAAAAAACAACGTTTGTAAATGCGAAAACCCTGAATTTTTCATTGCATCACGCATTTCAGCGATGAGTTTCAAATGGAGCAGGGCTGATTCACTTTGTTGAACTAGCAAACCATCATCTGATAAACAAGCAACACAATCACGATAAAAATTTTCGCCAAAAAGTCCTTCAGCAGGGCCAACAGGATCAGTACTATCAACGATAATGATATCTACTGAATTGGCCCCAGCCTCTTTCACCCATTTAATTCCATCGATAAATTTTAAAACTGCACGAGGATCATGATTTGATTCACAGAGTTCTGGAAAATAAATTTCAGCTAAGCGAGTCACGCGCTCGTCGATATCTATTTGAACCACATGGTCCACACCTGAATGTTTTAGAACCTCACGCAAAGTACCGCAGTCACCACCGCCAATAATCCAGACACGTTTAGGATTTGGATGTAAAAATAACGCTGGATGCGTAATCATTTCATGATAAAAAAAATTATCCCTTGTAGAAACCATTGTACAACCATCGATGGTCATCAAATTACCAAAAGTTTCAGTTTCAAATATTTCTAAATGTTGAAAATCAGATTGCTCTTCATGAAGTTTTTGAGTAATTTTTAAAGAAAAAGCAGTACCGGTTGAGGGCACTTGCTCTGTAAACCATTGTGATGAATTCATATTTTTAAAATATCCTGACAGAAAATAATAAAGAGTGAGCTTATATGTTCATTATAGTAAAGGACTTGCAAGTAGCAAGTAAAATTTATGAAAAATGAGATGTAATTCCGAATACTTACAAAAAGAAGGCAAAAAAAAGCCCAATTAGAGAAATTGGGCTTTAGGGTATAAGAGCTTGGCGATTCCCT
>Ga0114962_10004923_pt1 | contig 10547 bp, 10 predicted proteins | sample C_130820_MF_Meta_FD_87017 | JGI IMG/M metagenome (GOLD analysis project Ga0114962, IMG submission 87017) | Freshwater microbial communities from Lake Croche, Canada to study carbon cycling - C_130820_MF_MetaG | ecosystem: Environmental > Aquatic > Freshwater > Lake | place: Lake Croche, Canada...
AGATCCTCCTTCATTTTGTCTAGCAGATAAATTGGAAGACATTAAATCTCTTGATGTATCTTGTTGACTTTGTGCTCGGACTAAAGCAGATACATTTCTTGCCATATCTTCCGTTATATTTCTAGTTGAAGATAAAATTTGATATATTTTATTTAATACTTCAAGAACTGTATTGCCAGCCAACCCCCCTTCTACAAAATGCCCTTCCCCAACAGTTCCTGAATCTCCTCCCGATGGCATAGAACTTAACATTGCCTCTGACGAATTTCTTGATGGAAATAAAGAACCAACTCCTCCAACTAAACCTTTAATACCTTTAAATGGATTACTACCAGTAGCAACACCTGCACCAACAAGACCAGCTCCAATTTTTTCTATTAAATTTGGACCTCTTTCTTTTCCTTCTCCGCCACTTCCAGTTTCCCCGCCATTTGTACCTTCTTCTCCACCTTCTTTTTTCTCGCCCTTTTTCTCGCCATAAATTGCATCATTTAATATTTTTGTTGCGGGTTCTTGCAAATAATCAGGAACGTTTTTATTAATCAAATTAGTTCCCATTTCACTGGCTTTTCCTTGTAGGTAATCTTTGTTTTTATAGCCTAGATAACCCAATCCTCCGCCTAATGCAGTTAACCCTAATCCTGTTCCTAGAATAGATTTTGCAGCAAATTTTGTTGCACCCCATGTGCCAGATAATATTGAACCAAAAATACCTTTGCTACCTGAAGAACTTTCTGTTGTTTCTCTTGGCATTCTATTGTTAAATGGGTTTCTGCTTTGATCAGCTCGTAATTCTTCCGCTTCTTGTGCAGCTCTTCTTTCTTGATTTACTGTTTGTCCAGCTCGCTCAGTATTTGTTGTAGTACCCTTTCCTATTTTATTTTTCCAATATCCGCCATCTGCTTGTGCTTTTTGTATAGCTTCTTGTTCTCTTTTAATTTTTTGTGCTGCTGAAAATTCGCTTTCGAATGCCTTTCCCATTGTGGGTTCTATTCTTTCAGCTACTCGAGAACCTTTTGATAATGATCCAAATATTTTAGATCCTGCAGAAAAAATACCTTTTGTTAATGCTCCGCCTACATATAATTCTGCAGCATTAACTGCTAAACCGCCCCATGCCCCAGCTGAACTTTTTAGTGATTCTTTATAAACGTTTTGACCAGCAGTATAATCTCCATTTTCATTCCCCAACATAGAAGCATCAACAAATTTCTGTGCATCTGCTGCATTAGAAATATATGATAATTGTTCTTTTTGGCTTGAAGTTAATGCATTAGATTTATTTTCTCTGGCTATAATAGCTTCACGATCTGTTCTATTTTGCATAACTTGAGTATAATCGTGTTTTACTTGATTGGTTGCCATTTCAGGCAACCCTCGTACTTTATCCAAAAACGATGAATTTGAATTATCTGCCATTAACTGTTCCTATTAGCTTCTTGTTGTTTACGTTTTTCTTCTTTTTCTTTTAGATACTGTATTAACAACCCAATATAAATTTCCCTTTCCCAAGGGATCATACCTTCCAACTCATTCAAGCTATATCCATGATGTTGCATCATGGAAAAGTTTGTCTTATAATATGTTGAAAGGTTAACATTACCAAGAATTAAATAAAAAAATCAAAAATATCCGTTACTGTAATAACATGATCAAACCCGCATTTGTTACATTTAATCTTTACGTTTTTAATAATTTTTGGTTCATTGTCAAAAAATTCTTCTATCTTTTTATATTTTTCTGGAGGCAATTGACCAATCCAGTCAACAATATTTTGTAATGGAACGTCATTTTGTCCATATGCAGAATTTTCATCATAAATATAGTCAACATTTTTAGCTATAATTTCTAAAATATCTTGAGGAGTTGGTATTTTATCTCCTATTGTATCATGCGAAAAGCGTTGATACTTTAATTTTAATCCAACTTTATCTGTAACTTCTATTAAATCAGATACATCACCTTTTATTACTTCTAAGTCGGTTAATAAATTTAAATCGTAATTCATTATATTATTACATGTATCATCATCAACTGAATTCTCGCATCTAAACTTCATTTCAACAATTTCTGATTCAGATCTAGCTCTTAACATATAAAATAAATATTCAACATCAGTTAATGGTAGTTCGCTAACATTTGTTGAATCTAAAACGCAGTTTGTTAATAATTGTAGTATCGCGTCAATTAACGCATTTTTTTCATCTGATTCTTTCGCCATTGCTAAAAGTTTTTGCTCTTTTACACAGTATGGTCTGTATCTTACTTGTAAACCAGATATAGGTAATTTCACTGTATGGATTGGTGCTTCGATTTTTGGTAATAAACTCATATTTTATAATCCTATTCTAAATAAATTTTGTTTAACCTCTAGATACTGAAAAATTGGATAAACCCATGCTAGGTGCTACTGATCCTAACATTGAGTAATTTCCGGATTTAATAGATCCTTGGATTGTTTCTGCTGCGCCTGTTAAATTTTTTGTTGTTTCTAATAATTGTCCTAATGGTCCTTTTGCATAAGGTTTCATTCCAATAACATATTTAAAATCGTACTGATATTCAGTATATGCAAATACAACATTTAATGATTGTGCTTGATTTTGTAAAGACCAAGAAAGGGGTATTTGATTAATTGATAATGGAAATGCATCAAATAGCGTAACTTCTAATAATGGATCTCCTGATATTGCATAATGTGTGATTTTTATTGATGCTGCATATTCACTTTTATATTTTACATTATATGTTGTTTCTAGGTTAATTTGTTTTACTGTCTCATCCCTTCCAGTAATAAATGCTAACCAAGATTGAAAAAACTTTCTAACCATTTCATCACCAGAACCTCTTGTATAAAATGCTAATTGGATATCATTATATCCAGTCATAACAGAAAACTTTTCATTAACACCATAAATTTTTTGTGATACTGTTGCAGTAGATTCTCCTGGAAGTTCCGCTGAATGACAAAGATAACTTAAAGATTTTGGATCATTTCCTGATGATGGAGCCACTCCAGTAAAAGGGACGTTAAAAACTTCTACTTTAAAATATGAAGATCTTCCTACATCATATTTTCGCAAATCTGATAAACCTTCTAACATGTTATTAGTTGTTTTTGGTGCAGAACCATTCATTAGTTCTGATACACTATCCATTATTCCCATTTGTGTTCCCTTAAAGTGTCATATCTTGTGTAGCCATAGATTCTTTCCAAACTTGTTGTTTAGTTTTCTTAACAAAAGCTTCTATTGGAAGAGCAGCAGCATATGCCCAATCTTCTGGCGGGATTAATTTGATTTCTGACCTAATATTAGATTTTAAATATTGTTTAAAGCAAGGTTCAAAAAATGCAAACTCTTGAACTCCTTTTAAGTTATCATACTTAATATTTAACCTTTCTAATTTTCCATCTAAAAAAACCGATTTCTGCGTTAAATTACTTAACAATATTAATCTTGGTTCAGGTGGCAAATAATGTAAATTTAATCCGGTAAACCCACCACGATGAATACCTGTTAATAATATTAAAGGAAATGTATCATAATATGGTAAAGTCTTTCTTCCTTTTGGATCATAATGAAATAGATACATCTTTCCAACTTCAAATTTTTCAGTTTTATATGTTCCAGGTCGTAATAAATCAACTTTTTCTTGTTCTTTTTCAGTTTTTTCTTTTGCTGTTGGATTCGTTAACGATTTAATTGCATTTTTAAACCAATTTATTGCCTCAAATGCACTTTTTAATAAAAATTTATGATGAAATTTAGAATCTAAAGGTTCAGCAGGTCCAGCCGGTTTATTTTTATCCATTTATAATCCTAGGTCTTTTTCAGTAAGAACTTTAAATTCCCACTTTCTGTCCATACAATATTCTCTTGCTGCTTTCCACTTAGCACTATTTATTGCGTAAGTACACACTTCTGTTATATATTGTTTAGTAATTCGTTTTTTAACTTCAGGAGCATTTGCTTGATATTCTGGTTTTATTTCAAGCAAATATGTTTTTATTCTTCCATCAGCTCCTTTAACTTTAGCCCAAATATCCGGAAAATATCTATGTAATTTTTGATCTACTGGGGATTTATATGGAATGACACATTCTTCTGATGCCCATTCCAACACTGATGGATTATCATCCATCCATTTAAAAACCCGCAATTCCCAGCTACTTCGATAAACAATATTGCTTGCGTTACCTTTATATTTGCTTGGGTTTTTAGGAGGGTAAATTCCTTGTTTATAGTTTCTAGCCATAATGAAATATTTATAAATTATTAATATAAATAGTATTTAGTTAATTCCATTAAAAAGAAATAAAATTATGGCAATAGATCCAAATTCACCGTTAAAAGATTTATATCAAAATAAAAATGATATGCCAGTCTTAATGTATCCCCATGATTTGGGTTCAGCAAGAAAAGGGCATTTTATAACATTTTCTGTGTTGATTCCAACAAAATCAACATATAAGATGCCGGCAACTGGTGTCTCGTCATCTGTAATTCCCCCTAGCGTTACTTCGCTAGTAAATGATGCGCAAACGTCATTTAATTCTGCTGCAACAACTGCAACGCAAGCAGCAGCTGATGCCAGTTCAACTTTAGGGTCTATTACTTCTACGATAGGTGAAGTTGCAAGTGTAGCCAATCAAGCTCTTACCACAGCATCACAAGTTGTTGGAACGGCAACTTCCATTGCTGGGGCAGTTTCTAGTGCTGCATCTTCTGTATCTGCTGTTGGTTCAGCGACTACTGCTTTCGGTGCTGTTACTGGATCTATTAGTGCAATTAATTCAGTAACTTCAGCTGCATCAACTATTTCTAATATTCCTGGAGTTTCTAGCTTTTTAAATGATCCAATGCAAGCTGCCTCAAATGCTTTTGATTCAATTAAAAACTTCTTAAACGACCCTCTTAAATCTATAAGTGGTGGAGCACCAACCGGAGATCAAGCTCCAACAGATACAACTGGACCAAAGTTTTCTCCTGCTACAATGAAACCATCTGGATATATTAATCTTTATATGCCTGATACGGTATCAATGGCTCAACATGCATCATACGGTGATATCGGTATGACTGAGGCATTAGGTGCATTAGGTGGGTTCATGGAAGGAATGGATGAAGCTGGGCAATTTAAAGATGCAACGAATTCAATTTATGATAATTTCGATAAAAATGATATAATGGGTTCTACGTTAAGAACTTATAATAAATTCAAAACCGGAGAAATTGGAGCACCACCTCTTGCAATCGAAGGACTAGGAGCAGGAGCTGGCGCAGCAGGAATTGTTGCAAATGGCGGAGCTGTATCTAGATTTTTATTAAAAAAAGCAGGTTATGCACTAAATCCACAATTTGAAGTTGTATTTACTCAAATGGATTTTAGAAAATTTCAATTTGATTTTACATTTACTCCAAAAAGTCCAGAAGAAGCACAAACAATTAGGGATATAATAAAATTATTTAGAGTACATTCTTCCCCATCAAATCCAAATGTTGAATCTGGTAGATATTTTAATACTCCATCAGTATTTAAAATAGAATATATGCATTTAGAATCTCATAATGAAAATTTACATAATTTTGCTCCTTGTGTGTTAGAAACTGTTATTGTTGATTATGCTCCAGAAGTAGGTTGGGTTGCATTTAATGATGGTATGCCAGTTAAAACTCGTTTAACTTTGCAATTTAAAGAAACCGAAATTATAACCCAAGAAACAATTCTTTCAAAAGGATATTAATATATGGCATCATTTTTTTCGAAATATCCTAAATTTATTGTTAATAATAAATTAGTAACTGATTTAATTGCTAGATCAGTAATTAGAGATAAATATTCAGATAAATTATCAATCTTTTATCCATATACTCTACAAGAAGGTGATACTCCAGAGATTATTGCATCAAAATATTATGGAGACCCAGAAAGACATTGGATAGTAATGTTGGCTAATAATATTGTTAATCCTTTTTATGACTTTGCATTAGATTATCAAATATTTAACAAATATATTGAACAAAAATATAAAAATCAAGCGAATAGTTTAAATATTTGGGCTAGTTCTAATTGGCGAGGCGATTGGAATGCGAATGAATATTATTATATGGAAGGAGCTGAATATCTATCTTCTAATACAACAGTAACATATAATCAAAATCACACAATAGAATATATTTACAATAAAGAAACTGGAATAACAGAAACCTTTGTTGACGGCGGACCGCAAGATATTGATATAACAAATTTGTATTTAACTGCGAATGCCAACACCAATATTCTTTATTCGGATGTTGTTGTTTATAGTAATACTGCATATATTTGTAGACAAACTCATACTCCAACAATATTTACCAAAGATTTAGCTAATAATTATTGGGAAAGAATTTATGAAGGTGTTTACTGGAAAAATTTATGGGAAAATGATACCGAATATAATAAAGATGATGTTGTTAAAAATCAATACACAATTTACATTTCGTTACAAAATCATACATCAAATACAGCTAACGGTATAACTTATTCTAACAGCGATTATTGGAAAACATATAATAATGCAATAGAATATGCTTCTATAACTCCATATGGATATAGAGCAATCATAACAACAACTGATCAAAATAGTGGAACTTCTACTGATCAAAAATTTTACATAGATGATAATTCTTATGTTGGTAGATATACTAATTTAGATACCAATCCATTGAATGATATTTACACGGAAGTAGAAAATTCAAGCGCATTTAATTATGCTAATGAAATAAAATATGGACAAGATATTGTTGTTTCTACAACAAAAGAAAGAATATCAATTTTTCAATATGAACAAGAATTGAACGAAGATAAAAGAGAAATAAAATTAATTAGAAAAGAGTATGTTCCGCAATTAGAACAAGAATTTAAACTTTTGATGGAAACTTATTATGGCTGATGGTTTAGGTTATTCTCAGGATATAACAATAAATTCGTGCAGGATTGTTGGCGCAAGCGGAAATCCTATTGATATACGACATATTGTTGTTGAGATAAATTATTTCGAGGATATTTTTTCTAATTTTGTTAATGGGGCATTAGTTGTCAACGATTCTATTGGTTGTATACAAATGTTCGAGTTTCAAGGTCAAGAAGTATTATTTTTATCAATCGACAAACCTGGATTAGATAAACCTCTAGAAAAAATTTGTAGAATTTATAAACACAGCGGAAGAACACAAACAAAAACTTCTAATGAAAATTATATTTTACACTTTTGTTCCGAAGAAGCAATGCTAAGTGAACAATATAAAATTTCAAAAGCATATGCTAATGTGAAGATTTTAGATATTGTAAAAGATATAGTTATAAATCAATTAAAAGTAGATAAAAAATATTTTAAAAATTATGATGAAACAACTGGTGTTAAAAATATAGTTATACCAAATCTTAAACCTCTACAGGCTATAAATTGGCTAACTACATTTACTCAAGCAGATCAAGATAAAAATGCTGGAGCATTTTATTTGTTTTACGAAGATAAAGCAGGGTTTAATTTTAAATCAGTTTTAAATTTATATAAACAACCTATTTTTAGAAAATATCAATATGAAGAAAAAAATTTAAAATCTGCTAAAAATGATTTGGTTGTTGATTTAGAAAAAGAATTCGTTAATGTTATTGCATTTGAACATGTTAATTCTTTTGATTCTATCACAGCAGTAAAAACTGGTGCAATGGCAAATAAAACAATAACTATTGATCCATTACGATTAAAATTTGATGAAAAAAATTACGATTATAACAAATACATAAAAGATGTTCAATCTTTAGATAAACAAAATATACCAAATTCAGCAACAAATAGACTTGGTGATAAAATAAACGAAACATTTGGTGCAATTAAATTTTGCGTTTCTACTTCTGGGCAAAGCGAAAATAAATATATTAAAGACAAAGAAGTACATGTTAATGAATATAGACCAGAGGAAACTTCATCTATAAGGTCTGCTCAATTATCTCTTATGTGGTCAAATAGAATTAAAATATTAGTTCCAGGAGATGTTGAATTAACTATTGGTAAAATTGTAGAATTTAACAAACCAGAAATTAGTTATAATAACCCAAATAGTAAAGAAAAAGTTGCGGATCCGTTTTATTCAGGAAGATATCTTGTTACTGCGGTTAGACATACAATAACACAAGAGCATAAATTTACAACAGTATTGGAACTTTGTAAAGATTCATATCCAAATAAATTTAGCAATTTTGATAATTCCGATTCTGGTTGGAAAGGCGTAAGATAATGGGAAATAACAGTAGAGGAAACTTTATAGGGCATAGCGGTTTTGTTTGGTGGATTGGCGTTGTTGAGGACAGAATGGATCCTCTTAACTTAGGTCGCTGCAGAGTAAGAATCCAAGGATTACACTCAAAAGATAAAAATTCTATTCCAACAAATACATTGCCATGGGCTCAACCTCTTTTTTCTATTAATGGATCTACATCAACGCCTTCTACGTTAAAAGAAGGTGATTTTGTTATGGGGTTTTTTATGGATGGAAATGGTACACAATTTCCAATCATAATGGGTATGTTTCATGGAATTCCAGAAGATAACCCAGATAGAGAAATTGGGTTTAACGACCCTAGAACAGATGCGCAATTAAAAGCTGCTCCAAGAAAACCAGCACTTATGCAGTATAATGAAGATGGTTCAGGAATGGTTCTTAGTGAATATCCATCAGCTAATACTTATCCAAATAGAATAAATCAGCCAACTACAAGTAGATTGGCTAGAAATGAAGATATTGCAAATACAGTTATTGGTATAAAAAATAGAACTTTATATACAGAACAAGGTCCAGATGGAGCAAATGTTTGGTCAGAACCAGCTTCTCCATATAATACAAAATATCCATACAATCAAGTTATAAGCACCGAATCAGGGCATTATTTTGAGCTTGACGATACGCCTGGATACGAACGAGTACATCTATACCATAGATCTGGAACGTTCGTAGAGACCCATCCAAATGGCTCTCAGGTGGAGAAGATAGTTAAAGATAAATATACTATTATTATGAAAGACGATAAGGTTTCTATTTTGGGTAGCTGTTCTTTGACTGTTCAAGGAAGTTCTACAGTTTACATAGTTGGTGATAGTAATGTTACAGTTGATGGAGATTATAATATAACAGTCGGCGGTAATATGAATATCAATGTTGCTGGAACTTTAACCCAAAAAGGTAAAACTATCAATTTAAACTAATATGGATAAAATAAAAAATTTTAGCGGATATACTGACTTAGATTTAACATTTGCTCCTCATCCAGCCAAAAAAGATTTAATGATTTCAACTGGAGAATTGGCTGTTGTACGAGCATTAAAGAATCTATTATTAACAAATTATTACGAAAAACCATTTCAACCAGAATATGGTTCAAATATTCGTAAATTATTATTTGAACCAATGAGCCCAATAACTTCGTCTGCATTGGCTAAAGAAGTAGAATATGTCATAAAAAACTTTGATCATAGAGTTTCTCTTAAGTCAGTTAATGTGACAGCTTTATATGACGATAATGTATATCAAGTTACAATATATTTTTATATTGAAAATTTGGTTGAACCATTTACAGCAGACTTTATCTTGTCTAGATTAAGATAAAATAAATATTATTAAAAGGATTTAGGGGATAATAATGGCTAATGCCAATTCATCAATTAATATTGCAGAATTAGATTTTGATGCAATTAAAAATAATTTTAAAAATTACTTAAGAGGTCAAGATAAATTTTCAGATTTTGACTTTGAAAGTTCAGTTATTTCTACTGTATTAGATTTATTATCTTATAATACTCATTATAATGCATATTATCTAAACATGGTTGCAAATGAAGCATTTTTAGATACAGCAGTAAAAAGAAGCTCAGTAGTTTCTCATGCAAAACTTTTAAATTATGTACCATCATCCAAAAGAGCATCAAAAGCTATTTTGGATATAAAATTTAATGGTACAACTGCGCCAAATTTAACAATTCCGAAATATACAAAATTCTATTCTCAAGCAATAGACAATGTAAATTATCCTTTTGTTACGCTGGAATCAGTAACAGTAACAGCAACGGGTAATTATGCGCAATTTTACAGTATTCCTTTATATCAAGGACAACCAGTAAAATACACATATCAAGTTAATACAATGCAAAATCCATCTGGAATTTATTCCATTCCAGATGCTAATGTAGATACAACAACTTTGCAAGTATTGGTTTATGATAGTACGCAATCTACAGTTTTTACTAAATTTGAACTTGCTTCTAATCATCTGTTATTAAATGAACAATCTCCAGTATATTTTATACAAGAAGGCTTAGATGGCAATTTTGAAATATATTTTGGTGATGGAATTTTAGGTAAAGCATTAAAAACTGGAAATGTTATTACAGTTGAATATATTGTTACTAATGGAATGGATCCTAATGGCGCATATAAATTCACGCTAATGGATAAAATTGGTAATTATAATGGCGTTGTTATTAATAATGTTATTCCTGCTTTTGGTGG
>Ga0114962_10004924_pt1 | contig 10546 bp, 7 predicted proteins | sample C_130820_MF_Meta_FD_87017 | JGI IMG/M metagenome (GOLD analysis project Ga0114962, IMG submission 87017) | Freshwater microbial communities from Lake Croche, Canada to study carbon cycling - C_130820_MF_MetaG | ecosystem: Environmental > Aquatic > Freshwater > Lake | place: Lake Croche, Canada...
GCACAAGCCAAGATAGAAACGGCCAATTCAGGGATCATGGGTAAATAAATACAAACACGGTCTCCTTTTTCGATACCTTGCTCTCTAAGTACATTCGCCATCTTACAAACTCTGTGGTGTAATTCGGTATAGGTTATGTGTTGTGCTTCTTCTGAAGGATCATTCGGTTCAAAGATGATAGCCGTTTTATTCCCTCTTTTAGCCAAATGACGGTCAATAGCGTTTTTTACAATATTAACTTTTGCTCCGGTAAACCATTGAATTCGGGCTTCAGCCATATCAAATTCCATAACTTTTTCCCATTCCTGATACCAGGTAAAGTTTTCTGATGCAATTTTACCCCAGAATTTACGTGGCTCCCGAACGGATTTCTTATAATGCTTGAAGTATTCTTCTAAACTTTCAATTTTATAGTAACTCATAATGCTATTTTTATTTATTCTTATTTTTTATTAAAAGACCCAATTTCATATTTTGTTAAAACTTCTGTTATTTCACCTACTATATTTTCATCGTCAATCGTTGATGGAATTTGGAATGGATCACCGTCTGCTATGCTACGCATCAATTTTCGTAGAATTTTTCCAGATCGTGTTTTTGGTAGGCGCTGAACTAATACCACATTGCGTAAGGAAGCAACAGCTCCTATTTTATTGCGAACTAATTTTACTATCTCCTGCTCTAATTGGAAATGTTCAATCGTTTCATTTAGTTTTAGAACCACTAAAGCTAATGGAACCTGACCTTTCAAATCATCATTAATGCCTATTACCGCACATTCTGCTATCGATGGATGTGAGGCTACAATTTCTTCCATTTCTGCTGTAGAAAGACGATGTCCTGCAACATTAATTACGTCATCTACTCTACCTGTTATAAATATATAACCCTCCGAATCGACGTACCCTCCGTCACCGGAAAAATAATAACCTGGGAATTTTTTCAAATAACCCGATTGGAAACGATGCTCGTCTTTCCACAAACCCAACATACAACCTGGCGGCAAAGGTAAGCTAATCACAACATAACCTTCTTCATTTGCGCCTAATTCTGTTCCTTTTTCGTTAAAAATCTTGATTGTATAACCTGAAACAGCTTTTCCTACAGATCCTGGTTTAATTGGCAGGTATTCTACCCCCATCATATTGGCAACTATGGGCCATCCCGTTTCGGTTTGCCACCAATGATCAATCGCCGGAATTGGAATGTGTTGCGCATACCATTCTAAAGTGGCGACATCACAACGCTCCCCCGCTAAAAATTGAGTTCGCAAAGAACTTAGATCATATTCTTTTATGAATTCACCCTCTGGATCTTCCTTTTTAATCGCACGAATAGCAGTTGGCGCAGTAAACATGACACTTACCTTGTGCTCTTCGATAATTCTCCAAAACGTACTGGCATCAGGCGTTTTAATAGGTTTACCTTCAAAAATAACCGTCGCATTCCGATTTAATAATGGACCATATAACGTATAACTGTGTCCTACAGCCCAGCCCATATCGGAAGCCGCCCAAAAAACTTCTCCCGCACGAACATTATAAATATATTTCATCGAAAATTTCAAGGCCACACAATGCCCACCGGAATCTCTAACAATGCCCTTTGGTTTTCCCGTGGTTCCTGATGTGTATAATATATAAAGTGGATGTCTGGAATTTACTGCTACACATTCAGCTTCTTCTGATCCGTAAACTAAAGCGTCATAATCAACATCATATTTCTTAAATGGAATTCGGGCACCCAGTTTCCGATTCAAAATAACCACCTTCTTTGGCTTGTGCTCTGCTAATGCTATGGCTTCATCTACCAAAGGCTTGTAAGCAATTAATCGATCGATTTCTATTCCCGAAGAAGCCGTTATAATTACTTTAGGTTTGCAATCATCGATTCGAATCGCCAATTCATGAGGAGCAAAACCGCCAAAAACGACCGAATGCGTAGCGCCTATTCTAGCACATGCCAACATAGCAAAAGCCGTTTGCGGAATCATCGGCATATAGATTATGGCTGTATTTCCTTTTTTTAAACCCAAAGAAACTAAACCCCCTGCTAGTCGCGCTACTTCCGATTTTACTTCACTAAAACTATATTTTCGGACCGTTTGTGTGACTGGTGAATCATAAATAAGGGCTATTTCTTCCCCAAAACCATCTTCTACATGCTTGTCTATTGCCAGATAACACACATTAAGTTCCCCGTCTTCATACCATTGCGGATAACCATTTTCATCATGAGATAAAATAGTTTCCGGTTTCTTGTACCACTGAATAGCATCGGCTTGTTCTTTCCAAAAAGCTTCCGGATTATTTTGGCTTTTACTGTAAAAATTGTTGTAATTCATATCGAATAATTTAGGCTATTAATTCATTCACTTTTTCAACTAATTTTTTGACTGAAAAGGGTTTGGTCATGTACAAATCGGCTCCTAATGAAAGTCCTTTCTCAATATCTTTCTCTTTGTTTTTGGCCGAAAGAAAAATGACTTTACAATGCCGAAGTCGTTCTTCCTTTTTAATTTGTTCCAAGGTGGCATAACCGTCTACAAGTGGCATCATTACATCTAAAATAATAAGGTCAGGCTTTTGTATTTTTAACAGTTCCAAAGCCTCTTGTCCATCACGCGCTATATAAACCTCAAAATTGTTTTTCTTGAAGGTATATTCCAATGACATAATGATATTCGGTTCGTCGTCTACGATTAAAATTTTTTTCATCTTTTAAAGGTTTTCTATGGTTTTGTAATTGGGTAAACTAAAAGTAAAACATACTTCGCCCTCAGACGTGTTTCTTACTCCTATTTTTCCCTTGTGATGGTCTATTATTTGCTTACAAATGGCTAATCCAAGGCCACTTCCTATCGGTTTTTTTACATTCTGATTTCGGGATTGGAAAAATTTATCAAAGATCGATTCAAAATCCGCTTCCCTAATTCCCTTGCCATTATTGTAAATTTCTACCGTTAAAACTTCCGTGCTTTCAAGGATATGAATTCTAATTTTCCCTGCTGTGTCCGGACAAAATTTTATAGCATTGGATATTAAATTATGCAGCACCTGAACGATGCGCTCTTCGTCATAAAAAGCTTTAATTTCTTTGTATTCACTTGAAAATTCAACAGCTATATTTTTGTTTTTAATCAATTGCTTTAAAGACAATAAAGTGTTTTCAATACTTTTAGAAATACTGTTTTTAGAGAGGTATATTTTTTGTTTTCCGGTTTCAAACTTTTCTAAATCTAATATTTTATCAATCAATCGGTTCAATCGATCCGATTCAGAGATGATATTTTGCAGAAACTGCTTTCTCAATTCCTCTGGAATTTCATCATCATCAAATAGAATTTCGCTAGCTGCCCTAATAGCGGTTATTGGTGTCCGTAATTCATGGGTTACCGTATCTAAAAACTCATCTTTTTGAATGTCTTTGTTCACTAATTCGGCATTGGCATTTTTAAGCTGAGTTGAAATTTTCTTTAATTCATTGGAGGTCTCTGTCAATTTTTTATTCAGAATAATGGTTTCCTTAGATTCTTCCAAGATTTGTAAAACTTCAGGTAAGGAAATTTTATCTTCTTTAACCACACTGGATATTAATATTTTGGCAGAAGCCGTTCCAATATGTCCCGTTAATAAATTCTCTGCAAACTTGATAAATCGGGCATCGGCAGTGGTGATATCTTTGTCAATACTATATTTTAAATTAAAAATAGTCAAGGCTCTTTTAGTGCGACTCTCTCCTAAAAACTGCTCTAATACTTTCTGTATATCAGAAATATAAGCGGTTCCTTTCCAAACAAAAGCATTTTCGTGATTGCTACTGTATTTATCAATATCTACAAACATCTCAGCATAATTACGTTCTCTGTAATTGCCCTTAAAACTAACCGATATCGCCAAATAACTTAAAGTATTGAAAAATAAACTCCAAAATACAGCATGCGGAATTGGATCTAAATAATCCAACCCAAAGAGTTCAAATGGTTTTAATAAATCGTAACCCCAGAGCCCTTCCTGAATAAAACGGCTGCTCGATTTCGTGATCCCTATAGCATAAGGAACTAAAAGGGTGTACAAGCAGATGACAAAGCCTAATATAATCCCTACAACTGCGCCGTTTTTTGAACCTCTTTTCCAAAATAAAGCACCAAAAAAGGCGGGTGCCAATTGGGAAATAACCACAAAGGAAACCATTCCAATAGAAACCAATGAATAATCCAGAATGAAAACTCTATAGATTGCGTAGGAAATAATGATTAGACTAAAAATACCAATTTTTCTACTGAATAAAATTCTTTTATTATTCTTCTCCTGGGATATTTTCTGCAAGGAACCTATAATGCCATAAGGAATTAGTAAATTATTACTCAACATGATCGACAAAGCAATGGAGGAAACGATAATCATTGATATAGCTGCAGAAAACCCCCCCAGAAAAACTAAAATCGTTAAAAAGTTATTGTCGAAAAATTGTGGAATTAACAACGAATAAGTATCCGAATTGAGGCCTTTTCCCTGAAAAAGTATATTCCCCCCCCAAGCTATTGGAAACACAAAAATATTGAATAAAAATAAATACAAAGGAAATAACCAGATCGCTGTTTTAACATGGGATTCTTTATTATTTTCAACAATAGCCGTTTGAAATTGCCTTGGCAATAGAAAAATAGCAAACATCGAAACCAAACATAGAAAAAACCAATTGATCCCAGAACTTAAATCACCAATAGAATTTTTCTCTTTAAAATGTTCTAAGGTGGAAGCTTTGGTATAAATATCTCCAAAACCATCGTATACAAAGTAAGTTACATAAACACCAATAATGAGGAAGAAAACTAATTTTAGAACCGATTCTAAAGCGACCGCAGTAACGATTCCTCTTCTTTTTTCAGAAGCATCTACATAACGGGTTCCATAATAGGAAGCAAACAAAGCCAAGGCCAGGCAAACATAAGTAGTGGTGTCCTCAAATATACTGGAGGTAGATTGGGTTTTAGTTACAATATGAAAGGTGTCTGAAATTGATTTTAATTGTAAGGAGATATAAGGTAATATTCCGCAAACACAAACTAAGGTAACAACGGCCCCTAAAAAGCGACTGTTGCCATATCGAAGTGAAATAAAGTCGGCTATACTAGAGATTTTATTAACTCTCGAAATTCGAATGACCCTTTTTAAAATGACCATCCAACTTGGTATAATCAAAATTGGACCTAAATAAATAGGTAAATAGGACAATCCGGAATCGGCGGCGACACCTACACTTCCATAATAAGTCCAGGCGGTACAATATACCGCTAAGGATAAAGAGTATACATAGGGATTATTAGTCCATTTAGAATGACTCCTTTTTTCTGCCCAATAGGCTATAAAAAAAAGAAAGGATACATACAGCACCAAAATCAATAAAAGTCCAATGCTAGTCATAGTATCTTTTTATGATTAAGTAACTAATGGCAATTGAAAATAGCCAAGCCGAAAAAATATAGACATAGATAATAGGTAAACCAAGTAGGGGCTCCGAACTATCAAATAATAGCAAAAGAGGGATGTTCAATGCTAATAACATCAGCATTGATAATATAACCAACTTTTGTTCGTGTCTTTTTTTCATTCGTGTTAAAAATATACAATCCCTACAATAAAATTGTAGAGATTGTAGTATTTAATAGAAATTTAATTATCTCTTGGATTCGTCAAATTCACCTACCATGGCATAGTAACCAAAGGTTCCTAACCCGCTTACAATTAGGGGTGTTAGAATGAATAATATTATAATTCCGAAAACCAAATCGTCTTGTTTGCCCGACATAAATTTAGGCAATCCAAAGGTAAAGATGCAAAAATAGGCAGCAACTAAGGCTAATGCAATCCAAACCAATCCTAAAGCTCTTTTTAATTGATCCATAATACTATTTTTTAATTGTGTTCGTGTTTATTTTTATTGTCAATATAGATCATTCCGATAACGAAACAAACTCCGGCAATCGCTATTGGATACCATAGTCCCGCCAAGTAAAATTCACTCACTCCATTGTCTTTTGCATTGGTTACAAAATAAGTGGAAATCGCCGGTAGCAATCCTCCAAAAATACCATTTCCAACATGATACGGCAAGGACATTGAAGTATAGCGAATGCGTACCGGGAACATTTCAACTAAGAAGGCTGCAACTGGGCCGTAAACCATAGTTACAAAGATCACTTGAATGAATACTAGGAAGATTAATTCCCAACGATCAGCCGAATTAATGTTAATGGTAGTTTTAACCTCTGTCTTTGGTTTACCATCAACAATAATCGCTTTACCGCCCTCTAAATGTACGGTTTTTACCTCTAAAAATTTGGTTCCATCGGTATAAGTCTTATTTGTAGTATAGATAGAATCCATAGTCTGCTTCTTGTTTTCTTTCAATTCAGCAAGAAGTGTAGTACTTTCTACTATCTCCGTTTTATTGGCCACTGCTGTAGTTTCATACATTGTTTTATAAATTGGACGATACAATAAAATAGCCAATAGCATCCCTCCCATCATGATGTATTTTCTTCCTACTTTATCACTCAACCAACCAAAGAAGATGAAAAAAGGAGTACCTAATATTAAAGCGATTCCCAATAATGTATCCACTTGTGACGAATCAATAGACATAACCGTTTTTAGGAAACTCATGGCATAAAACTGACCAGTGTACCAAACAACACCCTGACCCATTGTAGCTCCAAAAGTAGCTAACAAAACAAATTTTAAATTATAACGGTTTCCAAAACTTTCTTTTAATGGATTCGTACTGGTTTTTCCTTCACTCTTCGCTTTTGCAAAAACAGGAGATTCGGCCATATTCTTCCGAATTAAATAGGAAACGCCTACCATGATAATAGAAACCCAAAACGGAACTCTCCATCCCCATTCGTCAAATTGATCTGGACTTAATGTATTTCTAGTGGCTAGAATAACCATCAGGGAAATAAATAAACCAACAGTAGCTGTAGTTTGAATCCAGGAAGTCCAATACCCTCTTTCGCCTACCGGTGAATGTTCGGCTACATAAGTAGCAGCTCCTCCATATTCACCTCCAAGTGCAAGACCTTGAAGCATTCTTAGTATTAAAACCAAGACCGGGGCCATAAAACCAATAGTCTCATAAGTAGGAATACATCCAATAAGGAAAGTAGCACCACCCATCAATAAAAGCGTGACCATAAAAGTATACTTTCGTCCGATAATATCACCTAATCTACCAAAGAATAGTGCTCCAAAAGGACGTACTACAAACCCTACTGCAAAGGTAGCAAGTGTGGCTAAAAACGCAGCAGTTGGATTATCTGCCGGGAAAAATTTTGTTGATATTACAACAGCTAAACTTCCAAAAATATAGAAATCATACCATTCAATCATTGTACCCATAGAGGAAGCGGTAATTACTTTCCAGATTCCTTTTGTCGATTTTTTTGTCATAGAATTTGTTTTAGTTTAAATTGGTTTATAAATAGATTTGTAACTGAATTATGAATTCTCCTTTCGACCCAGATATATTATTTACAGTGGTGTAAACCGGTCTGGTCGAATATTGTGCCGTGATTTTAGCATGTTGCCCGTCTATAAAAAAGTTAGTTCCAAGATCAAATTGTGTACTTGATTTGTCTAAAGCATCGAAATTTTTATAGGTGAAAGCGCCAAAGGGTTGAACGCGAACCTTAGGTTTAGCAACGGTACTTGGCAATAAAACTCCGGCTTGAGTATACCAGATGTTTCCAGTTCCTATGGTAGCTTGAGAATTTCCAGGTCCTGCCATAGCTCTGTTTCCACTAAAGTTTGGATCAACAGAACCAATGTTCATGATAGCTACATTACGTAAATAGTTGGGACCAAAATCATAATCGTAAAACACACTATAGGCCGTTACTGACATCTTGTTTTCTTTTTTTCCAATAGGCAAATCAAGGAAAACATCAGCAGCAAAAAGATTGATATTGTGTTTGCCTATGGTTCCGTTAATGGATGTTTTAGTGGCATCAGGAGCCGAATAAAATCCTGCACCAATATTAAATACTTTTTTAGTACCCAAATAACTTCCCACTTTATAAGGAAGTAAGTTGGATTCCTGTTCCAAAAATTGGTATTCAAAATAACCCGCTCTTGACCATTTGGTATTCCCGCTATTGTCAACAGCTACCGCATTGTTTGCTTCAGTTACATTGGTTGGTATTAAATTAGTTGCAAAGGGTTTGTTATAGCTCAAACGGTATTCTAATTTACCATATTTCCCTTTTGCAAATATCCCCATCTGTCGGGCAAACTGATCGGAGTTTTCAATTAACGGCCAGTTGAAAATAGGGGCGTCAACAGTTAAAAAATTTAAGGTAGATGCCATTGTTGCTCTCGATAATCCCATATAATAATGCAAACCACCACCTACAGACAAACTAAATTTCTTGTCTTTTTCAGGTAAAAATAAAGCGTATTCATTCCACGCATCGTGAAAAAATAATCCTGGTTTTTTCCCGGCACCATAACCACCCGTTCCTGAAGTTCCCGCTGCTCCACCATTCGTGAAAGTTTGATTGTTGATTCCAAAGTGAGTAACTATCATATATCGTTTTGATATTTGCGAATACGCTAAAAAACGCAACCGTCTGTTTCCAATATCAGTCCCTGTAGAAGCTTGCTCCCCTCCTATCATGGTTCCCGGATTCATTTGACTGGAACGAAACCAAATCTGGTTCCAGCTAATAAACCGCATGTATTTTGAACCATCTTCGTTCAAATTAAATTTCATTCCACTGCCATAATCTGTGGAACCCTGTGAAAAACCTTTTAGAGACAATAATAATAGTGCCGCTATAAATAATGTTTTTTTCATAATTATAAATTGACATATTAACTAGTTTGTTAATAAAGTGCCAAATTGAACTATTTAATTCTAGAAAAAAATAATGATATATATATGTGTTAAATGATATAGCTAATCTTTAAAACGCTCCCATTTTATAAGCATAAACTTATCGCCAAGTTCCGTGATTATCATACCGGCACCCGATAATAATTCCTTGTTTTTTAAGAATTCTACCAGTTCTAAGTGATTAAAAATCTTATAAGTAGGATGATAATTCGCATGCGATGGCTTTTTGATATTAAAGGACTTGACCCAGTTGCTGATCGTAACGTGGGAAACACCAAGAATACGCTCTATTTCACGATAACTGAGCCCTTCCAAATACAACTGTAAAGCTTTAGTTACATAATAGTCATCGATCTTTTTTCCGATTTTATTAACGGTGAAAAAGTACTTGCATTTCTTACATAAATACCTTTGTTTACTGTTAATTACACCGCTTTTTACAATCTGATTGTTTTGGCATTTAGGACAGCTTAAAATCTCCATATATATAAATTTTGCATAAATATAGTATTTTAGCAACAATTTAAAAACGAATTATGTAAAAAAAATTAATATAAATTACATACTATCTATTTTTATTCGCTAATTGTTTCATAATCATTAACCAAATGTACATTTCGTACAAATCGTTTTAGTTTGTTTCGGTTTTAAAAAGGATACCAAATAATAATTTAATTGGAGTCAGTAATCTATTTCCAACCTGACTTATTATTAAAAACGCCGGTACATAAAAAAAGCGCCATTCTCAATAATAGAGAATAGCGCTTTTTTACAAACAAATTAAATTCTAATGAGACGAAGCTTCTCCTACTCCTGATGGTATTCTAATATTTTCTACTATATCCTGAACTTCCTGCGGTGGCTCTGGAGTAAAACTATTGATGATAAAAGCAACTATGAAATTGGCTATCATTGCTACAGTTCCAAAACCCTCAGGAGAAATTCCAAACCACCATCCGTCTTTTAATCCAGCAACTGCATCCAGACCTCCATCAAAAATACCAAATTTGAATTTTAGCATATAAAAAAGCATAAGTAATAAGCCTACTATCATTCCTCCGACAGCCCCTTCTTTATTCATTTTTTTATGAAAGATTCCCAAAATAATTGCTGGGAAAAAAGAGGCTGCAGCTAAACCAAAAGCCAAGGCGACGACAGCTGCCACAAAACCGGGCGGGTTTATTCCAAAATAACCTGCAATAACTACCGCTACGGTAGCCGCTCCTCTTGCTGCCCACAATTCGGCCGTTTCAGAGATATTGGGATTGATCATTTTTTTGATTAAATCATGTGAAATAGAGGACGAAATAACTAATAATAAACCGGCTGCTGTTGATAAAGCTGCTGCCAAAGCTCCCGCCGCTACTAACGCAATAACCCAATCCGGTAAATTGGCAATCTCTGGATTAGCCAGTACCATAATGTCATTATCAACTTTTAATTCACTCCCTTTCAAACCTTTTGATGCTGCAGAAGCTAGAAAAGCGGGATCTGTTGATTTGTCATTGTAGTACTGAATGACTCCATCCCCATTCTTATCATCAAATACAAGTAACCCTGTTTTTTCCCAATTGCTAAACCAGGCTGGCATATTAGCATACTCTTTATTATTGACCGTTTCCAATAAATTGGTTTTTGCAAAAACGGA
>Ga0114962_10004925_pt1 | contig 10545 bp, 21 predicted proteins | sample C_130820_MF_Meta_FD_87017 | JGI IMG/M metagenome (GOLD analysis project Ga0114962, IMG submission 87017) | Freshwater microbial communities from Lake Croche, Canada to study carbon cycling - C_130820_MF_MetaG | ecosystem: Environmental > Aquatic > Freshwater > Lake | place: Lake Croche, Canada...
CAATTATGTCTTATCGCGCCTTATCATGGGCAGCAAAGCAGGCTCTCCCAGCTTATGAAAAGCTTGTCCTGCTTATGCTCGCAGACAGAGCGGATGATCATGACAAATGCTGGCCTTCAGTTCCTAAGCTTATGAAGGATTGTGGCATCTCTAGAGCGCAAGTTCAGAAGTGCCGCAAGAGACTAGAAGAACGTGGGCTTGTCCGCAGGGATGCCCAGACGAGAACCTACGGCCAGACCTCAAACATGTACTACCTAGACTTAACCGTGACAATTGAACATGAGGTCAGTACCCCCGCCTCCAATAGAGGCCCCCCCGCCTCCAATAGACGCCCAGAACCAGTAACCATTAACCAATCAGTATAACCTCTGGAATCCCTGCCAGAGGATAGAGACTATAGGTAGTATACTAGAAAACACGCGGAACAGGAACATAACAATGGAACTCAGAAGCTATCAATATCGCGCCATAGACGAGCTACGCCAATCCCTCTTGGCGGGGAATCGTAGGGTCGTCATCCAGTCACCCACCGGATCCGGCAAGACTGTCATCGCCGCTGCAATCGTGAACATGGCCCGTGACAAGGGCAAGCGGATCATCTTCGCTGTGCCTGCGCTGAGCCTGATCGATCAGACGGTAGAGCGGTTCAGGCAGAACGGGATCTTCGAGATCGGCGTGATGCAGGGCCAGCACGAGATGACGGACTATGATCAGCCGGTTCAGGTCTGCTCAGTTCAAACACTGGCGCGGAGACAACCACCCAAGGCTGATCTGGTGATCCTGGATGAAAGCCATGTTATGTTCAAGCTTTATGATGACTGGATGAACCGGCCTGAGTGGAAGAAGGTTCCGTTCATCGGGTTGACCGCAACGCCCTGGGCGAAGGGTATGGGTGCGCCCGGTCGCTGGGATGATCTGATCATCGGATCGACCCTGCAGGAACTGATCGAACTGGGCCATCTGTCAGACTTCCGCTGTTATGCTCCAGCCCATCCTGATCTGGCGGGGGTGAAGACAATCGCCGGGGATTACGATCCCAAGGGTCTGGGACATGCGATGGATAAGGCTCCGCTGGTCGCTGACATCGTCTCGACATGGCTGGAACGTGGCGAGAACCGTGCAACAATCTGCTTTGCTGTGAACAGGGTGCATGCAAAGCACATCCAGACCCAGTTCAGCGATGCCGGTGTGCGGGCTGAGTACATGGACGCCTACACAGATCTGGAAGACCGGGCCGACATCGTTCGCAGGTTCAGCAACGGCGATGTGCAGGTGATCTGCAACGTGGGTGTACTGACGACTGGGTTCGATGCAGATGTGCGGTGCATCATTCTGGCGCGGCCTACTAAGTCTGAGATCCTGTATGTGCAGATGATCGGTCGCGGCCTGAGAACAGCTGACGGGAAACAAAACGCACTGATTCTCGATCACAGCGACACCACAATGCGCCTTGGGTTCGTGACTGACATAGGAACTAACAAGCTGCACGATGGGGTAGCCAACAAGCAGACAGTCGAGAGAACAGCGCCACTCCCGAAGGAATGCCCCAAGTGCGCGTTCCTGAAGCCTCCGAAGACCCGCAAGTGCCCTTCATGTGGATTTGAGGCTGTAGCTGTCTCTGAGGTCGAGAACCAGGATGGTGAGCTTCAGGAGCTTACCCGTGGAAAGAAGCTGAAGCCCAACGTCTACACGATGGTTGACAAACAACGCTGGTACGCGCAACTTGTCCTGCATGCAGAACTGAGGGGCTATAAGCGCGGCTGGTCATACTGGGCTTACAAAGACAAGTTTGGCGTAGGCCCCGATAGCTCGCTACTGCATACTGCCGCCAGAGAAATATCACCAGAAGTCCAAAGCTGGATCACAGCACGGAACATCCGCAAAGCAAAAGCAAAGGAGAGAGCAGCATGAATGACATCGCATATAGGCTACGTGAATCAGCCAAGGAAACCTTCTACGATCCACTCAAATCAGAACTTAACGAAGCCGCCGACCACATTGAAAAGTTGACAGGGCTTGTTAAGGAATTTCTTAGGTCTAATTGGGACAAATCTTGGCCCACCATGAGAAAATACGATACGTTTGAGGAATATGAAAGCGCAGTGCTGGAGGGAAAAGATGACTGATCCAGCTAAATGCCACTGCGGCTCCATCAGTTGGGAGCGCAACATTGAAGATAGCCGATACATCTGCGCCAGTTGCAAGCGGCCCCTGTGGCAACCGATAGACACCGCGCCAATGGATGGGACTACAGTTTTGGGATATGACCATGGCTGGCGTGGAACAATTCGCTATTGGCGTGGGCCAAAGGTATGGGTGGATGAGATAGATCAGCATTGTTACCCATCTCATTGGATGCCACTTCCAGAGGGACTGGGCAAATGACTGGCGCTAGAGATATCGCTAAGGGCCGGTGGAAAGAGATCTTGCCCGCCCTGGGCGTCGATGCCCAGTTCCTGCAAAACCGTCATGGTCCATGCCCCATATGTGGCGGGGCTGACCGCTTCCGCTGGGATGACCAGAACAGCGAAGGTGGGTTCATCTGCTCACAGTGTGGCGGGGGCGACGGGTTCAGGCTCGCCGGTCGCGTCACTGGACAGACATTCAAGCAGCTAGCCGACAAGGTGGAAGAGATGCTTGGACACAGCAATGACTACCGCGGTCCTGTTGGCGACATCGAAGAGCTTCGCCAGCGGGAGAAAATGAAAACCGTCTGGGAAGCCTCAGGAAGCCCCAGGATTGGTGGCCCGGTGGATGGATACCTAGAAGCCCGAGTTGGCTGTCTGTGGCCTTCTCAGGCGATCCGTGAAGGCATCTACGGGCAGCACTCCGTCATGGTCTGCAAGATCGTGGATCATGCGGGTGAAAGAGCCGTGAATCTGCATCTCACAATGCTGACCGATGACGGGCAGAAAGCCAACTTGGACGTAGCAAAGCGCGTCATGAAGGGGAAGCTGCCTGATGGGTGCGCGATCCGGCTGGGTCCAGAGAAGGCTGTGATGGGTGTTGCGGAGGGCATTGAGACCGCCATCAGCGCCGCCATCATGTTCGATATGCCGGTTTGGGCCTGCATAAATGGGACGCTGCTATCCAAATGGATACCCCCCGCCAAGGCAGAGCAGATCACGGTTTTTGGCGATAACGATGCAAATTATACTGGTCAATCAAAGGCTTACCATCTCGCAAATCGCCTAGAGGTTCAGTACAAGCGGCGCGTTGTAGTGGCGATTCCGCCCCTACAGGGGGATGACTGGAATGATCATCTACATAAAACTCGGGGTCAAAACGGGGCGAGTTTCCTGCGGATTGTGAAGTAGCCGCCAGCAACCGCCAGCAACCGCCAGAAACTAAAACGGGACCGAAGGAGTCAATCCCGGTCCCGTCAATCAGGCGCAACGCACAACCACCGCGCCTAATGGTGTCCCTTATGCTTTGGGGATGTGAACAGCGCGCTGAATAGGACAAACGCGCCGAACAGGGTGAAGTAGAGGACCGCGCCAGCTAGCCGGATCATTTGGTTTTCCTCGACTTAGAGCCACCAATCTTGCCAGCACGGGACGCCAATGTGGGGTCCATGCTGAACGACCGCTTACTAGGCCGCACCTTCTTGCCACCAATAGCTCCAGCTTTAGCAGCCAGCGCCTTGTTCGTGGAGAATGCTCGCTTCTCAGCTGGAACAGACTTTCCGCCTTTGGTCGCGATCTCTTTCCGCTTTTCTGGTGTCATGCCAGCAAAGCCACGCTTAGCCGGTTCCACCACCACCCAGTTTGATGTTTCAGAAGTCATAGTTTTCGTCCTCCTCATTGATGAAAACATCCAAAAACCTACGCACAGAACGGGCATCCTTTTTGGATAGATTGACAAACGCGCTTCTGGTTTCGCCTTTGCCAGTTCGCTGAACTTTAATCATCAGGTTTTCTGGGTCTTCAGTGTCATGCGTGAACTCTACCGTATCATTATCCGCATCTGTTATTGTTAAGCTGTAATCCCTCATCTCAGACCCCCTTCGCTTTGCACAGAATGTCGATAGACTTCTGGATTTCAGTGTCCAAACGGTCCCGGTCCCCACTGTTGTGAGCGAGCGCGATGGCCTCCAGTGCCGCTAACATCTCTGGCGCGGCGACCAGAATGCTCACGTTGTTTTCGGTCCTATGGGTCATAACCCGGCAGATCGAAACATCCCGGTCGGGATCCTGTGACCGAATATAGGTAGAGTTATGCACCCATTTGGTGTGCCAAGGTCCCGGTGTATGTGGTAGCCGCTGCGGTACGTAGTGTTTCATATTTTCCCCCATTGTTCAGCCATTGCATCGGCGATCCCGCTGAATGTTGCAGATCGAATCTTCCACCGGTCAGCGGACGGTGGGAGATTGTACCATTTGGGCAGACTGCGCCCTGATTTGGTGACATGCCGCTCACCATGACCAACCATGTCAGTCGGGACCAGCGAAGGCAGATCTTTGAGCCAGAGGCATGTGGTCTTCGTCGCCTCATGACCAAACATCCAAGGCTGGATGATCTGGTCCGGTTTTCTAATGCGGCTGGATATGATTGACACTGGGTTTTCCAGTGCAATGCGCGGGATGGGAGCCGCTAGCAGTGTCCGCACGAATGCGAGCGCCTCCAGTTGCTCCTGTACCTTGTCCTTGAACCAGCGGGCTCCGCTGACCGCCAGATGGGTGCATGGCGGATGGGCAACCATCAGGTCCCAGCCATCATGCAGACGGTCCAGCACGTCACCCTGATGGTGATATGCCGGGTCCGCATCACAGGGCAGCAGATCGCAGGACCAAGCGTCATGACCTCTGGCGCGGAAAGCATCCCGCACTGTTCCAGAGTACTCACAGGCGATTAGAACGCGCATGGGATAAGCCCCTGCTGTTCCATCGCGCCCAACAGCACGGGATATGGGTCGCATTGGGTGATTTGCCAAAGCTCTAAAATCTCTGCGTTATATTGCTCCGCTATTTTGCGTGGCAGTGGGGGCGAATATTCGCGGGAATGGAGAGTCGGATCCATGCCTATGCCAATGGTCCGAATCCATTTATCGGCGATATATTTGGCGCGGCGATCTAATTGTTCTGCTGTTTTCTGTAAGCTCATGACCAAACCCCCTCAGTTGTTAAAACAGCAATGAACCCGATGTAGGCGCAGCCACGTCCGACCGCTTTTATGGTCTCGTCGTCTTGACCGTCCCAGACAGTGGGCAATGTGTCGGTGGCAGCGTAGACGTGATAGCCGGTCGATGTGTCGTGCGGGTTATGGGTCAGGGCATAGTCGCGCCCATGTGCGCCAATGCTATCGTCCAAGGCGCGAGCGAACTCGACCGCCGTGCCAGTGAACGTCCTGCCGTCAAGATCGGCGCTGTCGCCGAAAATGAAGCCGCTGTTGTTTTCTATGAGAATGTAACGATCCATGACCATTCCCCCTAATGATAAGCGGCAAGCAACCACTGACGGGCGCTTTCCAGTGAGTAGCAATGCTTGACTTCGCCATGAACCGACACGGCGCGCCAATGATGACGGTCCCGGTTCTTGACTTTGATTGGTCCAATGTAACCAGTGGGGCGACCAAAATAAGTTAGCTGATAGATACCGTCAGCTTTGGTTAGCTGGATTGGGCTTTGCTTTTGCTGTATCATGTGACTGTCTCCGTTGTGGGACGACTCATAAGTTATCATATACTTGACCATAGTCAACAGCTAAATTCACAAACGGTCCAATGACCAATGGTCCAACGGTCCAACGGTCCATGACCAATGACCAATGACCAATCCGAAAAGGCTAGTCCAATGAGCGAAATGACCATCTTCTATATTGCTGTGTTCGTGTTTTTCATCTGTCCAGTGGTCATAGTCATATGGGCAGTGGTTGTTGACCATATAAGCAAGCGCAATTTTCCCCCGCCAGAGGGTGACCAATGGTCCAGCTGCGTAGTCCGGTCCACTGACCAATGACCAATGACCAGGACGCGACTATGCGTCCCCTGGTCCGTGACCATGGTCCAGCGGTCCAGTCCAGTGACTGAACCGAAATAGCGATTTAGGTTCTGCTATCGCTGCAGTCGTTTGCGGCGCGATAGCTCTGAGGTTATCGAATCCATTTCCGCTAGCAGCTTAGCAACATATGGGTCACGTGTATCGCGCTCACGGTATATCGGGAGAGTCGCCGATATATCGCGCAATGCGCCCTGTAGCTCTGCGACGGGCTTTCCCTTGGCGCGGGCTTCATAATAGGCAAGTGACTGATAGACGGGTTCAACCTTCATAGGGCGACTCCATTAGGGTTATGAATTAACATTACCTTAACCTATTAGACAAAACACAAGGCGCACAATCCGCCCACAAAAACCCAGCACACAAGCGCTGCAATAACCTCAATTGTCTTTTCCATGATTGACTCCATTCGGTTTCGGTTTCGCATAGCACTATTAAGGCGCGCCATGACGCGCCCGTGTTAGTGTTAAGCAGCTATCGCATAATCGCGCACAACGAATCCGCTCTTATCGCGCTTTGCCTTGTTTCCCTTAGGCGTTAACGCCACAACGACTCCGCGCCCGTCTAAGTGGCGAAGATCATGCTCATCGCCGTCAATTGTGGGAAAGCCATTCCATGTTGCGGGGCGCGTTCCTGCAAACACAACGGCGACACTTCCCCCGGCGCGCAATATTTCAACGCATTGCGACTCGTTTTTCTCACTATGGGAAAATGTCAAATGATAATTTGCGGGAAACTTTCCCTGAGCATGTGCTAAAGCTCGTTTAAAGCTTTTCGTGTAGTCAGTGAATTGAATTGCGGGAAACGACTCCATCATAGTCGCGCCGCTTTCATCCCTAATGGCTTCAAAGGCGATATCGGTAGACCCATTCGGGCGGATGCAAAGTTTAAGGCTAGCCTTTTCCGCTTGGCGCATTGTGGCGTTAATGGCGCGCCACATATCGCGCAAATAGCTTTTCCGATCTTTCATAAAGCGGCGCGCCTTGGCAATGCGCGATAACATGACTGAGGGATAATAGACGGCCGCCCCTGATTCCGCGCCAAGGCAAAGCGCTTTGCATCCATCGCTAGCGTCGCCGCAAAGATTGCCAACGCCTGCTAGTGTATAGGGCGCCATATAGTGAATCCCATTCATCCATCCCTTTTTGATCGCTTTGATTGCTTTGGGATTGTCTACCGAAAAGATTCTGTTTTTCATGATCCGACTCCGTTGTGCGTTGTGGCACGACTCATTTATGCATTAAATGCATATACTTGTATCGCAATGAATGTAATAAATAAAATAATTCAAATTGAGTGCGATTCCCTATTGCGAATCGTATGCATAAAGCGCATACATATTGGGCGAGCAACGCACACAACAAAACGGAGTCACACAATGGAAAACCACTACCGCTCACTTTCTTCTATTGCCCGCGAAATTTGCAAAGATTGGGAAAAGGTAAATTATGCGGCGAAACCGTATCTTTGCGCTATGCAAACCATGGGCGATATACGGGACAAGTATGGTTCAGAAGACGGGACTAGCGTGGTTAATTATTTCCTAAACAATGCTAGCGCTTGGCGCGGCGATACCGCAAAGCGGATCAAATCGGAATTAAAGGCAATGGTAGCGAATAAGCCCGTGAAGCTTGCAGCATAAGGAGTCAGGCTATGAAATATCGCAAAATCGGCGGATTACATTTTCTGAAAATTGGGCGCATTACTTTTTCGTGGTGCGTATCGAAGCCAAAGAATCCCAAGGTTGAGGCAATCAAAGCGCTTAAAAAGCGAATAAGCAAAGCTAAAGCTAATTTCAAATTAGGAGTCGCGCTATGATCAAATCAACACAATGGCGAGTCACGAAACATAGCGGCGAATCCGCGCCATGGTATCTTGAGTCGCAAGTTTTGCTAGATGACGGGACTAGCACGCCATGGGGAACCATAGGACGCTACCGCACAAGAAAAGGCGCGATTCATGTTGGCATGATCATGCGAGAAAGAGGAGAGCGCATATCATGGCCGGGGGGTGCTATTCGCATGGGGCTTGCGCTTGTGGAATCTTGTTGACTTATATGCGGTAAATGCATATAAATGAGTCGTAGTCACAACGCTACGCAATGGAGTCGGATCATGGAATACGGAAACAAGTGTGATTACAAAAAGATAGACTTGTTTTGCAAGCATGAAGGCAAAACAGGGGCGGATCAGTTTTTGAATAGCTATGTTGGTTCTACAACATGGGCGCGCAATTTGAAGGTAGCACGTGAATATATGGCGGCAAAACTTGGAGTCGATCCGTCTAGGATTGTTGCCGTATATGCATAAGCTAAACAATGGAGTCGCGCTATGAAAATGAAACCTGAGCACTATTTCCATGTTCGCAATTGTTTTGAGCAAAGCGCACATTGGATTCCCATGATACGGGAAAGCATAGCTAATGAAAACAAGGCGAAAGATCATGATAAGCGCTTGCGTTGGGATATGCTTTACACTGCAGTAGGTTCTAGATGGATATGCGACAATCTCTATTCATACCTAGACGATTCCCATATCGACTCCGCATTGCGCGATATCATGCGTCAATTTGATGCGCCACCTAAGTATGTATGGACTCGTCATCCCATAGGCGTCTTTTGACATAGCCTAAACAATAGCCGCGCCAAGGGATGAAGCTGGAGTCATTGCGACTCCGGCTCTTTAGCCGTTTGACTCATATGCAGGAAATGCATATATTGAGTCGTGGGCGCAACAAGCCCCGAAACGAGGAGTCGAACAATGGCTTGCATTCATACACCGGAAGATATCGGCAAATCTAATGCGGAGTGCGCTTACGATATGGTTTGTGATTATGCTAATCTTGACGAGTCAAAAGAAGCTTTCTGGCAAAATATGGCCGACACAATTGCTGAATATAAAATGTCGGATGAAGAGTTTAATCGCGCCGTTAACGCTTTCGATAAGCGCTGCTATGAATTAGCGGAGCGTGTAGCGAAAGAAGAGTATGAAATGCTGGCGATTGAGTCTGGTTCGCGTGTTGTTATCACAAGCGGAAAAGAGCGGGGGTTTGAAGGGGTTTATGACCGGCCATTTCGCGACGAAAACGGAAACCGTGTTTTTGTTGTTATCTTTCACAATGAAGAGCCGGAAGATGAAGACGACAATGAAGACACTTTTGTGTATGCCCGCTCAATTCGTGCAATTGGCAAAGTGAAGCGCAGGCGCAAAGCCTAATGAAGCGCACAAGGTAGCAACAAACCCCCGGTGTAAGAGCCGGGGTATTTTTTTGTCTAACATCCAGGTATTGCTCTGATTATGTTGCGTAGGATTGGATTAGAGCGTCACTGACGGGCTTTAAGCTTGGCCGGTATGTTGGTATGGAAAACTTAGACTTGGCTGGTTTCTTGTTTTGTTCTCACATGGTTTTGTGCTATATTGGGTGCGTTCAAACAAGGCGCGCCTTGTGATATGGATTCCCTATTGGCGCTCACATGTTGGCGCGGATAACAGGGGAATTCCATGGCTAGCGATACAAGCGCACAATCAAAGCCCATAAAGCTAAAAGGCGAGAGACGCTATAGCGGGAGAGAGCACCGGGAACAATTGCAAGCTATTGTCCCTGAGGTGAAGGCAAAGCGAATAGCACTAGAGAAGGAATACAAGCGAAAGCCCTATAGCAGGGAAGCTTTCTTGTCAGTGTGTGAGCGCATGGCGCATGGGGAAACAACGTCAGAGGCATTGCAGTCTGAGGGAATAGCACCATCGACGTTTTATGGATGGATGGAAAGAGAGAGTGAAGAATCCGAAGAACTTCGGAGCATATTCGGGCGCGCGCGCTACGCTCTAGCTGAAGCGGCATTTTCTGAGGCATTACAACGCTCTAGGGCCTTGATGGATGAGCCCGACATTGACTCTGCACGTGTTGGCGCGGCGCGCCTGCTAGTCGATACTCTCAAATGGTATGCGGAGCGATTGAACCCGCGCCAATACGCCATGCAACGCATTGAACCCGTAGCGCAGACCGTTCACAACGTGACCAACAATCTGACGATAGACGCACAATCCCTTGGCGCGGATCAGCGCAGCGCATTGCGGACTGCATTAATTGCAGCCCGTGACCATAAGATTATCGACAACTAAACTAAAGCATAAGCACACAAAACTAAACTAAACTAAACCTTAGCCAACTAAACGTGTGAGTTTCTTACATAGTCTCACCGCTCTAGTATACAGCTAAGTTTAGTTTAGTGCTTATGCTTTAGTTTCCACAGTTTAGTTTTAGTTTCCAAGGTACCTCAGGCATCACCCACCCTATGCCCCGGTCCAGAGGAGGCCCCCAGGTCTTAGGTACCAAATCCCCTCAAACATAACGCGCCATATATTGCGATCCCCACCCCATATGCACATAATACATACCCATCCTCCCCCCCCCCGGCCCCCCCCCTTTGGGTACCCCCCCCCTATACAGGGCGGCCTCGCCCGCCACCCCACCAAAGGCCACAGGGAACCCCCCCCCCGTACCCCCCCTCAAAGGTACCCCCCTTTTGGGGCCCCCCGTAGATAGTTCGC
>Ga0114962_10004928_pt1 | contig 10542 bp, 7 predicted proteins | sample C_130820_MF_Meta_FD_87017 | JGI IMG/M metagenome (GOLD analysis project Ga0114962, IMG submission 87017) | Freshwater microbial communities from Lake Croche, Canada to study carbon cycling - C_130820_MF_MetaG | ecosystem: Environmental > Aquatic > Freshwater > Lake | place: Lake Croche, Canada...
AAATAATATCCTTCAAATCTACCACCCCTCTGCTAATGCTACGGTAGTGTGCATGGATGCCCATTATCTCTATATAATAATCGGCACCCGCCTTAAAAACAGGCAATTTACTAATGGCATCAAAACCATTATATAGCAAAAAACACACAAAAGCACCTGCAATAAACGCCACCACCGTGTTGTTGGTGAAGCTACTCGCACAAATGCCTACGGCAGTATACACCGCCCCAAGTGCCACCAAACCAAAGTAACTGCCCATAGTAGCACCTACATCTATACCGCCAATACTACTAAGCTGCTGGATGGAAACGGCGTAGATAACCGTAGGCACCAAGGCCGCCACCACAATCAGCAACGCCCCAAAGAACTTGCCGCCCACTATTTGGGAAGGCTTAAGGGGAAGGGTTTTTAGCAACTCGAACGTACCGCTTTTATATTCTTCAGCAATGCTGCGCATGGTGATGGTAGGAACGAGAAACAATAAAATAAAGGGTGCAGTGGTGAAGAAGCTACCCAAAGAGGCATAGCCAAAGTCCAAAACATTGCTGTCGGGAAACACGAAAAGCAAGAGACCATTCAACAAAAGAAAAACAATAATGGCGAGGTAACCGGTGAGGCTACTAAAAAACTGCTGCCATTCTTTTCTACAGATAATCCACATGCGCCAAAAATAAGGGGCTTATAAATATATTAACCACAAAGTGCACAAAGGATTTTCACAAAGAAACACTAAGGTTTAACTTAGTTAACCATAATTACAAAGGCTTTTAGCGAATATTGAATGCATAAACCCCTTGTGTTCCTTTGTGAAAATCCTTTGTGTTCTTTGTGGTTTGGATAAAAACTATCCATTCGTAGTAAAACCAGGGTACAAGGTCATACCGCCATCCACAAACAATGAGATGCCATTTACATAGTCGCTATCGTCGCTTGCCAGCCAAACGGCAGCATTACCAATATCTTCGGGCTGACCAATTCTTTTATACGGGATAAGTGTCAACAAGCTTTCCAATGCCTCGGGTGTTTCCCAGGCACTGCGGTTGATGGGCGTTTGAATGGCACCCGGGCAAATACTATTGATGCGGATTTTCTTGTGCGCAAACTCCTGCGAAAGACTTTTCATCAACAACATCATCCCTCCTTTACTTGCGGCATAGTTGGCATGACCCGCCCACGGAATTACTTCGTGCACACTACTCATACAGATAATTTTTCCTGCCGCTTTAGACTTGGCAGGATCTATACCTCTTTTCAAAAATTCTTTTACAGCTTCCCTTGCGCACAAAAACAAGCCGGTAAGGTTGATGCCCATTACGAGATTCCACTGGTCTAAAGTCATGGTTTCGAAAGGGGAATCTTTTTGTACGCCGGCATTATTCACCAAAATATCAACGGTGCCAAATTCGGCAATGGTGCTGGCAAACATCTGTTGCACATCGGCTTCTTTGCTCACATCGCATTGGATGGAAATGGCTCTGCCACCTTTGGTACTTATTTCGGTAACCACGGCTTCGGCAGCGTCTTTATTAGCGGCTACCGGATAATTAACCACCACAATTGCACCTTCGGCAGCTAACGATTTTGCTACGCCAGCACCAATTCCACTGCTTGCACCTGTAACAATAGCTACTTGGTTGACTAACTTTTTGCTCATATTAGGTTGTTTTATTTTCTGATTATCTATTTTTTAGCGATTAAAAATAAAGGTTAGTTAGCAAAGGGACGTCCTTTTGGTATTTTTTAGGTGAAATGATTAATTAATACACTCACCTCACGAAGTTTTATCAATCATCGGTTAAAATAAGAAAATAACCACATAGGCACAGTAGGCACCTAGAAAATAAAATACAAAAGAAAGAAACGTTGCCCTTTAAAGTAAAAAAGACAGGTGTATTTAAAAGCGAAGCTCTTTTCTAAGTTTTCTTTTTTATTCTTAATAATTAAACTGTGTGACTACTGTGCCTATGCGGTAAATGTCCTTATATATTTATATAGTTGCGTAACAACAAGTATTTCATTTATCAAAATACCCACTTGTTTTTATCAATTAAACAACCAACTCCCTACTTTTACGCCTTCTACAACGACTAATAAGAACAGTATGGCATCATTCATCGTACAAGGAGGCAATCAATTGAAGGGAACAATTGTTCCGCAAGGCGCAAAAAATGAGGCCTTACAAATATTAAGTGCTGTACTATTAACCGCAGAGCCGGTAACGGTAAATAATATCCCCGACATTTTAGACGTAAACTTACTCATTGAATTATTGGAGGATATGGGGGTGAAGGTGGATAGAAAAGATAGACATACCTGCACTTTTACGGCCGATGATGTGGATACAGACTATTTTACTTCGGAGGCGTTTAGAATAAAAGGGGGTCGTTTGAGGGGGTCTGTTATGTTGGCGGGCCCAATGTTGGCTAGGTTTAAAAAGGCCTACATACCCAAGCCGGGAGGAGATAAAATAGGTCGGCGCCGGTTGGATACGCATATCATTGGCTTCGAAAAGCTAGGTGCCAAATTTGAGTATGATGATACGCATTTTGTTTTCAAACTGACGGCCCCTCAATTGCACGGCGCTTATATGCTGCTAGACGAACCTTCGGTAACCGGGACTGCGAACATTTTGATGGCAGCGGTTTTGGCAGAGGGAACAACGACCATTTATAATGCTGCTTGCGAACCTTATTTGCAACAACTGTGTAATATGCTTTGCAGAATGGGTGCAAAGATTGGGGGCATTGGAAGTAATTTGCTGGTAATTGAAGGCGTAGAAAAACTACACGGAACCGACCACAAGATGCTGCCGGATATGATTGAAGTAGGTAGTTTTATTGGCTTGGCAGCGATGACGCAAAGTGAACTAACCATTAAAGGAGCGGGTATCCATCACCTAGGAATGATACCCGAGAAGTTTGCTCAAATGGGTATTCAGTTCGAATTGAAAGGAGATGATATCTATGTTCCTGCACAGGATAGTTATGAAGTAACCACTTATCTGGATGGTGGAATACTTACCATTTACGATCATCCCTGGCCCGGTTTTACCCCCGATCTGATAAGTATTATGCTCGTAATAGCTACGCAAGCAAAGGGAAGTGTACTTATTCACCAGAAAATGTTTGAAAGCAGGTTGTTCTTTGTAGATAAGTTGATTGATATGGGGGCACAAATTATTTTGTGTGACCCGCATCGTGCCACCGTAATTGGTTTGGGTAGGAAATATGCCTTGCGGGGTATTACCATGAGTAGCCCGGACATCAGGGCGGGACAAGCTTTGTTGATAGCTGCTTTGAGTGCCGATGGCAAAAGTACCATACAAAATATAGAACAGATAGACAGGGGGTATCAAAATATTGATACAAGGTTAAGAGCCATTGGTGCCGATATTACAAGAGCATAAATTTATTATAAAGAACATTAGGGGAGGCATCATCAGGTACACAATAGTACCCCTCATTATTTCAAGTGTTTATTTATATTAAATACATAATTAATCATACATGATATTAGTAACAGGTGGTAGTGGTTTGGTAGGGAGTCACTTGATACCTTTTCTTTTGAAAGAAGGAAAGCAGGTAAGGGCTTTGTATCGCCACGCTCATCCACCCATTACAGACATCAATTTAGACTGGTTTCAAGGAGACATTTTAGATGTGTTAGATGTAGAAGCTGCCTTACAAGGGGTTAAACAGGTTTATCATTGCGCTGGTATGGTGTCTTTTAATCCTAAAGATAAAAGACAGCTCTTTCAAACCAATGTAGAAGGAACGGCCAACATCGTAAATGCCTGTATTGATGCAGGAATAGAAAAGCTTTTACACGTGAGTTCTGTTGCGGCCTTAGGTAGATTTGGAGGAGATAAGCCAATTGATGAAACCAGAAAATGGGAGGATAAAACAGGCGGAAGTATCTATGCCAAAACAAAACACCTCTCCGAAATGGAAGTTTGGCGTGGCATAGGAGAAGGACTGAATGCAGTAATTGTAAATCCTACCATCATTTTGGGCGCATCAGATTGGGACAAGGGCAGTACAGGTATTTTTAAATCGGCCTACCACGAATTTCCTTGGTTTACCAATGGCATCACTGGCTTTGTAGATGTAAATGATGTAGTAAAAGCAATGGTATTGTTGATGGAAAGCACCATTACGGGGGAAAGGTTTATTTTGAATGGAGATAATGTTGGCTATAAAGAAATATTTAGTGAGATTGCGGTAGAATTTGGCAGAAAACCACCTTATAAAGTTGTAACTAAAACAATGGCTGCGATTGTTTGGCGAATAGAGGCAGTAAAAGAATTATTTACCAAGAAAAAGCCGCTACTTACCAAAGAAACTGCCCATACGGCACAAACCAAAGTATATTTTGACAACAGCAAACTTCTAAAAGCATTACCCTCCTTTGAGTATACCTCAATAAAAAGTACAATAAAACGTATTTGTGGGGAATTGAAGGTGCGGTATCAGTTGTAATTACGCCTTGCTTTTTGCTTCTTCGGCCAAGTACTTATCTAAGGCAGTTACCATACTTGGCGCTTGTGGCAATGGCGCTTTGATTCCTATGTTTAGTCCTGCTTCAATAACAGCCTTAGTTGTATTTTCACCAAATGTGCCCAAAATAGTTCCATTTTGTTTGTAGTCGGGGAAGCTGTCCAACAAGCTTCTGATACCACTTGGAGTAAATAAACAGATAACATCAAATTGTTCATTCTCAAATAACGCTTTCACATCATTGCTAACACTACGATACATAAAGGCAAGACTAAAATCGCAATTATGTGTTTTCAACCAACCTACTATATCATTGTCTTGTTGATTTTCGCTACAAACATATAAGAATGTTTCTCCTTCTCGGTGCTTTTTAATGATGTCGAACAGGCTTTTGTTGTTGGCACTTGCACCAAAGAATATTTTACGTTTTCTATAAAGAATAAATTTCTGAAGATACAGGGCTACCGATTCGGTGGTACAGAAATACTTTATTTCCTGATCGATAGGTCTTCTCATTTCTTCGTTCATCCGAAAATAATGATCGATAGCATTCCTGCTAGTAAAGATAATAGACGTGTATTTGGCTAAATCAATCTTCTGCTTTCTAAATTCTTTTGGAGTAATTCCTTCTATTTTAATAAAAGGGTAAAATACAAGTGAAATCTTATGCTTACGTTCCAAATCGAAGTAAGGCGATTTGTCGCTTTCGGGTCTCGCTTGAGAGATAAGTATTCTCTTTGGGGATGTATTTATTGCTGTAGCGTTTTCGTCTTGAGTAACCATTCTCTTATTGATGTTTTGCAAAACTATATTTCTGAAGCTATTAAATTGAAAACTGCTTTATAAATTAACAACAATGGCAATATCTCAACGGCGCAAAGGTATAGGAAAAAATGTAAGGCGTGAAAGCGTAACTCATTTCTTAATGTACCCATCACAACAAAATACCGGTATAACAAGGCGAGCCCAAGTAATCCATACGTAACAAATAAACAAATCTTTGCTATTTCACCTTCGTTAAAGGCAATCAGAAATACAAAAGGAAGCAGAATAATTGCTATTATCTTATTGCTTAAAAAGACCACAAAGGTGTAGGATTCCAAGGATTCTCTTGCATTAAATGCCCATCCAATAAAGTTGAGGAAGATAAATTTAAATAAATAAATACTTGCAATCGCAGCTACAGAATACCCCAATAATACCCAGAAGTTTATATGAACTAGTCCTTTGTAATTTAATATCAAGCTCACATAAGTTGCCATGCAGCCTATAAATACAATATTTAATAAAATAGAAGAGACCTTGTTGTGGGTTAATTGCTCTACCGCTTGCTTTTGCCTGTAAGTAGTTTGAAAGAACAGCGAGAACATATTGATAAAATACTTAGGGAATATGGCCTTTGTGAAAGCAACCAACGCAACCAACCCAACTAGAATGTAAAATAACTCATCTTTTCCTTGCGGATTACGCTCTTTTTCCAATAATGCAATAGGCCTTAAATTTATTGGAATATAGAGTCCCCCAAATATCCCACTATAGGTGGAAGTATCTGTTGGTATTACCAACAACTTTGCTTGACTCCTCTTTATAGAATCCAATCTGATGGAATCTGTTATTTTTTGTGCAAGCAATACCGAATCTTTTATATGTATTGAATCTTTTGCCAAGCCGAAACTATCTCTAGTAATTGTGGAGTCTTTTACTATGGGTTTACTATGGGCAAGTTGTGTGGTGTCTCTTTTTACTGCTGCTCTTCTTATGGGTTTTTGAACAGGCGCAGGATTGGAATCGGTTTGAGCAGAAGCAAACAGACAGAATACCATCAAACAAAACATCAATAGTAATTTTCTAACAGAGAACATCACGACAAAAATAGGCGTTTCTGTTGCCACAAAGACCCTAAGACTCAAAGAAGTATTAATAAGCAGTAAGAAAACAGTTGTTTTTTATTTCTACTTTGTGTTTCTTTCTGCCTTCATTTCTTAGTGGCGAAATGTTTAAAATAAACTTACGAAGCCAATATGTATTTTAGATTCATTGATATTGAAAGGCAAATCATTTCTCTTTCCCATAGCAAAGCTGATATTTATTATTCCCTGTTTCGATTCAAACGCAAGCCCAATACCCGATCCTATAAAATGATGATTGGTGCTTGTAACCGAATTATGAGTAAGCCCAACATCGGCAAAGCCACAGAAATAAGAATTCAATCCTACTAAATATCGGTACTCACACGTAAATACGGAGAACTTATCTGCATAAATACTTTCTTCATCAAAACCGCGTAGCAGTTTGTTACCCCCTATCTGAAACAATTCATTACTAAAATAACCAGGACTCTGGTACCAGCCACCAGTAGCTGCCGTTTTTAGTACAGACTGCCTTCCTACCGAAAAATATTGTGCATAGCTGCCCTTTAACCTAAACTGATAACTATTCAATTGTACCGTATCGTATAACGAAACATACTTAAATTGAGGATTTGTAATTTGTACTATAGTTCCATTCTTCTTCACCGTTTTGTTTCCTACTGCTGCAATTATCTCAAATGAATTACCAGTAGTAGGGTTGGGGCGATAGTTGGTGTTGTCCACCCTATGATCGAATATAATGCTCGTGTTACTTACATCAGCATTGTCGGGCAGTCGTTTGTTGGCAATTACACTTGTAGTATCTACTGATAAAAGGTTGGTGGAAAAGAATTGGAGCGCAATAGTTCCGGTTTGTGTAGCCGTATTCAGGTATTGAAATCCAAGTTTGGTTGTGAGGTTTAGGTAGGTAGAGTCTTTTTTGTATAAATCAAAACTTAAGTCCAAACCATAAGGAGAATTGAATAAGTAAGGCTTCAGATAAGAAAGATTTAACCGTGGCGACTTCGCTTGCAACTGTTGCCAGTTTAATCCCAAAGATTCTCCTACACCAAAAGCATTCTTCAGGCTTACCTCTGCCGACCCTGTCAATAAAACCCTTCCTCCCACTTGAGGATTAGCAGGCAAAAAGCCTGCTATCACATTTATCTGGTTGCTCTTTTTTGGTTGCAGATACAGGTTTATTAAGTAGGAACTTGCCAGCATGGTCAAAGTCCAATCCTTGCTTTGTTGCAGATAAGGCAGTTGCAGCAACAATTGGTTTATTTTATTGAGTTTTTCAATATTAAACAAACTTCCGGGTGCCATCCCAAGATAATGATAGATGAAACCAACATCAATTTTCTCACTACCAATAATACGAACACTATCCAGTTTGTATGGAATGCCTTTGTTAATGCTAAGGTGTGCATCTACCAAATTGTTATTTATTCGTACACTGTCAAAGGAGATAGTGGCAAAGGGGTATCCATTAGTTAAAAAATAATCTAGCAATTTGTTTTCAACTGCATAAATCTTTGCCGCATCAATGGGTTTTGATCTGTACCAATCTTCTTTTATGCCAAGCTGCACCCACAATTGTTTATCCTTTTCTCCAACTTTAATGGAATGCCAGATATATCTTTTTCCTAAAAAAAGGGTAAGGTTCAGGGTATCCTTTTGCGTAGCCATACTATCTACCGATGCTGTTAAATATCCTTGTCCCTGCAATAGCCCGGGCAATTCTTGTACATATTCTTTGCATTGCAAAGCATTGGCAAATTGTGTTTTGGGATGAAGAGAATCTGTAATAAACTTATTAGAAACATCTATGGGATGGATAGATAAATATATACTTTGTGCTTCTGTAACTACACAAAGGAAGGACAGAAGTAAACTAAGAATATATTGTTTTGTGCGTAGTTTATGCATCTTAATAGGTACAATTTTACAGATAAAGCTGCATACTAAAGCATTAATAACAGTCTTTTGTTTATTCTACACGTAGGAAAATGGGGGAATGAGATTATTTTGGGTAGAATCTTTGTCATTGGGTACCGTAATTTCTACCTACATCCTGTTGTGTTATTATCATCTGTTCATTACATATTAAATTCCAAAAAAAGAACCCTATCTTATCATCATGGCACTTACATTTGCACGATTTTCATAAAAATAGATTATGCCTAAAGACAATTCGATAACATCGGTTCTTATTATTGGTTCGGGGCCAATTATTATTGGTCAAGCCTGCGAGTTTGATTATTCTGGTACGCAAGCAGCACGTAGTTTACGCGAGGAAGGGGTGAAGGTGATATTGATAAATAGTAATCCTGCAACCATAATGACCGATCCAATGATGGCTGATAGGGTGTATCTGTTGCCTTTGACAGTGGAGAGTATCGAACAGATTTTGCAAGAGAACCAGATAGATGCCGTATTGCCAACTATGGGTGGACAAACCGCATTGAACCTTTGTAAAGAAGCAGACGAACAAGGTATTTGGGAGAAATATAACTGCCGGATGATTGGGGTAGATGTAGCTGCAATAGATACCGCCGAAGACAGGGAGAAGTTCCGTCAGTTGATGGTAAAGATTGGTATTGCAGTAGCGCCAAGCCATGTGGCAAATAGCTTCTTGGAAGGAAAAGAGTTTGCTCAGAAGATTGGTTTTCCATTGGTAATACGCCCTTCATTTACTTTAGGTGGTACCGGTGGCGGATTTGTGCATACCAAAGATGACCTGGATGCAGCATTAGAACGTGGATTGAAAGCAAGCCCTATACATGAAGTGTTGGTAGAGAAAGCGGTATTGGGATGGAAAGAATATGAGTTGGAGTTGCTACGCGATAAGAATGATAATGTGGTTATTATCTGTACCGTAGAAAACCTCGACCCAATGGGGGTTCACACAGGGGATAGCATTACCGTTGCACCAGCAATGACGTTGAGCGATACGGCCTTTCAGGATATGCGGAACAAAGCAATGCTGATGATGCGTAGCCTAGGTAACTTCCAAGGCGGATGCAACGTACAATTTGCAATGAACCCTTTAACCGAAGAACTGATTGCGGTGGAAATAAACCCACGAGTAAGTCGTTCTTCTGCATTGGCGAGTAAGGCTACAGGTTATCCGATTGCGAAGATTGCGGCAAAGTTGGCTATTGGTTATTCATTAGATGAATTAAAGAACCAGATTACCAAAACAACCTCTGCTTATTTCGAGCCTGCATTGGATTATGTAATTGTAAAGATACCTCGTTGGAATTTCGATAAATTTAAAGGAGCCAACGATACACTAGGTCTACAAATGAAGAGTGTAGGTGAAGTAATGGCCATTGGTAGAAGCTTTAATGAAGCCCTACAAAAAGCTTGTGTTAGCCTAGAAAATGATGCTATTGGTTTGGGTTATTACGGCAAGAGTATGATGAAAAGTGAGGAGATTGTAGAATATATCAAAACGCCGAAGTGGGATAGGATATTCAGGATAAAAGATGCGTTGATGCAAGGGTCTACCGTAAAAAGTATTGCACAAGCAACGGGTATTGATCGTTGGTTCTTATACCAGATTCAAAAGCTTTGTGTAATTGAAAAAGAAATTGCACACCACCGTTTAGAAACATTACCCAACGACCTATTAAAGGATGCTAAGAAGAATGGTTTTAGCGATGCTCAGATAGCGAAAGTGTTACAAGGCAACTGTTCAGACGATCAGGTTTATGAAAAGCGTAAGAAGCTTGGAATAACAAGGGTGTATAAAATGGTAGATACTTGTAGTGCCGAGTTCGAAGCTAAGACGCCTTACTTCTATAGTACTTTCGAGAATTAAGGTTAAGCAGTAGGTAATAGATAATAAGAAATAAATAGTATATAACATAATAAAAGAGTAGGGATTGAAACATTTCTTCAATCCCTACTCTTTTTAAGTAGATAAATAAACATAAGAATACATGGTGATTAACCATATTGATGCTTCATAAAACAAAGTGTTTTTACATCTCTTTCTTTCTATTTAAACTATTAATTCTTACCTGTTCCTCACAAGTTTTTCTTACATCATATTTACTTCAAGTTACTACGACATAAACGAAAGTGCTACTTGTATAAAGATTTTCTTACTTTCACGCCTCGAAAGAGACTTATCAAATACGCCTAAATAGTTTTTGGAAAGTATTTGAATATAATAAACATTAATAAAT
>Ga0114962_10004931_pt1 | contig 10541 bp, 3 predicted proteins | sample C_130820_MF_Meta_FD_87017 | JGI IMG/M metagenome (GOLD analysis project Ga0114962, IMG submission 87017) | Freshwater microbial communities from Lake Croche, Canada to study carbon cycling - C_130820_MF_MetaG | ecosystem: Environmental > Aquatic > Freshwater > Lake | place: Lake Croche, Canada...
AAAAGCGCCATAGCTCAATATAAAATCAACTACCATGTTGTAATTGGTAAACACGTAACCGTAGGGCACCTGAACTATGTTGTCGGTATAGGTGGCCGGCACAGTGACCGTGGTTCCGCCAGATGATAAAGTGCGTGTGACCCCTGTGGTACGACTGGCCAAGATATTAAAATACGGATTGGAGATACTGTAGCCAGTAACCAAGTATCCGGCATCGACCACCTGTACCACCAACGAACTGTACAGTACTTGATTGAACGGTTGGTTTTTGTAAACCAAAAGGTTATAACTGTTGTCGGGTATCAACAGAGTGCTGTTGGTGCTTTTTGGGCTGCTTTTTTCTGCATAAATTTCTAAATACTGCTTGTCAGTAAATGTGCCCATTCTATAGCACAATCTCACATCCAGTAGTTTGAGATCTGCTGTCAACTGTGTGGTCGAGTTTATGCCCAACTGTTGATTGTAGTCCACAATCCAGTCAATGTAGCTGGCTTTGCTGACTCCATTGCCGTATATTTCTAGACCGTTGGCATCCAATCTGTAGCGTTGATTGTACAAATACTGATCGACTTCTGTGTCGTACTTGTAAAGATCGCGATCAGCAAACAAGCTGAAAAATTCGGCTGGTCGGGTCAAGGCCAGCAAGCGCATCACTGCGAATGGATATGCTGAACTGGTGCGCCAGGAATATTCCACTGGACCCTCGTCACCGAATACCCAGCTTTTCTGGAACTGGCTGGAATCCCACAGGCCTACCACACTGATAAATGGGCTCAGCAGGTTACCTTGATCGTCCACTGGTATCACTTGTTGTAGTCCTGGTCTGGCATAACGAGGCTTGTAATACATACCGGCCGGATCAGCCACCCGACCCAATGCCAAATCGTCCCATAGCACCAAGTTGCCCGAAGTATACGGCGCAGGACCATAGGTCGAAACCCACCAGCTGGGTTGCTGACTAAATCCCAACATTTCCCATGGCGTGGTCTGTGGAGTCGGAGTATCGTAAAAATACTGATAAATGCCGCGCCAGGCTCCCACTGGAAGAGGTGATTCAGTTAACTCGGTGGTGCTGCTGATTCTGTTGCCGCTGCCGTTGTAGTTCCAGGTAAATTGATTGCCAGCAATAAAATCTTGACTGCTGTAGGTCAATTTGTTCCAGCCCAGCCAACTCAAAAAGCTGGGTGCCAAGATTTGGTTGATATCGCCCAGACTATAACCAGTGTTGGTTCTAAACTGTCCGGGCACCACATCAACCAGATTCAACGGCACTGCAGATTTGATTTTTAGATTGTTGAATATGCGAGTTTCAAATTCCAACAACAGTTGGTCTCGGAAATCGCCGAACGCTATAGTTTTACTGCCATCGTGCCCCAGTATCACAAAAGCCGGTGTTATGTAGGTGGTATCAAGATAAATCTGAGGACGGAAAGCCGGATACAGGCCCAATTTGGTAGGTGTGTTGGGCACAAATGTACCATAAGTGATGGCATATTCTTGTATGACAATCACATCGCCTATGTTGGGCGACTGTGTCAAGGTCAGGGTTGGTGTGTCTGCACTGACCACATAATCATACCCTGACTGTTGTATCACATCATTAATGTATACCAAAACACTTTGATAATTGGAACTGGTGAAATTGTAAACGTTGTTGAGATTGAATGTGGTTGTAGATATATTGGTCCACGTGGATGCCACTGTGGTATAACTGGTATTGGCTGGCAACATGTCGGACCAATAGAATGGATTGATGCTGTTGCGTCCTGCAATCAATCGTGTCACGACTGCAGTCAACATGTTTGGAATGGTATAATTGGTATAGTCTGCAGTCACGGCTGCATTTAACAGTTGTGCCTTGTACTGTTCATATTCTCTGCTGTTGTAGGACAATGCATCAAAAATATTGTATTTGTTGGATCTTAAAAAATATCCAGTCAGAGTCAAAGGAGAACTGTTCTGTACAATATTGTCACCGTAGGGTATGATATTGCCCAGGTCTCGTGAGTTGTTGCTGCCGTTGATGGGTCCCACCAATGACAACAAGTTTTCACAAATTGATTCGTAGTGTGTTCTGGCAGTGCCTAATGTAACATATGAACTGTTGACATTGAGTGCATTGTTTTCCAAATTGAGTGGAACCTCATAAAATCCCACTTGACTGGTCTGATCACTCAACACTGCTACTTCAATAATGTCTCCGTTGGCAAATGCTGTGCCATTGTTATAAGTGGCAGTGCTAAATGTTATGGTTGTGCTGATTGCTGTGGTGTTGACAGTGTATTTGTAAGGTTCTTGAAATTCACCGTTCACAAACAGTTGTACGCTGGGCACCACACGGTCGGGCAATGTTGCTATATCAAGTTGCAAAGGAAAACCATTGTAGCTGAATTGAAATTGTTGTCTCGAACGGCTGGGCACTGCCGCAGTTTGCCAGCCCAATTCTTTTACATAATTGGTTCTGTCACTGTATTGGCGAGCAAATCCTATGCTGACATTTTCAGTATAACTGATTCCATTTACAGTGTAAACAAATGTGTCTACATATAAATTGTTATCAAATACTATGTCTCCAATGTTGGCCAGACTGAGATATCGAATGGCAAAACCCAGCTCTGAATCATTGGTACTGTTGCCAGTGGCGTAAGAAAACAGTTTGCAACCTCTAAAATTGCTACTGGGGTACACAACAGGGTCAGTCAGGCTGACTCCATCGATATTGTAAATATCAAAATACGGTGCTTGATTGGCCTTGGTTTTTTGTTGTGACTGTTGCCACTCTACACCATCAAAGTAAAAACTCAGCCCTTGTTGAGTGTTTCCACTGAGGCACACCACAGTATTGTTGACCAGAATTGGTATGTCTGACACCGGTACCAATCTAATGACTGGTTGGGTACCGGTTGGTGGTACAGTGTCCGGAGTTATAAATTCCACCACGTATATTTGATCACGCACGTCCGGATCAACGTCGGCAGCAAATATAACACGGCTACCATTGATAAACGTGTATCCGTTGATTGAATAACCAGTTAATCCGTTGATGTCGGCCAGCGCATTGGTGGGCGAAAAATCAATCACATCCACTGGTTCTAGACCAGCGGTACCAAAATTAAACAATTTGGTGCCGGCACGATACTCCAGTATGGGACGAATGGCACGGGCAACGTTGTCAATGACCAAGGTCACATTGTTGTAGGCCGCAGTTTGTTCGAGCACACTGAAATGAAACCAACGATTGCTGCGAGTCCAGGGATTTAGGTCGGGACTGGCACGATTTATAGTTAGATAATCTTTTTGTATTGGTTGGTTGAGGCTGGCATCATAATTGCCTACATCGTATCTGGTGCTGTCATACGGCACCGACCCGCTTTGTGTGTAAGTCTCGGGTGTGACAAAATTTGTAACTGGCAACAACTGTATGGCCGTTCCTACTCCTTCTACATAGTAGCTGTTGTTTTCGTAACTGGCTGGACTGGTGCTACCAATAAATTGTACTTTGAGACCATTGGTGAATGTTACTCCGTTTGGACTCACATATTGTTTTTGACCTATGATTGCATCAATGTCCAGGGTCGACGATGCCGATTGATCAATGAGTCTGATTTCGCCAAATATCTCTGGGTCTGTGCCATCCTGATAAAACAGTGTGCTTCTGATGGCGGCCAGCAATGGTATTTCTTGAAAGGCTCCTTCGTTGTCTTTGTACCATCCAGTGTTGGAATACACAGCTCCAAATTGTATAGAAAACTTGGTTAAATTTTCAATTGGTGCCACACTGGTCAATGTCATATAGGGCGCACCACCACCGTCGGGAGTTGTATAACGCACCTGCCAGACACTGCGCTGAATGGCCACATTGGTAATAGGGGTAGTTTCATCAAATAACAAACTGTCATATGATCCTGATTGTCCATTGTTGGCCGGTGTTTCTGTCAGTGGGTCGTATTGTGAAATGCCAAACCATCCGCCATCTGTTGGGTCTGGATTGGGTTCTGTAAAAATCAAAGTGCGACCATTCAAGTTTGTGATGCCATCAATTCCGCCTGGGTTGTCTAGCAAAAATTGATCAACAAACACGTTGTTGATTTGGTCAAATTGCAAATTGGTCACAAGATCCACGCGACCATTATTGTAAGAAATAAGAGGCAACTCGTAATAGAAATCTTGTGCGTTGCTGTAGGGCACTTCGAACGTGATAGTACCGAGGTCGTAACCGTTATTGGTGACGCCATTGACTGTGCCAAGACGTCCGCTGATGTTGGGAGTACTGGGTATAGCACCAGTGACTCCAGGATCTGTTTGTATCCAAAAACCTGGACCAGTGCCGGGGGTGGCATCAACAATCACAAATGTGCCTTGCATGTTCATTTGTGTGGCACTGTTGTAGTACAGCGTGTTGGGTGCATCTTGTGGCACAGTAAAAGTTATGGTTCCTGTTGCTGAGCCGTTGTTGGTTACACCAGTGTTGTAGAGATTGTTGATCCCCAGTGTTTGTTGTGTCTTGATATAGAAAGAAATTGGTGTTTGTGGCACCATGGTAAACGTATAGGTATTGCCGCGTACCAGAGTCAATGTGGGGTTGTTTACATAATCAATCACCCAGGCCGATGTACCCGTGGTTGACACACGGAAATTGGCAGCTTCGCTGGTATTTTGGGCCACTTGGAAAGTGTAGGTGCCACCACGTACCAAGGTCAAATTGGGATTGGTTTCACTAACTCCTGAAAATGTGTAGACTCCGTTGGCTCGAGTTACCACATAGTTGTCGGTCACCGGAACACCACCTGAATACACATCCACTGAGTCCGGTCCAGCCGGCAACCAATAGTACTGTGCGTAGTTTACATATTTGTCAAAATCAACAAAAGGATCCCACGCATAGTATTCGCTGGTATACAGTTGATCAGCACTGCTGGTGATGCCGCCTTGCACTGCAAGAGCATCGGTTATTCCTGGGTAAGTTATGGCATCAACTATTTTTCGACTGTTGGTAGGATCAGTCTGTACAATTCCTGGCTCCAGTTGATAGTTGGCACGTGTGGCAGTGGTTTCGGACACATACGAATCATTGGGCTGGACTCCGGGTCCAACTTTGCGTCCTACAAAGCCCTGTATTCTTTTTAGGCTGGGTTCTTGGATCAATTGATCCAGTGTGGCCGATAGTATTTGTCGATTGGTAGAAGTTTGAAAAATTTCTGGTAGGAAATCAACTGATCTTGGATTGGCCATTAAATTACTCCGCTGCCAGGTGCAGTTCTAATGTTGGTACTGGTCAATGCTGTGATCACTTCGATGTTTTGCACAGTAGCGCCATTGACAAATATTTGATTGGGAGCACAACGTATTTCGTACAAATTTCCAAAATATTTGTCTTGGTTCAATGGTACCAGCACCACACTGCTGATCACATTGGACATGTTTGAGTGCAAATATGCCGACAGTTCTGAGAAATAAAATGTCTGCCCAAAGTCCCAGTTATCTAAGCTAAAGTAGGTGTTGAGGTACTGTACCACAAGATTTTGTATTTCGCTGTTGGTTGCAGTGGTATTGGCTGCCGGAATTACTTTGATTGTGGCCTGCAGAGGTGACAGGGCTTTGGTGCCAAACAAGGGCTGGAATTCTACACTGTTTAGGATTAGCGTGTCAGAAATCATTTTATAATCTTGTAGGCCAGTGTAGGCCGTGGTCAACTGATCAATAGTGGGCACCGCAGGTTCTTGTACTGTGTTGGTAGTGTCTTGAATGTAATTGGTATAAGCAGTGTAGTATTCATTGGTTACCACATACACATCAATGATGTTGGTAGTGCCCGGGTCAATTCGATTGTTCAATGGACTGTTGTGACGATATTGAAAATACAAATTTTGCCGTCCGGTACGTGCAATGTATTCTGTGGTTTCAGTCAGCGACCTCACACCGGTATTTGGATCTACAGTCAGCACATAAAATGTTGGCTGGCTTGTGTAGGTGCTGGTAGTGATATTGTAAATGCCGTAGGCATAAAAAACCTGACCGGCCGAGTATTGTGTCAACACCAAAGCAATGGCACTGGCAGTGGCATACTGACTATTGACAATGCCTGAATCAATCAACACATATCGTTGTAGGTTGTCAAAGTCCACAATTTGTTGCAGGAACACCCAGGGATTATTGGCTGTGGGCGGTATTGGAACTGGTCCCACTATGTCGTTGAAAAAATCAGGATTCTGTGCAATGCCATCGTTGTTTTGGTCAGCAAACGATACCAAAATTTGATAATCGTCTACTAGTCCATCAGTCTGTATGGGTTGTCCTACAATTTTGGTTATGACATCAACACCCAACGGCAAAGAAGAATCAGGCTGACTGTTGGTCTTTAAGATATTGATAAAATCATAAATTGTGGTGCCAGTTCTACTGTCGTAGATCAGTTGATCGCTTTCAAAGAAAAATCTAGTTTGTTTTACACTGCCAAAGAAATAGTCAAGTGCTCGGAAGCTGACTGTGTAAAAACTGGTGTTGTAGATCAGTTCAATAAACCAGCTGGAATCTAGGCCAGCACCTGAAGTATCACCAGCATAGCGTTCGCTCCAGTCAGCATCAACAGCAAGGTTGTTGGCAGTGATCAGATACCAGGTGCCTGACGTTCCAGTCACAGTGCCCAGGCTATCGTATCCCAGTCCAAAATTTCTTTTGAGACGTATTTGTTCAGCCATGCTGGTCTGCAAAGCTGTGGACAATTCAGTGATGAAAATTGGTATCACTTGTGTTGCTATGGCCCCAGTTGGTACAAAGTTGTTGAGTACCACTGGGCCAATTCCGTTGGTAAAATTGCCTTGCCCCTGGTTGGTCCCGTCAAGATATATTTCCAATGGACTTGACCATAGCGTTAACTTTTGATCTGCTGCTGTGGGTGTACCGACCTGCAGACGATTGTTGGCATCAAAATAATAACCAGCTGGTGCAGTCCATTCGATCAAACTACCCACTGTGATGTACTGTGCATTTGAACTGGTGTAGCCATTGACCGGCACTGGATTGCCCAAGCTGTTGACAAAATATCCAGTGCTGCTTCCAGTTTGTGCTGTGCTGAGATGCCAGCTAATGGTCAAAGGAACAAGATTGGCTCGAGGATAATTGGCATAGTAAAATTGCTCGGCTTGACTCTTGCCCAGCAGGGGTTGTATTTGATTCAGTATCACATCATTGGTTTCGTTGGTGGTCTGCGTGGTAAACTGAAATGACGGTAAACTGTAATTTTCATACAGGGCACCATCACTGCTGAAAGTGTTGGTGCTGGAATATTTTCCTGTGTTGTCGACTAAATCCAAATAACGACTGATACCAATTGATGCACGGTTTACGGCCTTGCTTTTCAAAATTGAATTGTAGGCTGTGTACGGAAAGTTGTTGTAATCTTCGCCGTTGACCATTCGATCTTGTGTGTAGTATCTGGCCGGTGCATTGGTCTTGATCTGATCGATGGTTTCTCTTGGTTGCGAATTAGATACTGGGGTAGTGATGCCGCAAGTGAAAGTAATGGTTTCCAGTTGGCCGGTGCGACTCACATAACTGATGGGCACAGAAACACTTTGCATTTCCTGAGGATTAATAATGTACTGTAGACCGTTTGAGGCACGTACATAGCAGCGGAAGGTGCCCACTGGAATATCGCTGAACACACCATCACCAAAATTCAAAGTGATCTGATCATTGGTACGACTGGATACACTGTACAATGGGCGGCTGGCTGGTGCTTTTTGTTCGGCTGCTGCACCATACACACTGGGCACTTTTTGCCACACGGTACTGATGCTGCCAACATTGTCCAACTGATATAACCACACATCAGTATTGTTGACACCTTCAATATTGATGTTCACTGTTCTGTTGCTGACACGATCGGCCAGGTTAAAATCTTGATTTTGCAGTACGCCTTGTTTGAACAAGAAAAAATATCCAGTGTTGGCACTGCTGAATCCCAATTGGTCATTACGGAACAATATGTTGAATATGCCATTGGGTGTGGGTCTAGGCTCGTACACATAACTTTCGCCCACTGTGGTTGAGGTTACAGCTTCAAATGGCATGTTGATACCATCCACTGTGCTGGTGTAAGGTACCACAGGCAAATAGCCGGGCACTAGGTTGATACTGTATTCGCTGGTGTCCACTCCCAGCACTGTAGCACGATTGCCGGGTACGCCAACCCGCTGGCTGTTGACCAATGCTGCATTAATAATGGCAGTGAATTGTTCTTGCCAACTGAAATTGGTAGGATCTGCCCAGTTGACTGTGACATTGGCCAAGTCAACGCCGTTGATATCAGTCACAGATTCAGTAGTTTGTACTGAAAATACTTTGAGATAGCCCGATGACTCTATGTTGCGTTTGGGGGTGTAGCTGACCAAATTGGCCAGGCGCACCACACTGTCTCTACGTTCAGCCGAATCAATGTAGTTTTCTCTAGTGTTGAGATCATTTCTAAATGCTAAACTTTGCCCCATGAATGCCATAACATCCAACAGCGCAATAAATTCTGAACTTTCAATGTAGTCGTTGAAGGTTTCTGGGTAATACAGGCGCAGATAATCTACAAAACTCTTGCGTAAGGTTTCAAAGTCGTAGCTTTGGAAATTGGCCTCTTGATAGGTCTGATATATTCTTTTCCAATCTTCTACGCCGAATATTACTGTTTGTCTTGTAGTTGATGCCATGATAATCCTGTGTTTTTGTATTTATAAAATTCAAAAACGGCGTAGTTAAACGTAACTGGCAATCCGTGTTTGCAAATCAAAAAATATGCTCAATTGTTGTGCATCTGTACTGGGCACTATGGCCAACTCTACTTGTATCAAAATACCATTTTCTTGTGGGAAAACTTGTGTGTCAACAATCTGTATGCGCGGATCGTACCCGGCCACACGTTGTATTTCGGTCTGTATGGCCCTGGTGGTTTCATTGGTTTGATTTTCAAACAGATTGTCCCACAGCACAGTGCCGTACTGCGGCCGCCCTGGCAACTGACCTTGACGTATGTTAAGTCCGTTCAACAGATCACGCTTGACCAATTCGGTGTCCAACAAGGTGAACTTCTTGTATTGATTCTGTGTGTTAAATCCGATGAATGTGGGCATGGTTTAGTATTTAACCCTGTCGGTACCCTGGCGCAAATCGGAATGTGCCATCATCAGTGTTGCTGGGCGGTATGCTGATCAGCACATTGCCAATCACAGATGCAATATTGGCTGCCACAGTTTCGCTGGCAATGATGGCTTCGGTATTGGCATAAACTAAATTGGCAATGCGAGGATTGTCAATCACTTGAGACACAGCCTGATCCACTTGATCACGTATCACTGTGTTGTTGGAAATGACCGGGCTGGCGGCTACATTGAGTACTTTGCCGTAGGTGTTGACAAAATCTATAGCATATTGTCCTTGCCGAGCTGCTATCAATATAGCAAGTGACAAGTCTGGTGCGGTTTTTCCTTGCAACCAGGCAACTACGTTGTCTACTCCGTACTTGACCGCCGGTTGAAGAAAGGTAGCAATGTAACGATCTATTTCAGTACCGACTATGACTCCAGCATCAATCAAGCCTTGGTAGGCACCTTCGTACAAGGCCAATTCAAATTGATTTTGTACAGTAGTTGAATTGAGATAATCGGCCAGGCTGTTGATATCATATATGCCAGTCCAAACGGCAGGAGTATTCAACACAGTCAACGTCATGGCCGGGCTGGTTATCAGGGCCAGGGCAGCCGACTTTAGTGCACCGACCAGCACCAGGTTGGCCGTAGTTTGTCCGTATATGCCCACTCCGCGAGTGGCAATTTCGGCTCCAGAATAAACTGGTATACCATCGTCGTTGAAGTACCAGTCTGGCAACAACACACCATTGGCGTTGGTAGCAGGATACGTGGCTGCAACAGCGGCCTGTGAAAGCAGGCCCGTGACTTGTGCTTGTGTGAGTATGGTTGTCATTGTGCAGGTACCGTCAAAACAGATGTGGGTTCAGCTAGGAAATTATTGGCCCCCAGCGGTTGTTGAACTGCTGTGGCACTGGTTGTAATATAGGCCGTATTGGCCTGTGCTTGCAAATTGCTAGTAGGCGGTGGATTTGAACTGGTGGCTTGATTGTCAAGATTGGTGGTCAAATTGACTCCGCTGTTGTGGCTTTCGTAGGGTTCGTGCGTGGGTGCTCGCGTAACAATGGTGTCCAGTGTACCAGACTGACTGACCCATCCTTGTCCAGCTACAAAAATGGTGTTGGGCAATTTGTATCCCACCATGGTTGACACCAGGCCAGCTGACTGTGCAGCTGCACCATTGAGATTGATCACTGAGGCTTTGAGATTCAAACTGCCGCCACCGTTCCAACTGCTGGTATGCCCTTGCAGAGCCAAGGAGCCATCACTGCGCACTCCAATTTTGGTTTTTGCATACAGGTTGATTTGTTGATTTGAAAACATGGTGATGGCTGTGTCACCTTCCAGCTTGAGTTGGCCCTTGGCCTTCATTTTAATATTGCCGCCCGCAAACATGTTGATGTCGTG
>Ga0114962_10004932_pt1 | contig 10540 bp, 9 predicted proteins | sample C_130820_MF_Meta_FD_87017 | JGI IMG/M metagenome (GOLD analysis project Ga0114962, IMG submission 87017) | Freshwater microbial communities from Lake Croche, Canada to study carbon cycling - C_130820_MF_MetaG | ecosystem: Environmental > Aquatic > Freshwater > Lake | place: Lake Croche, Canada...
CCCACAGAAGACGGATGGGTGGTAAATGAATGGGTAAAACAAGCCATTTTATTATATTTTGGTATTCAGCAGATGCAAACGTATACCCTTCCTCCCTTTGAGTTTTACGATAAGATGCTGCTAAAAAAAGATTATGCCTCCCTAGGTGTTAGAGCTGTGCCACACGCTGTAGCTAGGTATGGTGCGTATTTGGCAAAGAATGTAGTATTGATGCCTAGTTATGTAAACATTGGTGCCTTTGTAGACGAAGGTACCATGGTTGATACTTGGGCAACTGTTGGCAGTTGTGCGCAAATTGGCAAACACGTTCATCTTAGTGGGGGGGTTGGTATTGGTGGTGTGCTAGAACCCTTGCAGGCTAGCCCGGTTATAATAGAAGATGGTTGCTTTCTGGGTAGTAGAAGTATTGTAGTTGAAGGGGTTCTTGTAGAGAAAGAAGCGGTATTGGGTGCTAATGTAGTTTTAACCCAATCTACCAAAATTATAGATGTTAGTGGCTCAGAGCCTATAGAATATAAAGGTAGAGTTCCTGCTAGAAGTGTAGTAATACCGGGTACTTATTCCAAGAAGTTCCCTGCCGGAGAATACAACGTAAATTGTGCCTTAATAATTGGCACCCGTAAACCAAGTACCGATTTGAAAACTAGCTTAAATGATGCTCTTCGAGACTTTAATGTAAGCGTATAATTGGTAATGAGTTATGAATTATAAGTTATGATTTATATAGTTCATAGCCTAATAGTTCATAACTTATTTATCTTCTGATGAAAAAGAAAACATTTTTTGCTGGTTTTGGGATAGCGTTATTGGGGTCTGTTCTTTTTTCTACCAAAGCTATATTTGTTAAACTTGCTTTTCATGCCACCCATGCAGATGCTATCACTTTGCTTGGATTGAGAATGTTATTTTCCCTTCCTTTTTTCTTAGTTATTGCTCTTCTTGCTTCTAGTAAAGAAGGTAGCACCAACCTTTCTATCAAACAGTGGGTGTACATAGCCTTTACAGGCATGTTGGGCTACTATATCAGCAGTCTCTTTGATTTTGTGGGGTTACAATACATCTCTGCTGGATTAGAAAGATTGATTCTTTTTCTTTATCCTACTTTCTCGGTTATAATAAATACCCTTTTCTTTAAAACAAAACTTTATGTAACGCAGGTGTTAGCGCTTGTTCTTACATACATAGGTATAGGAATTGCTTTTTATGGCGAAATGAAAATAGATTCAGATAATCCCCAATTCTTCTATGGATCGTTGATGGTATTCTTATGCAGTATCACCTATTCTTTATATTTAGTGTGCACCGGAAGGTTAGTGAATAGAGTAGGAGCTACTCGTTTTACAGCTTATGCAATGTTGTTTGCAACGGTAGGCATATTTGCTAATTATGCTATAGTAAAGCCTCTTACTGGTTTTGTTTTTACGCCTAATCTTGTTGGGTATGGGGTAGCATTGGCTATTATTGCTACTGTAATACCTTCGTTTATGATATCTAATGCTATCAAAAAGATTGGTAGCAACAATGTATCAATCATTACTAGCATTGGCCCTGTAAGTACCATTATTCAGGCTCATTATATACTCGGAGAAAGTATATTGGTAGCACAGATTATAGGAACAATACTTGTCGTTATTGGGGTACTTTTAATTGGAACAAGGAAATAGGTTGAAGAGGTATATACTTTATTTTCCTATTCCTGTTTTGTGCTTAGGGATATCTATTAAGTTAGATAGAACAGGTACATATTCAAGGGGATTAGATGCCAACCTTAAAAAAGTGACAAGCGTATAGGTCGCTTTTTATCCATTTAAATTTAAGAAGCCTTTGTTCTAAGTTGAAATAGATAACTTTATTACAAACGATATCTTTACCAAAAAAGTGATTCTTGGTCGAATAGCCTTTATCATCAATAAATTATCAATTTATATGAGTAAACCAGATTGGATCGTTCTCATAGGAACACTTACTTGCATTATTGCTTATGGGTTGTTCAAAAGCCGTACTTCCAAGAATCTGGAGGGATATTTCTTGAGTAACCGAAGCCTTCCTTGGTATCTGGTATTGTTAAGTGTAATGGGGACGCAGGCTAGTGCCATCACATTTCTCTCTGCTCCCGGACAAGCCTTTACAGATGGAATGCGATTTGTGCAATACTATTTCGGCCTTCCATTAGCTATGGTCATCCTATGCATCACTTTTGTACCTTTATATAGCAAATTAAAAGTATTCACGGCCTATGAGTATCTCGAAAAGCGTTTCGATTCTAAAACACGCACTTTCACTTCGTTTCTCTTTTTAGTGTCCCGTGGGCTTTCCACTGGCGTAAGCATATATGCACCTTCTATTATTTTATCTTCCTTGTTGGGTTGGGATATCTTTTGGACAAACATTGTGATGGGTGGGTTCCTCATTATTTATACTGTTACCGGTGGTGCCAAAGCCGTTGCCTATACACAAAAGATACAAATGGTTATTATATTCATTGGCATGTTCGCTGCCGGATATTATATGATACAATATCTGCCTGCGGGTATAGGATTCGGTCAGGCATTACAACTTAGTAGGGTAGGAGGCAAGATGAACGTAATTACTACAGGTATTAACGCTAATGGTTTTGATTGGAAAGATAAATACAATATTATCAGCGGCACTATCGGTGGATTTTTTTTGGCGCTATCTTATTTCGGTACGGATCAATCACAGGTGGGGCGTTACCTTACTGCCAAAAATAATACACAAAGCCGAATTGGCTTACTCATGAATGGCCTTGTAAAAGTGCCCATGCAATTCTTTATACTATTGTTGGGTGCAATGTTATTTGCCTTTTACCAGTTTAATGCTGCTCCTGTCTTTTTTAACAAAGCCCTTGTAGATAAGGCCAAACTAACTGCTTATGCCCCCAAGCTTTCTGCGCTGGAAAATGATTATTACCATCTGCAAATTCAACAGCAGACCACTAGCAAACAATACCTTTTCTACCCTACAGACAGTCTTACCCTTGCCAACGTTATCAAACAAAGAGCAACCAAACTTGAAACCATACAGCAGCAGTATAAAACCACACTCAAACAAGCATTACCCAATGCCGACACCAGTGATACCAATTACATCTTCCTTCGTTTTGTAATAGATTTTCTGCCAAAGGGGTTGGTTGGGCTTCTCATTGCCATCATTTTCATGAGTGCTTGGGGTTCTATAGCAGCAGCCCTAAATGCGCTTGCTTCTTGTACAATGATAGACTTTCATCGTGCCATAAAGAAAGATTATTCCCGCTTTGAGTCCGAAACGCATATTGCTCAATACGAGTATAAAACCGCCAAATACTATACCCTTGCTTGGGGAATCTTTAGTATCATCACAGCAGAGTTCTCTTCTGGTATTGGAAGTCTGATAGAAGCCGTTAATATCTTGGGCTCGTTGTTTTATGGTGTTATTTTGGGTATATTCCTTGTTGGGTTTTACCTGAAGTTCATTGGATCAAACGCTGTATTTTATGCAGCTATCATTAGTGAGTTGTTTGTTATTACGCTCTTCACACTCGATAAATTCAATATTATAGGCCTCGGATTCCTTTGGCTGAATGTATTCGGTGCATTATCAGTCGTTCTTGTTAGTGTTTTTGTGAGTTTGATTGAAAAAGCAGTTAGGAAATAGGAGAAATAAAGTAGGAGTTATGAAGTAATAATTAGTAGGAGTGAGATATTTATTAGGCCTTTATTGTATTGGCTTTTCTACCAACTTCACCTCCGATAAGCCACTAAACGAATAACGACGCCCTGTTTTTAATTCAATGCACTCATAGCGTTTACGTCTTTTACCCACCTTTTGAAATTGACGACTATTGTCTGTAATAAAGTAAGAGCCATCTGGAACTTTATCAACAATGGTATATCCGGGGCGTAAATGCTGACTATAATTACGTAAAACCATTAGAAGTTCCGTTTCGCCATTGGCAGTTGCAGACGGATTTTTGATAGACTTCTGCAAAGCATTTTCAATGTCAGCAGGGAAAACCTTTTTGCTCACGAAGTCTTTAAGCAGAAGGCTGTAGTAGTTTTTCCATTCTATGCCGTGAGGTTCTACTTTGTTTTTGTATTGCTCGAAAGTAAAAAGATGGGCCAATTCGTGTAAGAAAGTAATAAGGAACTCGTATTTGTTTAGGTTACCATTAATACTTATTTTGTGGTTGCCCCATCCTGCGGCATGTCGGTAATCGCCCAAAACACTCCTTCGTTTACGGGTAACTGTAAGGTGTATTTTATATTGGTGAACATAATTCACTACAGGCTCGAAGGTATTGTCGGGCAAATACGCCGCAAGGGCCTGCATTGGATGTTCTGTTATAGACATTACTTTTTTTTATTCAATAACAAAGCTGCTTTTACATCGAATGCAGTGTAGACCATGTAAAGAAACATGGTGGTAAATATAGCATAAACACTCTTTTCTTTGCCTGATACAAACAGATATAGTATGGTCGCAATGCCTAATACCACCAATTTAATAACAGTACTTCCCATTACACTATTGGTGAAAACATAGGGGCTTGGGCTTTTTAATGCTTTTAAATGCATCCAAACCGAAAAGGCTGATAATGAGTAGAGTAAGGCATTACCTACCACAACTACCCGATGACTAATGCCTATATCATCCCAAAAACGTGGTGCAGCCATAAAAATAACAGTAACAGATGCAAAAACTAAAAGGGAGGGAAATAGTAACTTTCCGAAGTTGTGTTTCATAATGCTGTAAATTATTTCGAGGTATCTTTTATAAGTTTAATAAGGTTCCCCACCAAAACTAACATGGGTAAAATCCAAACTAATAGTGGAACTGAATGAATAAATTGTTTATCTAACCAAAGTCCCGCGTATACCGCTATCCCCAAGCTTATCAATAATTGTGATGCTACACCCGTGTATTTCATTAAATCTATTTGACAATTAATCATTCGTTACTTCCGCATTAGGAATCTTAATGGCTACAGTATCAAGTTTCCCCGGAGATGTTCCATTCAGTACTCTTTTTACCCCATCAATGTAGTGATTGTTGTATTGTATTACTTGTTCGAGAGAGTCGGTTCGTATTTTTAGTATCTTAAATTCAGTTTCACTGTTGCGGCTACCATAGCCCGGAATGTAATATTTCATGGGAGTGAATACAATCAAGGCCACAGTAAGACTAACCAAAATAACAAAAATAGAACTCATCGCAATGTAAACGGAGAGTCTGTCTAGCTTAAATGTGATGAGTTCCTCGTAAGTGTCATCATTCATAACAACCAACCTGTAGCGATTACGTAGCCTTTTGAATGTTTCAGATGTATTTAATATTGACATACGCCGTAAAATTAGCCCATAGACATCAAATGTAAAAGATTAATATTACTTTGTTGCAGATTTAAAAGCATGTAGCAAAGAACTACTCGATTCCTCCTTAGTTAAGTAAAGAAATTTTGCCATTGTGTCGCAGCGTTTGAGACAAAGGAAAGAATAAACTAATTACACTTCTTTTTAATAAAGTTAGTGATAATAGAAATTTATTAAGTTGGAGATTTAAGCAAAACAAATATTCTCAACTATAACCAACAATTCTTTCCACCAATTACTTACATCGCTTGCCCCTTTTCAGTTAATAATATGCAGGTTAAAGGTATCCTTTGCAACCTATTTTGCGTAGTTGGCTGAGTAAAGCAAGGAACCTGCTAGTGTTATTGTTCCTTTTTTTTAATGTGAATAGATGCACTTGAAAAAAGTGCTAATTTGTGTGGTTTATCCAATAATCAAACCATAGGAAATTGAATTGGGGCAATCTTGGAAAACTTATATAAGGGCGGCTAGTACTTTTGTTTTTACTCCCTTTTGTTTCCTTGAAATTGTTATAAAATACACCTTGACGCTTTATCGCTAATGAGTATCCATATATTAATTCCTATGGTTAGGGATCATATGGGAAATTAGCAAGATTTAGTTATGCATTTTGACAATAAAATTGTTTTAACATCGTTATGTACATAGTGTTACTGCGTTGTTGTATTAATAGTTAAATTTATTTTTATGCTCATTAAACCTATCCTTACAATTACATTGTTTTTTTCAATAGTAAGTTTGTGCAAAGCTCAATATCCCACCAATGAAATCAAAACCTATACGCCCCCTGTATTTTCGAGATATAATGCAGTTACCTTAGGGTCTCAACTTGGAAGCAGTGTTACAAGCACAGCAAAGAGTTATGTGTTATACAACTTCAACCAGATATCCATATCAGATAGGGTTTATACCACTTCCTATTCAGAATATTATAAAGATGAAAATAATTACTTTCTCAGTCATTATCTTACGGCACAATTATTTGTAAGCTACAAAGTGCAACCCTTATTCATTATGGGGTTAGGTTATAAGTACAATAATAATTTTGTAAGTGATCAAAAGCAAAACTTTATTCAATTCAAGGTGGAAAAGACCTTCACATGGTAAAAGAGACTGGAGCAGCAATGTCTGATTCTTTTGAATTTTGGAAGAACCTCGGAGACATAAAAAGAGTTGCCTTTGCTTACTTATTAATTCTGTTGGCTATTACTTTAATTTGGGAGCCCCTTTTTGCCTTTCTCACTTTACTTGCAACTTTTCAATTGTTTTTCTTATTGGTTACCTTTTACAAAGGATTCCTTTTCTTTCTTTCTCCGAAGAAGGAATTGGAATTAGACTTTCATAAGGTTACACATTACCCAACATTTAATATTCTATTAGCCAATTACAAAGAAAAAGGAGAAACAATAGAACAATTAGTGGGGAATATTGGAAAAATAAACTATCCTAAAACACATATTAAGGCATTCCTTATTATTCAAGAAGACGATGTAACAACGTTGGATGCTATAGCAGCATTAAACTTGCCGGAATTTGTAGAATTATTAAAAATTCATCCGGTAAGAAAAGGTGAAGTACAATCAAAATCAAGAGCTTTAAATTGTGCATTGAAACATTGTCACAATGATATTGTAACCATCTTTGACAGTGAAGATGAACCTGATGTAAACCAATTTCTTAAAGTGGCTTATCTCTTTGAAACTACCGATTACGACGTGGTACAATGTAGCATTGGTATTTATAACTCTAATCAGAATTTTATCAGTCGTTTCTTTTCGGCTGAATTCCGTTGTTTCTTCGAATACTTATTAAGTGGAATTGATAGGACAGAAAAATGGAATATGCCAGGGCTTTATTTGCCACTTGGGGGGACTTCCTTTTATGTGAAGAAACCGATTATGAAAAAGATTGGTCATTTTGATATGTTTAATCCCACCGAAGATCTCATCTTTAGTTCTACTGTATATAAAAATGGGGGTAAAATTGGTCATTTGCCTAGCATGACTAAGGGGGAAGCCCCTGTTTTAGTAACACAATTGCTAAATCAACGTACCCGTTGGGTAAAAGGCTTTATTATCTCTACCTGTGTAATGAACAGAAACATCTTGGCTACTTGGCGGCAAATTGGGTTCTTTAGATGGTTGTCCTTTAATCTATGGACTTTGGGTTCGGTAATTGCACTTGTTTCCCCCATATTTTTTATCCTCACCATTTTGTGGTTAATTCTTCAATCTAAAATATTTAATTCATTCTTTCCTTTTTGGTTGTCAATTATTGGTTTTTATGGGCTAATGGTGATTGGGACTTTTATTAGTATTTCTATTTTTGTGGTTGCCTCCTTAAAATACAAAAGGTATAAGGATGCTTTTTTAACACCCTTTTTTCTTGTTTTTTCTAATATTCTACTTACAATTGCCTGTTATAAAGCTTTATATCAATTAATTACAAAGCCCAATATGGCTTGGAGTAAAACGGAACATGGATTGGCAAAAAAAGATTAAACCTTAAGACTATGATAAAAAAGAAAGTACTTTTCGTTTTTGGAACAAGACCCGAACTAATAAAGTTGCATCCAGTAATTGAAGTTTTTAAACAAAGTAAGCTTCACGAAGTAAGTGTTTGCATAACCTCACAACACAAAGAACTTTTACACGATCTCTTTGAGTTTTTCTCATTTACCTACGATGTAGATTTGTTTGTAATGAAACCCAATCAAACATTAGTAAGTTCCTTCATAGACATTATGGAAGGGTTGGATAAGTATCATCAGAATTTTAAGGCAGATGTCATTTTTGTGCAAGGAGACACTACTTCTGCATTTGCAGGAGCTTTATTTGGCTTTTACAATAATATAAAGGTAGCGCATGTAGAAGCAGGGTTGCGAAGCGGAAGCCTTACTTCGCCTTTTCCAGAAGAAGGTAATCGGAAAATGATTTCACAAGTTGCATATTATCATTTTTGCCCTACAGAATATGCCCGAATCAATTTATACAAGGAAAACTCTTCCGAAAATGTTTTTGTGGTTGGTAATACTGTTATCGATACGCTGCTACATACCATAAAACTTACCCAACTAAAAGAGGCACAATACAAATCTTACTTTCAGCAATTGGGGGTTAATTTCAAAAACAGAATCATTTTGACAACCATGCATAGGCGAGAAAACTTTGGAACACCTTTGCTGGATATCTGTGCGTCAATTAAGGAATTTTCTGCTTATTGCCCTGACGTCCAATTTGTAATTCCTGTCCACCCCAACAGGAATGGGGTAATGATACGTCAGCAATTAGCCGATTGTAAAGAAGCATTGCTGCTTCCACCTTTGGCGTATGATAACCTGGTTTATTTGATGAATAATTGTTTTGTAATTCATACTGATAGTGGAGGGATACAAGAAGAAGCTATTTCGTGTAATAAGCCCATTTTGATATTGAGAGACACAACTGAAAGGCAAGAGGTATTAGAAGTAGGAGCAGGGGTGTTGGTAAACAGTGATAAGGTATTAATCTTTAATTATTTGAAAAGATTGTTCGAAATGCCTAAATTTTATAGAAGTATGACACATAAACAAAATCCTTATGGGGAGGGAAATGCTTCGCAACAAATATTCGAGATTATAGGTTAGTTGTATGGTTAGAAGTAGCGCTTACTATAAAATTGCTTTTTGTAATAAGTGCATTTCAGGTTCAATAAGTCTGATTACAATTTTTAAATTATTAATACATTAAGTTTTTTAAATTCTCCCTCTCCATTTAGCTTGTGGCATTACAACCATCAACGAATGCACCTATATTTGAGGCCTCTATTAGTACGGTCTTTTTATGGAAAAAAATAAGTTGATACAAAGGGATATAAGTTGGCTAAGTTTTAATGCACGAGTCTTACAAGAAGCCAATGACCCTACTGTTCCACTTCGTGAAAGGATTCGCTTTTTAGGAATATTCTCCAATAATACCGATGAATTTTTCAGAGTAAGGGTAGCAACCTTAAAGAGAATGATTGAGTTTGCAGAAAAGCGGAATAGGCTGAATATGCACATGGAAGATAATCCACAAAATATACTAGAACAGATACATTCGGTCGTGTTGCGACAACAAACTGAGTTTAATAGAATATGGGAGGGCATTTTAAAAGAATTGAATGAAGAGAAGATATTTTTGTTGGATGAGAAACATTTAAATAACGAGCAACAAGCTTTTGTTCGGAAATTCTTTGATGAACAAGTTCGAAGTAATGTAATCCCATTAATAATAGAAAATCTTCCTCAGATGCCTTATCTGCGAGATAAAAGCATTTATCTTGGTGTGGTTATGCGCAAGAAGGACAGCGCATATCAACAAAAGTATTCCTTAATAGAAATTCCGGTGTCGGCTTTAGGTCGATTTGTTTTATTACCCTCTGAAGAAGGCGTTCATAATATCATATTGCTAGAAGATGTAATTCGATTTAATCTTCCTAACATTTTCTCTTACTTTGAGTATGATTATTTTGAAGCACATGTTTTTAAACTTACCAAAGATGCAGAAATAGATCTGGATCAGGATGTGAGTACCAGCTTTGTAGAAAAGATAGAGAAAGGACTTAAAAACCGTAGAAAAGGAAAACCTGTTCGTTTTGTGTATGACAAAGAAATGGATGCAGGGCTTTTGGAATACTTAATCAGACGGCTGAATTTAGGCAATAAAAGCAATATTATCCCTGGAGGAAGAATTCATAACTATCGGCACTTTATGGATTTCCCTGATGTGTTTCCTACGAAAAGCCAACGTAATAAATCCTTTACACATCCCGAACTAAAAGGTGCCTTGAGGGTTACAGATATTATTCTGAAGAAAGACGTAATGCTACATTTTCCTTATCATTCTTACGATAGTGTGATAGATCTGTTACGTGAAGCAGCCATGGATCCTTTGGTGGTAAGTATCAAAATAACGGCGTATAGGCTTGCGTCCAATTCTAAAGTAATTAATGCATTGGTAAATGCTTCTCGCAATGGTAAGGAAGTAGTGGTGTTGTTGGAGCTAAAAGCCCGTTTTGATGAAGAAGCCAACCTTGCTTGGAAAGAAGTGTTAGAGCAGGAAGGTGTAAAAGTATTGTTGGGGGTACCTAAAATGAAGATACACGCCAAATTGTGTGTAATAAAAAAGAGGGTAGCTACGCGAACTGTTCAA
>Ga0114962_10004933_pt1 | contig 10532 bp, 13 predicted proteins | sample C_130820_MF_Meta_FD_87017 | JGI IMG/M metagenome (GOLD analysis project Ga0114962, IMG submission 87017) | Freshwater microbial communities from Lake Croche, Canada to study carbon cycling - C_130820_MF_MetaG | ecosystem: Environmental > Aquatic > Freshwater > Lake | place: Lake Croche, Canada...
ATGGCATAAATTTTAATTATATCTACCGTTGAGCAAGCTTTTCCTTGAAAAGTTGATAACGTAGATACGTTAACCTTGACCACGTTTGTTTCGCCCGTGCCGTCAGAAGCATTCGTAAACTTCATCACGGCAAGGCGATTACCGTCAAAAAGTGTCTGGGAAGTTACTGCATCAGCCATGTGATCTATCCTTCTAAAGGTGTAATGAGGGTGTCAATTTTTGACACCCTCCAAATCACATTAGGCGTTATACGTGCCGTGCTGGATGTAGTTTACAACCAACCAGCCAGTACCTGTGCCGGTGCTACCTGATGTTACAACAATCTTAACATCCGTTGTTCCAACATTGTACCAGTTACCCACGCGGGTCGAATCAGCACCTGCCGTCGCGGAAATAATGCCGAGGGTACCACCTGCAACGCCTGTGGCAGAGGTGTATGCCGTGGCAGAAACCGTATTACCAATACCCAGCGTCGTGGTCGTGGACCAAACAGCCCCAACATAAAGTTGGATCGAGGTGATTGTGCTACCTGCTGGGATCACGATGCTCGTCGTGAACACGCCATCTGCGGCAGGACCGGCTTGGGTGATAGCTTGTGACTGAGAAAGTACAACTTCACCAATGTTGGCAACGTCTGTGCCAAGCGTAGTGCCAGTCGTAAACTTGATTGTTCCAGTGCGTACTGGACCCGAAAAGGTCGTCGTTCCCATGATGATCTCCTGTCTTGGGTTGTCTGCCACCGTGGCAGTCAGGGACTAAAGAACATTACAACAAAAAAGGGGTTGACACAAGGCCAACCCCCAATCTTGTGTCACGATGACACGACTTCTTTACGCACCCGGCGAACCGTAGATCGCACGAGGATCGGACCAGCCGAACGAATAACGCTCACGAGCCTTGTAGCGCACGTTGCCCGTTTCAAAGTCGCCTTCAAGGGCAGTCTTGAGAGGCGAACGCACAAAGTGCTTCATGCCGTTTGGAGCATCCGTCTTAATGAACCAAGCGTCCGAGTCGGTCAGGAAGTGGTTGACCGCAAAGCCCTGTGGCATATAGCCGCCGGACTTGATCGCGTTGGTATCATTATCGGCAGTGCCTGTACGCTGTTCCGACTTGAGCAGACGCTCAACCGTGAACTGTAGTGCAGGAGGAACGATCAGCTTCATGCCGCGAAGAGCAACCTTAAGGCCACGCTCGTCGATGAACAGCGAGATATCAATCAAAGCCTGTTCAAGCGAGGTTTCGTTAAGGTCGGCTGCCGTAGCAAGAGTGTTCGACCAGTTGCCGCCACCGACAGTCGTGTGAGCCGAGTTGACCAACGACACGCCATCGCCGCCCAGATAGGACGAAGAGAAAGCGTTGTTGAGAACAGCAGCACCCTTGACCTGCTTCGTGTTCGACATAGACCGTGCAAGAGCGCGGGTATAACGAGCCGAAAGCTTGTCGTAGAGGTTGTCTTCCACAGCTTCTTCCGTGATGGCGAATGCAAGAGCAATCGTCTCATGGGTATAGCGGGCCGTGAAGGATTCGCCAGCGGTGTCATAGGTGATGGCAGAGCCTTCGCCCTTGACAGGAGCTTGACCGAAGCCAGAGAGCATGACTTCTTCTTCGAACGCACGTTCGGAAGATTCTTCGTCGAAGATTTCCTTATGTTCGTTGTCGTAACGGTCATACTCAAGGCCGAACAAGGCGTTCAGGCCGGGTTCAAGTTCCTTGAGGAGTTGTGAACGAGTTATAGCCATGGTTCATTACTCCTTAAACGCCAGCACCAGTGCCATTGGCACCGTACCGGTAGAAGTGGTTGTTAAGCATAACAATCGCCAAACGACCAGCAACCGTTGAATCTGAGTTCGCAGGAGTGTCCTCGAAGCCCAAGATACGAAGGTTAAGGGTGTTGGTAGTTGTTGCCGTTGAAACTCCAAGTGCGCCGCCAGAGATGCCCGTAACAGTGCTACCTGATGTCATCGTCACAAAGTCCGCATTGTTGTGGACGAGTGTGTCTGCTGCCGCCGCGTCCGTATTGATCAAGAAAGCCTGATCGGGATGTGCCGCAACAAGAGCGGTAGCCACAGAGTTGGCATAGGCCGATGCTGTTTTAACCCAATACGGCGACCACTTTGGCTTGCCGGTAAGGTCAATATAATTACAGCCAAGAAAAACACCAAGAATTGGTGTTGTACCGCCAGAAGCACTAGTTACTGGGCCAATCATACCATTCGAAAGTGGAATGACAGGTTGACCAAAGTAGATGAAGCTTGTCGAACCAGAAGTAGCAGCCGTCTGAATGTTATAGACGCTATCACCGTTGGTGTTGGCACCGCTTCCAAGCATACGATACGGGCGAAGCCCGAAATTGGCATTAATATTTGCCATTGCTTAGATTCCTTTGAAATCAGTCAGCCCTTGGGCCGCCGAATGTGACACGAGATTGCCGTTCAGGTTTGCTGATTGGCATGACGGAATTACTCTCCTTAAACAGGCTGTTATCTACGGCTTCAATCTGCTCGGCAGCTTTTCCACTGTAGTAAGCATTGCGCTGTTTCACGAGTTCTTCTGGAATACGCGCCAGCATCAAACCACCTACCGAGATAACACCTGCGTGTCGTCCCTCATTAATAGAAGGTAGATCGGTACGATCTGGGTATTCATCAGCGCGAACTAGTTCGAAGCCTTCGCGTAGGCGGGCGGAGAGGTTCTTCCGATCATCGTATCCATTGATTTCAGTACGAATCCAACGGTGTACATACCCCTCTGGAGGGGGTGGTGCGTCCAAAGTGGACGGGGGTTTCCAGACCAAAGGCCGAGAATTGTTTGTGCGACTCTCTGTAGCGCGTGGAGCAGGGCGACTCATATTAGTCATTCCTATCTTGTACGAGCTTCAGTTGCCGTTTGTAGTCATCATAACTGACACCGAGACGACGCGCAATGTTTTTTTGCGTATCGTTAAGTTCGATGTTTGCAGATGACTTCTTGACCTGTGTCGGGCGACCTGAAGCTACTGTTGAGGAGGGTTTTTTAACTGCCTGAGCAGTAAATTTATTGGGAAATTCCTTGCGAATACGCGAGTCTAGTTCCCGATAATAAGTGTCAGAAGTAGGATTGACACCTTCAGCTACGAGATCATCGTGGATTTCGTATGCCACGGCTGTCATGCCACGTTCAGAACCAAACCACGTATTCCGTTCCGCCCACTCCTGTGCCTTGCGGTCAGGAACTTGGCGTTGGGTTGGCTGTGGCATTAGTCTTTCAGGAGCAGTTTCTACCTCACGGCGATGTTCCCGATAGTTTCGGAGGCGTTCCTTTTCTACGGCAAGCTGGGCAAGATAAGACTGTGCCTCGATCTGCTTGTCCGTGTCACCCATGTCAATGGCTGACTTGTACTGATCTTTGTACAACTGTTCCTGTGTCTTAAGCCGTGTCTCGGCTTCCGACTCAAGGCTTTTGCTAAGGGTCGTTTCACGCTTCTTTAGGGAATCAAGCTCCATTTTGACAGCACGGGCGTAATCAAGAGCTTCTTGTTCACGGCGTTCTGCCTCACGGGTCTTGTATGTCAGCTTGTTAATGCGCTTCTTAACGCCTTCACTATAACTGGCAATCTCATCTTCATCGTCAGATTTTGCAGCTTTGTCAGAGCCTTCGTCGTCAGATTCCGTGGTTATTTCAATATCTACGGCTTCTTCTTCGACGAAATCTTCCTTTTTGTCTTCATCTTCTAGCATGGTTCACTCCATGGTGCGCCGCGCACTCATAAAACGTCGAGAACGTCGGCGGGGTCTGCTATGGTGGCAATCACTTCATCCTCATTGATGATGCGAACTTCCCCACCCTCAATCCTGAAACGCGCACCCGCATAGCGGCCAATCATCACCCAATCACCCTTTTTGCACCAAGGGCCATTAGGATAACGAGCCGTATCCGAATAAGCTTCAGGTCCTACGGCCAGCACGTAGCCAACTACAGTGGCGAGTGAGTTGCGCTCAATCGTCTCCGCAGTCTTGTAAATGCCGCCCTTAGTTTTTTCGCTGCCACGATATGGCAGGATTAGAATCCTCCAGCCCGTAGGCTGTGGCATACGAGCTAGGGCTGATTCAGGAAGCCGGGTCGGGTCCATGACACGCTCTGCTTCCGTGACATAGGCAGCAGTGATGTCAATCGGATCACCCTCTTCCTCTGTCTTAACCTTAGGCTCTTCTTTTTTCTTGGAATTTTCCTTGATCTTCTCAAAGGCTTCTTTGGCTCGCTGCGCCTCGACGGCATCTGCAACATGTGCAGGTAGAATGAGATTACTCATCGTCTAGTCCACTCTTTTTTAGCAGAGAAATTATGTGTTCTTCGACAGCAATAAAAGCTTCGTACTGAAAACGAAGTTTCTGGTAGCTGGCAAAGTCAGGAACAGAACCCTCTGTTATCTGTTCCTTAAGGACTCTTGTCCTATCTCGTATGAATTTAATCGTACTATCGGCAAAGTAAACACCGTCCACGAATATTTTCCTTTTCTATCCAAGGTTATTTGGGGTCTGTGTGCTTGTGGGCAGACCCAAAGTAGTAGGAAAGCACCAACATCAAGGCACCATCCAGAGTTCCAAGCACCCGTGCCACCAATTCACGCATCGATGCGTCAATGACACTATGAAGCAAGAACCACTGTACAGAACCCCATGCCACAACAATAGCGACAGCCAATGCACGGGGTGTCCAATCATGGGTCTGAATAGCCATCTGGCGGGCAGAATCACGGTCAGATGCTGCAATCCGGTCCAAATCGATGTCCAAAGACTTCATCTGAACCTTGAAATCGTTGTCAACCTTCTTGAGTGCTACCAGTTGATCCGGCGTAGCAGTAGCCATAGCCGAGGAAATTTCCTCCTCAGAAGCGTCTTGGTGACCAAACAGGGCAGTTGATACGGCTTTCATAGCCATTCCAGCAAGGGGACCACCAAGAGCAGTCGCAATAGATGGGGCTACCTGACCAACAAGTGGTCCAAAAGTCTTTAATAAGTCCATGTCACGTCCTCATCATGAGTAAAATGCCGATAGCGGCCATTCCAAAGAGCAATCCACCAACAATCGACGATACAAGAATCAAATCCTTACGATTTTCTTCCTGCTGTCTAAGTTCCTCTGCTGCCTGACGTGCTGCCTCTTTACGCATCTCGATGACCTCACGTTGGATAGCATCCCATGCCGGACGACCATACTGGCCGATAAACATGTTCCTAACTTCCTGTTGCATTTCCAAAGCCTTAGCCTTGGCAGCATACCTTTTAACGGCAACTGCCTCAAACTCCGCCGGAGATTGAAACAGCTTCTTCCTTTGAGGTGTGGATGTTACAGTAACAACCTGAGCCACCTTACTGAAAAGGTTACCCACCTTCTCAGCAGTCTCCATCACGTCCTGACCAGCATCGACGGCAGTCTTGATAGAGTTGTATATAGCAGTCGCACCAGCGATAAGGGTAAATGGGTCCACTTACTTGCAGCCCCACCGCTTACGAGCAGCCTTGCCACGTTCCCCTGTCCAACTCTGTGAACGAGCGCAGAAGGACTTGTGCCGAGGATTATTCGTGTCCTTGGTCGGAGCTTTCAAGTTGCTTCCCGTGGCACGATTGTATTTGGCACGACCCTTCGCCGTCAGCCCACTGCCTTCTTTGACAGAGAGCTTCTCTCCTCGACCTACAGAAAGGTTGGGACCCTTCTTGCGAGTAGCCATTAACGGACCTTGAACATCTGAGAACGCATCATCAGACCAAAACCACGGGCTTCCATGTCATTCTTGGTCGGTGCGCCGGGGACAGCAAAGGTTTCCGTCTTCTTATATGGAACCGTACCTTGGCTCTGAACACTCATCGAGGTTTCAACAGTAGGGGTAACAGTCTTATCACGCTTAATTGGGTAGCCCATGGTTAACTCCTTAGGATAATCGGTAGCTTGGTGTTCTTACGACAATATTTTTGGGATTATACTTGCGAGGAGTATAATCTATTCCAGTTCCTAAAGCCACGGGTGTTTCAGGAGTTGCTGATGCAACCGTTACTGGTGTCTGAGGTGTAGTATTTGAAGCTTGGGTAGAAGTATCATTCCTACCCCCACCGCCATTACCACCATAGCTAGGAGTATATGAAGGGGGAGGAGAAGACCTGAAACCGTTGTCCGAGGACTGAGGTTTAAATAATGAGGAAATACCTTGACCAATACCATTAATACCTTGACCAATACCGCTAAAGATTTCACCGGGAATATCAGTGAGTTCCTTGGTATAGTAGTCAACCTGAGGCGTACCATTGATCGTGGACACCCGTGATTTGACCTCGGACGGATCAACACCAAAACTATCTGCCCACTCTTGTTTAGTCATACCAGAGGTAGTGTTAGGGAGGCCGGGAATTGTTGCGACCCTGTTTGGTTCTGCTAGGACCTTGGACACCTGATCAGACGTATTAAAGAAGCCGCCTAGCCAATCACTGAAAGATTCGGGGGCTTTTGTGGCAGCCTCTACAGCATCGGGGGCAACAAAGCCCTTTTTACCAGTAGTAGCTGCTGCTGGAGAAGCACCTTCTGCGGGTAGATCAGCATCATTAAAACTTGGAACAACATCTGACTGGAACTTAGGGTTAATGTCAGAAGCTACTCTACCAAACCCACCAGCAGAACCTATGCCACTGTTTGTTGAAGTAGCACGACCAGCAGCAGCCATGGCTTGATCAGCCTTGGATATAACCTCACCAGTAGTTAAACCTGTGAGCTTGTTTTTGGATGCTGCATCCTCGCCGATAATACTTTCAATCGGAGTATTTGCATCTGATGTGATAACTGATTTCGCAGTTGCGCCACCAAACCAATGCGACAAATAAGCATTGGTATCAGTTGGAACAATTCCACTTCTCGAAAGAGAAGCCATATTTTCCTGTGCCAGTTTAGTGGTAAGGTCCTTTTGAAGAGCCTCATTCAAAGCAACATTGCGAGCAATCTGGCTAGGAGTCTGGCCAACTACAAGATCAGGATAGTATTTGTTCATTAAATCAACAGCAGTTGATGGAGTAAGTTGATACTGACCAAAAGCTTTTGTATCCTTATTAACTGCTAAAGGATTGTTTTTAGATTCAATGTACCCTGTCTTATTCAAGAAGTTGTTAATCTTATCTTGTTGAAAAGTCGTAGGACTTAGCCTGTTAACATCAATACCATACGGAGTATTTTGGAAAGATGGCACAGGCGTAGTTGGTCTCATCGTGTCCAAGACAAGCGTTGGAACACCAATCGTATTGGTCGTTGGCTGAATAGCAAAGCCAGACATCGTGGGAGACCACATGCTCGTGGCAGATGATCCACCCGGAAAGCTGATAGGGTTGATGTTACGGGATAGGTTTTCTATAGCCGTTACAGCAGGAGGCTGTGGCTGCATGTCAGTGACATTTGAACCGCGACCTTGGCTTTGTGCAGCCCGCATCTCAGCTTCAGCCTGTGCATTAGCACTGGCCTGTGCCATCGCATTGTTCTGAGCAGCAGTTGCCTCGTTATTAGAATAACGGTCAGCTTGCTGACGTTCTGATGCCGAACCACCGCCTCCACCACTCACATTTCCTTGAGCAGCGGCTGCGCTTTCAGGAGATGAAGCAGGTGTGTTATCGCGTTCTCCTTGGTAGCCCCAGCCACCACCAAAATCTGAATCTGGCATCATTTAGCCCTCGCAGCATTGACACGTTCCAAGGCTATATTAGCACGAAGCTGTGCAATATCCTCCATGGATTGTACCTTTTTGTCATCAACCTGTGCCTTGTGTTGAAGCTTTTGTGCTTCCAATCCAAGCTTGGCCTGATCAATCTGACCCTTCTGCTGTATCTCCTGACCCTTCAACTGCAAGCCTTGTTGTTGAATCTGGATCAAAGGATCGGGTCCGGCAGGTGGTGGAGCAAGCTGCTGCATCAAAGACTGCATCATCTGTGCTTCAGCCTTCGCTACCTCGATCTCCATCTCATGCTTTTCAAGCTGCATGTTGATGCCTTGCTGCTGCATTTGCAAGACAACCTGCTGCTGTGCAGCCAAAGACAGATGCTCAAGAAGATGTGATAGCAGAATACCGTACACAGCAGGAGATGTCTGAAGCAAAGGCAGCTTCATGAACGTCAGATGGGTATTGATATGCGCCACATGGTCTTGATCAGGGAACACTTTCAGAGGATTTCCCCCTGACGGTATGGTCAGAGACCGTGCATTCTCCAGAGCAGGGCTTTCAGGCTCTGCTTGTGGAGGTGGCGGCAATACGAGGTCGATGTCTGTGACACCGAGGGCCGAGTACATCCGTCGGTAAGCCTCGTAAAGGTTGTGCATTTGCGGAGCTTGCTGGGCCAACTGCAACTGCTGCTGTGCCAGCGTGATCCGCTGTGTCATCGAGAAGATATTCGGGTCCGATACAGGAAGAATATCAATCTTGCCATCAAAATCCGCAGCCTTAATGCTGGCATCGGCCCCAGTTACCTCATACGGGTACTCAGGAGGCAGGGATTTAGCAAAAATGTTTGCAAGAAGTTTAAGTTCCTGCATCTGGGCGTTGTGTAGACGCTTATGAACCGCTGACATGACACGGCTTCCCCGTTCCAGCATGGCAATCGCCGTGCCGACAGGCATTTCTTGGTTGGAGTCACCCATTCCAAGGTCCGTGGTCCCAATAAACTTCTCCGCAGCCTGAATACAGAAGCCCAAAAGTTGGAACAGCGTTGCAGAAGGCTCTTTATATGGCAGTGGCATCAAGCTGGAAGCAATATCGCCACCCGGAACGTCCACATCGCGCCACTCTCCGGGCTGAATTGGAGTTTGGTCCTCGATCCTCAGGCCCTTGGCTTTGAAACCTGCCGGAAGATTAGATAAGGTGCCAGAATCGATAAGCTGACGCAGTATAGCGGTAGCAGTACGAGACAAGTTACCCAGAAGATGAACGAGTCCAAACCCATAGAAGCCCATTCCCGGTAAGAACTTATAGTGAACAAAGTACTGTTTCTTGCGTTTCTTGGGATCATCTTCCTCGTAATTCCTACGAATCGACAAGACGACCAAGGATTTCTTCTCGTAGGTGACGATATACGGAAGCTGAAGCCCCGTCTCATCCCCATTCTCGTCCTTGTCTTCAAAGCCTTCGATGTCCAAGTAGCAATGGCACTCGTGCAAGACGTATTCGTCGCGATCAGAAGGTTCTTCCACGCCACGGATACGATCCATGCGCTCCTGAATAATGTCTGTGTCACCAGTGGAAGGCTTTCCAAGGTGTACGTCGCGGTAAAAACCACTGATCTGAAGCTTGCGAAGCTCGTTCTGGGAGTAACGCAGGACATGTGTCACACGTTCAGCCGTCAAAAGATCGCGGGCCGAGTACGGAACAATCAAGTCCTTAGGCAAAATGTATGGGCTTGACGCTCTTTCAAGGTAGCTATCAAAGTACACCTTCTTAAATGCACTGCCGCCGTATCCAACATAGAACAACATCTGATCAAAGTCAGGGTCATATTCTTCCATGACCTGCGTGATCTGGTAGTTCATATACGTCTTGACGCGCTCTGCCTGTGCCTCCTTCTCTGGAGTCACCTTTCCAATGATCGTGGTCCGAGTAGGGCCACCCGCTGGCAGAAGTTCCTTATACGCCTGAGCTTGGAACTGGGTCACAGCTTCATTCAATACAGGATGTGTGACACCCGTGGCACCGTCAAAAGGTTCTGTACGCTCCTCGTACTCCATACCAAGGAGAACAAGACCCTTCTCATACTGGTCTTTCCATTCCTCGCGGCTCGTGTCGTCGTCATCAATCTGAGAATCAAGTTCATCGATCAGCTTGGACATGACCCTGTCTTCTAGGAACTCGGCGAGGTTGTCGTCGAACTCAGGGCTTTCTTCACCCTCATCAGGACCCTCTTCCTCAGGAAGTTCCTCTTCAGGAGATTCATCCGTTTGTACGGCAGAGTTCTGGTTGCCCTCTTTCTCAGGGCCAGCACCATTGCCACCATCACCCATGGCATCGTCACGCTGACCAGTTAGGGTTCCTGAATAGACCGAGCTATCAATATTATTGTAGGAGCCTGTAGCCATCAGTAATAAACCCTTTTTCCGACCTTTTCTTCACGCTCGATAACATAGTCATCTGGATGCGTCAGGAATCCGCCTTGTCTAAACCTCATCAATGCCTGTGTGGCAGAGTCACAATGATCGTCATGTTCCCCAAATGGGAACGCGGCCATCTCTTCAATGACTTCTTCTGCCCAGCTTGTTTCAGGATACCACACTAATCCTGACTCGAATAGGGGTGCCACAGAGTTCATTCGGACATGTTTATCATTGCCACGGCTTGGGGTAAAGTTGACTACAGGGATACCCGAAGCCCGCAATTCCTGTGTCAGTGGCATACCCGCAGCCTTAGCTTCGATCAAGACCGTTTCCGGGTCCCAATACTGGTATTCTTCAAGGGCTATGCGTTTCAGGTCAGGAAATTCCCACCTTCCCTTCTTGGCATCCAGAAGGATTACATTGGGTGGCGAATCCTCCGTAGGATA
>Ga0114962_10004935_pt1 | contig 10529 bp, 6 predicted proteins | sample C_130820_MF_Meta_FD_87017 | JGI IMG/M metagenome (GOLD analysis project Ga0114962, IMG submission 87017) | Freshwater microbial communities from Lake Croche, Canada to study carbon cycling - C_130820_MF_MetaG | ecosystem: Environmental > Aquatic > Freshwater > Lake | place: Lake Croche, Canada...
CAACAGTGCACGACAACAACGACGTCTCACACTGATGACCCTCATTATCAGTCACCGTGTAATAACCAATCGCACTACCCTGATCATCAGGCGCACCCCAACTCACCACCGCACTAGCATCACCAGGACGAACCGTAACGTGCACAGGAGCGTCTGGCACATCCTTCGCCGAGTTCGGCTCTAACGTCGTTGTGAAAATTTCTTCACCATCTTCATTAAAAGCAGTGACCCGCAAAGTCTCCGTAGTGCCGTTATCTAGTTCCTCGATCAAACAGGTAGTTTCGCTTGTAGAACACGAGGTGCCATTGCCAGAAACCGTTTCAACCACATAGTAGGCAGCATCTCCACTCAGTAGTTCATGCCAGGTTGCCCGCAGAGCATTCGGCAAAGCTGTAACCGTCGTGTCGCCCAACGAACGAATAACGTGAACGGGAATGCCCGAGAAGGTTGTGCCCCAGCCAGTCGTGCCTTCTTTCACATCAACGGCCTTGAACCATTGGTCAGAATTCACCGCGAAAACATTTCCACCATCGGTGGGGGCGTCACCCTCAAATTTGACACTACGAATCAGCCATTGTTGCTCGAATGCGTTATGACCAATAGTTTTCACCGACGCTGGAATTGTGATTTCGTACATCCAGTTATCACGGAATGCACGCTCGCCAATAGTGGTCAAGGTCTCAGGAAACTTCAGTGGGCTAATGTGATTTGATTCGAATGCTCGATCGCCAATCGAGGTAACAGATGAGCCCAGCGTAAGGAACCCGATGCCAGTGCCGAGGAAAGCACCTTCACCAATAGTGGTTACCGAATCAGGAATCGAAAGTTCCCACAGATAGTGGTGACCATCGAAGTTCCAGAAAGACCATGATGGAATCGTCTTCACTGGATGGCCACTAATGCTTGATGGGATTACCAAGCTCATGGGACACGTGCCCACACAACCCGAAAGTAGCGCACTCCCATCGGAAGCGACTGTGTAATAGAAGTTTTCGTGATCAACGCGAACTATCTGACTAGACCAACTCTTATCCCGACCGATGTACTGATTCCAACCTGTGGTGCTAGACGACACATCTACGAACTTCAAGTCAGGATTTGAAATGAAGATTCCCCAATTCGGAGTTGGGGCGTTACCAAGAAGAGTTACCGAAGTCAATGACTGGTTGTAGAAGGCGAAGTCCCCGAAGGCTGTTACTGGATGTCCATCAAGTGCTGCCGGGATCACCAAATTCGCAGGACACTTGCTCACGCAACCATAAATCGTCGCATTGCCCTCAATATCAACCGTGTAGCTGAACATGTTTTCGGCGCTCGCTGGAGCAGCTGGACCGACGCTTGATACAACGGCAACAATGGACAGAGCAACTGTCGCAAAGAATCGCCTCAATGGCATGCCGGTCAGACTTAACTTGGACATCAACATACGACTCTCCTCAGAGTATGAATGTTGCCAAACTATCCAAAAAGAGTTCCCCTGAGAACTGTGACACAATGAGGCCGAATGAAAACCCTCAACGCCAACTGTTCTAGCGAATGAAAACCCTCAATAATGTCAAGATGGAGGGCAAGGGCTGCCGGCAAGTGTGATGTGTCAGCTACCCGATTACTCCCCCAAATTGAGGGAGCCGAAGATGTTGTGGGCCCTGTCGGGCTCGAACCGACGACCCACGGATTAAAAGTCCGTTGCTCTACCAACTGAGCTAAAGGCCCCACCACTGCCCCAAGGACAACTGTGTAAGTGTAGCCGATGCGCCTGCATCACACGTACCCTACTTACATCGACCGCCGGATCAACCACTCAATCAGCTCCTGAAAGTGCAGCCGCCATTGCTGAGTTGTGGCTACGGGTAAGCACGACCTGAAAAGGTTTGGAACAATAGTCACAGCGCACGTGTTGGAATATCTAATCGGCATAAAGCTCTAACCTGCACAAAGGAGAATCATGTACCCCGCACGCGATCTCTATTCCGTTGTCGTTCCGCCCGCTGACGAACTCGCAGGTGGTGTGCAGTCTGGCATTGTTTTACTCCACAGCTTGACCGGCTTCATGGATGCTGGTGCGGGTGGTCGTTTAGCAGTCGAGCACATCTTGGAGACTTTAGAAAACCGACCTATTGCTTACTTCCAAATCGATGCGTTTTACGACTACCGCGGTCGACGACCACGCACAATTTTCGATTCTGACCACTACGTTTCAATGGACATGCCTCATCTGACTTTGAGCGAAGTCACGGACGACTCGGGTCAGCAGTTCCTGCTGCTGCACGGGGTTGAGCCAGACATGGGCTGGCAAAGTGTGATGCGCTCCGTTGTCGAAGTTATTCGCAAATATGGTGTTCGCTTGACGGTTGGCATGCATGCAATTCCTTGGCCAGCGCCACATACCCGCCCAGTGGAAATTACTGCGCATTCGAGTGAGCCATCGCTTCTTGGCCTGCACCAGCCTTGGGTTGGGCACGTTGAGATTCCTGGAAGCTTCTCTGCACTGATAGAACTCGACCTGACTCAAAACAAGTTGCCAGCCATGGGCTACGCGGCACACGTGCCGCACTACCTCGCCGGCGGTGAATATCCGAAGGCGGCACTAGCTCTGCTGGATCAGATTTCAAGCAGCACGGGCCTGGTCATTCCACGGGACGCTTTACGTGAAGCAGCTGGAACTATGGATGCCGATCTCGATCGACAGATTGCCGATGTAGACGAGAACCGCGAAGTTGTTGAGTCCCTCGAAGCGCAGCATGACTCGGTTATGGAATCCCGGCGTGAACTCACATCAGATGCTGACGGCAAACTGGTCAGCGGTGAAGACCTAGCGGCAGCTCTGGAGCAATACCTTGCCGACCTTGACGATAAAGGAAAAGGCGAGCCTGGCGCTTAGCCACTAGGCAAGAGGCAGAGTCGGTCGCTTAACTGCGGTCGGACGAGAAGCGAATGGTTCCGTCCGGAATCACACTGTCTGGGAAGACACGCGCACCTGAAAGTAACTCGTTATGAGCACCCACACTGGCACGATCAGCAATCACTGTCTCAACGACCTGTGAGCCTGCACCGATAGAAGCATCTGTGCCAACAATCGAGCGGGTCACATGTGCATCGGCCGCAATAGTCGCACCGTCAAAAATCACACTGCCATCAATGACAGCGTTTGCGCCAATTGTCACGCCAGACCCGACGTATGAACCGTTGATCAGAGTGGCTGTCGCATCAACCTGCGCGGTTTCCGAAATGAAATTCTCTCCAGTGCTGCCATGCAGAAGTGGCGACGGAGCAAGACCACGAACCACATCGGCTGAACCCTGTGCGAATGCGAGCGGTGTTCCAAGATCAAGCCAGTAACCTTCATCAACTACACCGATGACATGGGCTCCACGCTCGAGCAAACCGGGGAAGGTCTCGCGCTCAACTGAGACCGGGCGATCGGCCGGAATCTCGTCAATGAGCGAACGCTTAAATACGTAGCAACCAGCATTGATCTGGTCAGTCACAATCTCAGCTTCTGTCTTTGGCTTCTCGCGGAACTCAAGGACTCGACCGTCAGCATCTGTCGGCACTAGTCCGAAGGCACGCGGGTCTTCAACTCGAGTGAGATACAAGGCAACGTCGGCATTTGCATCACGCCATTGCTGCACAAGTGCCTCAATATCCAAGCCAGTCAACACGTCGCCGTTGAAAACAATGACGGGATCATTTGGACCACAGGTCAGGTGAGCAGCTGCATTACGAATAGCGCCGCCAGTGCCTAACGGTTCGTCTTCAACTGCATAAACCAGTTCAACACCGACGTTCTCACCATGGCCGAAGTACTCCTCAAAGACCTCTGCGCGAAAGGATGTGCCGAGCACAATGCGCGAAACACCAGCTTGGCGAGCACGCGCAATCTGGTGTTCGGTCGTTGGAAAACCAGCAACGGGCAACATGGGCTTTGGAGTTGCAATGGTCAAAGGGCGCAAACGCGTGCCCTGACCACCGACGAGAAGAATCGCTTGAAGCATGTGCTCAAGTCTGCCACAGGATCGTCAGCCAGAAAAACCGAGGGACACTCTCTGACTAGCACGCTCATCTTTGAGCACCGAAAACACGTCACCAGCAAACTGCTCATCAATCAAGACAACGGAACACGAGCGTTGCAATGGCAGCAGCACCTGCAGCGCCAAGCGCTGTAAAAGCGAGCCTTGGCCATCAATCGCGAAGCGTGAACCGGGGTCCACTGCAAACTCGGCCGCAACCTGATCCACACAGGCGTCTAGCTGTTCCCATGCGTGTGTCTGACCACCTGAGACAATGGCCGCATCTTCCAAGTCAATAGGCCAAGATGGCGCGAAGTAATCGCCAAACATCCGCACCTGTGCGCTGGCATTCACAAACTTCTCGTCAACATCTCGGTCAGGCATGCCAAAAGGGTCTCGAGTAACAATGACTAACTTGTCCGGGTCGTCGCTCCAGTCAGCACACCAATCCTTACTGGCTATCGTCACATCGGCGATCGACGAATCAGTCACTTGAATGCCAGCAACCAAGAGTGCACCGAGCCACACTGGTGACTGCCAATGCGTGCCGAGTTCCACACGGACAGATGATGAGTCATCAAGCATCAGACCCTCGACCAAGAAATTGGCTGCCTTAGAGACGGCATTCACGTAGGTAGTAACCGAGAGTTCAATGCGCCCGAGTTGCCCGTGCCACGTGATGCAGGGTTGAGGTCCCCGTTTCTGTGCGCTCGACATCATCGCTTGCCACAAGGTGGTCATCGTGCCACGAACCCAAAGTCACGAGTTGGAGATGTTCCCAGTTGATTAGTAGCTACTATTTGTGCGACGTAACCATGTTTGCGTTGCAGACGTATCGCCACATACGACGTATTTAGACCTACATTTGTCCATCTGCCCCAGGTCTTTCGATGATTGCTCGAGAAGCGAATGCTGTAGCCCATCAACGGCAGCGGCCCTGAATCGCTCTCTGACCAATTGATGCGTGTGTGCAATTTGTCGACCTTAGTGAATGACACTTCGCTCACCATCGTCGGCTTGTGGGCAACAAGTACGCCTGTAGTTGCACTTGCCAACTGCATATCATTGACGGAAGCACCAACCACTATCGAATACGAACCAGGTGCCACCGTCTCGCCGTCAAGGTTGCGCAAATCCCACTGGTAAGCGATGCTGCTCGTCTTTTCCTGAGTCCCCGAGGCAGTTGCTATCAAGGAACCGTCAAGGTTACTTTGCACGCTCAGCGTCCAAGCAGCATTCGCCGGGATGGTTGCAGAAATGGTCACAGAGTTGCTGAGTTCTTGATCGACTAGCCCTGGACTTGCTGTCACATTTTGTAGCACTGGCTTCAACAAGAGTGTCGCTTCCGCCCGAATCTGATCCATGTAGGGATACAAGTAGCGTCCAGGACAAACGGTCAGGCCCACATCTCGATGCGCAGAAATGACCGAAGTTTTAGCGATCTGTCCGTCGCTGTACCGAGACTTTCCCGAAGTGTCGTTAGAAGTGATGCTTGCCATCTCTCTCGGATAAAGGCCATAAGGCGCCAACTTCCAGGCAACCAAATTGGCTAGCGAATGCACAACGACTGCCGCCAAATCATCCGACGGCTTCATCGTGTCGAAATTTCCAATCACCGAAACGGCAAAAGTATTTTCATTCATGCCGGCTGTATGTGCGCCTTGCACGGGCAAGTTTGGGCCATCGCAAGGATCCGAAGACCCAACCACACACCCGGCACGACCCTCATAGATCGTGCCGTACTTATCAACGAGGAAGTTGTAGCCCATGTCGGCATACTTCAGGCTCTTTGTGAAATATGCGTACAGGTTTCGCATCTGTCCTGGAGCTTGAGCGGGTGTGTAACTGCTGGTGGTAGCGGTGTGATGAATGAACCCAGCAATGATCTTGGTGCCCATCCGAGGCACAGTCTCTCGCCACGATTCATCAGCTCCCCACTGCGCGCGACTTACAATAACGGGTCGTTGCACAACAGCACCCTGCGGGGAAGTGACTGAACTTGGCACGGGCGCTTCTTGACGTACAGAACGCGCAAGTAGTCGGTCCTGAGTTGTGACGGGTGAATCAATGAGCGTCAGGTCAAGGTCTGCGGGAATAAATCCAGACTGATTCGTCACTTCAAGTGTCACCGCGTCAGACTCTTGGACAATAAGTGGATCGGTACCTAAACGAACACCTTGTGCTTCGATGGATGCGGCATCGACACCATGGTCAGAACTGAATTGCAGCGCGCACCAAGTTGACCAAAGGCCGTGACTGCGAGTCTGAATCCGAAACTTTGTCGAGGTGTCGAACCGACCAGTCCACGTAACTCCGACGAGCGAAAACCGAGAAGTCTTCCGGTGAGCAACCACAGTCGTGACAACGACCCCACGAGTCTTTTTTGCCTGTGGACGAGCATCAGATTTCACATGTTGCACGATGACTTCAGGAGGGCTCACCGTCAAACTACGAGCGGGCATCTGCCCTAAGGCAGTAGCGCACAACATCATGCAGACGATTGACGTCACACTTCGGATGATGTTTGTGCGGGGAAGCATATTTTTAATCTATCCCAATCGCGCGAACCTACACCTTTATGAAACACTGCGAGCGCTAATCAGAGTCAACAATCTGCCCTTTGAGGTGAGGTGACGTTCAATTAAGGAATGAACAGAAAGTAACGTAACATCTAACTAAAGGTTTGAGTTCTTACAGTCCAAATGCCAGCATCAGGGAGTCTTCCACCTTGTCCAGTCCAGGGAAACATCGCCCGCCCGCAAAGGCTCGCCCGCAACGTTCATGGAAGCGTATTACGGTCGGCGTGGTTTCATCCTCCCTTCTGCTAGCCACCGCAACCAGCGGTATCGCCGTATTGAAGATAAATGAACTGGGTCGACGTATCGGCATTATTGACACGACTGACCTCGATAACGGAAATCGTCCAGCTGCCGTCAAGCAGACTGATACTTCAGCAACAAACATCCTGATCATGGGTTCCGACAGTCGCATCGGCGCAGGAAACTCTGGCTACGGCTTCGTTGCCGGCGCCCGGTCCGACACCACCTTGTTGGTACACATTTATGAAGGTCACAAGTCTGCGTTGGCAGTTTCAATCCCTCGAGACTCCTATGTCACCATTCCGCACTGCAAGACTCCCAATGGCGGATCTATCGGCCCGTGGACTACCAAATTCAATGCCGCATTTTCCTTCGGTGGACCCGTTTGCACCATCAAGACCATCGAAGCAACGACGGGCATCCGAGTCGATCGTTTCGTAGTCCTGGACTTCAACGCATTCAAGAAAGTTGTAGATGCTGTTGGCGGCGTTCAAGTGTGCTTAACCACTCCGGTCTATGACCCTTACATTCATGGAGTTGGTGGTTCGGGATTGAACCTGCCGGCTGGCATCAGTACGGTCAGTGGCCAACAAGCTCTGCAATTTGTGCGCGCTCGTGAATCTCTCGGCGATGGGAGCGACATTAGCCGCATTCAACGTCAGCAAGAGTTCATTTCATCCATGGTGAAAAGTATGAAGAACAAGGGTGTTCTGACCAGCCCGAGTCGCCTCTACAGCATTTTGTCTGCAGTCACGTCGTCACTCACAACAAGCAAAGATTTTGCCTCAATTACAAAACTTCAGGACTTTGCCCTCTCCCTGAGTGGAATGTCTCTCAGCCACATCAAATTCACCACAGTGCCGAATAAGTACATCGAGAATGGCAATGTCGGTTGGCTTCCGTCAGCGAACCTGCTCTGGGCGGCAATTCGCAAAGACAAGCTATGGCCACCAAAACCTAAGCCGACAGTTTCACCATCGGGTTCACCTTCCTCTAGTCCTTCTGTAACGAGTAGCCCTAGTCCCAGTGTCGAACTCGTTACAGCCCCTTCAGATGTCCATGTCATTGTGATGAATGCCTCAGGAAACGCGGGCCTTGGCTATGCAGCGTCTAATAGCCTCCACTCGCGCGGCTTCATCATTGACAATGTGACGAGCACGACCCGCGTTCTGGCTCGAACTAAAGTTCGCTACAACGCTGCATATTCTGAAGGTGCCAAGACTGCCGCATACTCGGCACGGACATCGCAACTTGTGGAAGACAAATCCTTGGATAGGGCCGCTGTCATCGTGATCGGCAAGGATTGGAAGAGCGCACGTGCTGTTCCCATTAAGAGCAGTGGCAATGGTCCAATCAATGGTCCGGGAGCGGCCGGTAATGTGATCAGCGCGAGCGACTCAATCTGCAGTGCGGGCAATAATCGCACTAAGTCTTAGTTCTGCCTCCGACTGGCAAGGAATCCAGCGCCCCATGACATTTGCATTGTGACGAGCACAATGGGCAACCAGCGCGTGCCGGACTTCGCAGTGCGACTCAAGTAGGCGCTCGCTAGCAAGGTCATTCCCAGGTATCCAAGCGGCGCAATGAAGCCAGCCTGAAGAATGCGTGAACCTGTCACTAGTCCAATGACACCAGCAATTTTGCCCGTCAAAACACCCATCAATGCCACTGGTGGCGCTAAATAGCGCAGTGCAGATTTTGTTCTGAACGTTTCTGGATGAGTGCGCATGAGTTCGCGACGCCACGAACCGTAATCAAAATATTGCTTAGCTAAGGCGCGCAGTGAGCTACGTGGATGGTAGGTCACGTAGAGATTTGGGTTAAACCAAATAAGACCACCAGAAGAGCGGATGCGAAAGTTCATTTCCCAATCTTGCGCTCTGGTGAAAGCGGGGTCATAGCCGCCAACTCGTTCAAGTGCGCTCCGTCGGAATACTCCGAGGTAGACCGTTTCGGCTGGAGCTTCCGCGCCGCCAACATGGAATGAAGCCGATCCCACACCGAGAGGGCTAGTCATCGCTGTAGCAACCGCGCGCTCAAATGGCGTGCTACCTTGTGCGCCCATTATTCCGCCGACATTGTCGGCATTAGTCCGTTGCAAGGTTTCGACCGCCGTGGTGATGTAACCATCCATGAGTTCACAATGAGCATCTACCCGCACAATGACTGACTCTGTTGTGGCTGCGATCGCCGCATTAAGAGCTTCAGGCGTACGACCTGTGGGATTGGGGACCCACGTGACTCGAGGGTCTTGTTGAGCAAGGTCAGTAGCGACCTTTTCAGTAGCATCCTGCGATGGCCCGATCGCCAGAACGACATGCAATGCACCCGGGTAGTCCTGCTTAAGAATAGCTCCGACGGCATTGGCTAAATGCTTCTCTTCATTCAGAACAGGCATGACTACTGCTACATCTGGCCACATCTGCATGGGTAACACATTACCGTCACGACTAGGCTGGTCGTCATGGCAAAGCTGTCGGTTATCGGAACTGGTTACCTCGGGCTCACCCATGCTGCTTGCATGGCAAGTCTGGGGCATCAAGTGATTGCCTTCGACATTGACGCTCAGAAGATTGCTCTCATTAGTGGCGGCAAAGTTCCGTTTCACGAGCCTGGGTTACCCGCATTACTTGAGCAAGCCCTGTCCAGTGGGCGTTTGACGTTCACTACGTCTTGGTCGGATGTTGCAGAGCAGGCTGATGTCCACTTCCTCTGTGTCGGCACACCTCAATCTGCCTACTCTGAAGCCGCTGACCTAAGTCAAGTTCGCGGTGCCATTCAGTCGCTTACGCCACTTCTCACCCGACCATCGCTGGTGGTTGGAAAGTCCACGGTTCCAGTCGGCACTGCACAGTGGATCGCCGACACATTAGCGGCGGAATCACCGGCCGGAGCAGATACACACCTCGTATGGAATCCAGAATTCCTTCGTGAAGGCTTTGCAGTTGAAGACACTCTGCATCCTGACCGTATCGTCCTTGGCGTGAAGCACGATTCAGATGTGGACACACTCAAAGAGGTTTATGCCGTGCCGCTCGAGGAAGGCACGCCACTCATTGTGAGTGACTACCCCACCGCTGAACTTGTGAAAGTTGCAGCAAACGCATTCCTTGCTACCAAAATGTCCTTCATCAATGCATTCGCTGATTTATGTGATGTGACTGGTGCGAATGTCACAACTCTTGCTGATGCCATCGGTTACGACACCCGAATAGGTCGTCGATTCCTGAATGCCGGCATTGGCTTTGGGGGTGGCTGTCTTCCGAAAGACATCCGAGCACTTCAGGCACGCGCTGGCGAACTTGGCGTTGCGGAGCAGTTTAATTTTTTGCGGGCTGCCGATGACATTAACTTGTCACGTCGCTCGAAGGTTGTCGAACTTGCCCGCACTGCCCTCGGTGGTTCACTTGATGGAGTCAAGGTCGCGGTTCTAGGAGCAGCTTTCAAACCCGACAGTGACGACATTCGCGATTCTCCAGCACTGTCTATCGCTGGTGTCCTATATGAGAATGGCGCACAAGTCACTGTCCACGATCCTGAGGCGCTCGACGGCGTCCGTGTTCGCTACCCACATTTAGGCACAGCGGACAATGTAGATGCTGCTCTCATCGATGCCGACATAGTTCTTCACCTGACCGAATGGCAACAGTATCGCGAGCTTGATCCTCAAGCGCTGAAAGCGCTGGTCAAGAACCCGATC
>Ga0114962_10004938_pt1 | contig 10525 bp, 6 predicted proteins | sample C_130820_MF_Meta_FD_87017 | JGI IMG/M metagenome (GOLD analysis project Ga0114962, IMG submission 87017) | Freshwater microbial communities from Lake Croche, Canada to study carbon cycling - C_130820_MF_MetaG | ecosystem: Environmental > Aquatic > Freshwater > Lake | place: Lake Croche, Canada...
TACTTATGGCACGTCGCGCTAGTTCACAACTTCACCCGGGAATGATCATTGGTGCGCTCGCTGCCATGGTCGTCGCAGTTTTTGCTGGGAAATCTCTTATCGGAAAGAAATCTGCCAGCTTCGGCGACATTGGCAAACTCAGCGTCGGAGATCTCCTTGAGAACGGCAACAGCCTGCGTGGAAATGAATACGTCATCGAGGGGCAGATCGACGAAAAACTCCAGTGGACCACCGAGCGTGGCCAGCTGGTGAGTGTGCGGGTGACGACGCCGAGCGGCGATGATTTTGTGGGAGTGGAGATTCCGCAAGAATTCAACAGGCTGAACATCGACACCAAACAGAAATATACATTTCGAGTGAAATTTCGACAAGGTGGTATCCCTGTCGCAACTGGACTGAATCGACTCTAACTCCTCCCGTATCACCAATGAAATCGCCGATTCTTTTTTTCATCTGCTTCGTCGGATTGGCTCATGGCCAAGTTTATACGCCGCCGCCTGCAGCATCGCCCGCCAAGGAGGCCACGCCGCCTGATGCCCCCGCACCTGCCAAGCAAAAACCAGCTGCAGCCAGTCCGCTCGGGCAGGAAATTCCGATGCTCGATCCATCGGCAGAGACGATCACCGTGGGGGGCGTTGCGATCCCACTTGGAGACAATCGTTTGCTCAAGGCTCGGTTTGAAAAGTTTTTGAGCCAACCGCCGGAAAGCGATCAAGCGGCTGCTAAGTACCGCGAGGCGATTGCGAAAATCCTCAGTACGATTTCGCCGTTCAAGTCGGGGGGGCCCGATTTGTATTCTGCATTCAAGTTATTACCTGGGGCATCTGCATATCCTGGCGATGCGAATCTCTGTGGCTCACTTGCGGAGTCGATTTACATGGCGATGCTCGCGAAGCAGGATGTGAATGGCCTCAACAAACTCAACCTTTCCATCGAGTCAGAAAAGAAGGCGATCATCGCCGAAGGTGACTGGTTGGCGAGGCACGAGCGGGACAATGACCTCGGAGAAAGCAAAGATATAAAAGAGAAGAAGGAAAAACCCAAGGCTGCCACGCAAACGGGTAGTGGTATCAACTCGCTCAAGTATGTCGAGACACTCCGTCGCATCGCCGAAATCGAGGTACTAAAGAAATCGAACATTGCCCGCACCGAGGCGGGAACCCTGCGGACCAAGGCGCAGTATCAGGTCAGCATGATTCAATGGTTTGTTCAGCGGCGGTATGAGCATGTGCTCATGGCAGCTCGTTTCTACAACCAGATTTGGCAGGATGGCGATGCAGCATTACGCATCGACAAGAATTCGGACGTTTCGAAATTATTCTCTGAGTCGGTCGGAGTGAGCCCCACGGTGGCGTCGCTTGATTCGCTCTCAAACGAGGCGATTCGCGAAGCCAGTAAATACATCGAGGCCTTCGAACTCATGCTCTCGCGCGATGAGTTGCACAATGCTTCGCAGCGGTTGATGGAGGCTTATGCCATCGGCGAGTACTTGGAGCCGCTTGCCACGCTTTCATTAGAAAAAAAGCGCCGTGTAGCTGATTACGTCCGTGACTTGCATGAGCTATATGGGACTTTGCAAGCGCACGATTACACGAAGACCATGGAGCTTGCTGAACATCTGAAAAAAACCGCGAAAGACTTCCCTTCGTCCAAGGTTGACAGCGCCATCGCGGCTTACACGCTTGCATCGGATTTGGCCGTTGAGGAGGCCAAGGCACACCTTCTTGCGAAGGAAAGTGATAAGGCCGCAGACAAAATCCGTGTGGCTGCCGAGATTTGGCCTACGAACCCAAAGCTTAAGGAGTTTCGTAATCTAGTGAATAACAGCAGTGGCCTCGTGAGCGTTCGAAACGATTTTGATCGCTTGATTAGTGAGAACAACTTTCGCGAAGTGGCGCGCCGCCAGTATGAGATCGCTCCGGTGATCCAAGGCGACGCAAAACGCGAGGAGGCTTTTAAGCAAATCATCGTCAATCTCACCAAGATCGAAGCAGCTCTGGGGAAAGCCACGGAATTCAGCAAGATGGGCCAAGACTATGCGGCATGGGAGCAGCTCGCCAAGTTGCGTGAGGATTTCCCTGATGACCCAAAACTGGGCCGGGAGTTGGAGTTGTTAGCTCCTAAGGTGGCGGATTTCACACGCGCTCTGGACAAGGCTCGCCAGTTCGAGAACCGGACGCCAAAGCAGGTTGGATCTGCGCTGTCCTGGTATCTCAAGGCTCGTAGCATTTATCCGCAGAGCAATCTCGCGGAATTGGGCTACAAGCGGCTTGCCGATGAGATTCTGCCACCTGACGAAAGATCGGCGGCGGCATCTTCTGAGGCGCAATGAGTTGGACAGTCGGCAGTTGACTTGAAGGATTGGCAACTCGAAACTCACCACAGTGAGCGAGCTGATTCTGGGAATTGATTTAGGAACGACGAATTCTGCGGTCGGCATCGTCGATTCTGGATTTCCGATGCTTTTGGCCAATGAGGAAGGTCGGCGCATCACTCCGAGCGCCGTGTGGATCGGGGCGGATGGCTCGGTCGAGGTGGGAGAGAAGGCGGTGCGTCGCCAAGCGGTTGAACCTGGGCGAGTCATTACGAGCATCAAGCGGCTGATGGGTTACCGCACGAGTGAGCTTGGGGAGGATTTTCCGGTTGCCATCACCGATGGTCCCGACGGTTTTCCTCAGGTTTTGGGTAAAAAACCCGAGGAGGTTAGCGCTGAAATTCTTCGTGAAATGAAGCGCATCGCGGAGTGGCGGATGGGCGTGGAAATCACCAAGGCGGTGATTACGGTGCCGGCGTATTTTCATGATGGTCAGCGTGCAGCGACCAAGCGTGCTGGGGAATTGGCTGGGCTTGAGGTGATTCGGATTCTTAATGAACCAACGGCTGCGGCCCTAGCGTACGGGCTTGATCGATTGGGCGAGATGGCGCGCGTCGCCGTCTATGACTTGGGTGGCGGAACTTTCGATCTATCCATTTTGGAAATGCAAGATGGTGTGTTTCAGGTACTGGCGACCCATGGCGATACTCGATTGGGCGGGGACGATCTCAATGCGATGATTCTTGATGAGATGCTCATGCGGGCCGAGATTTCATCGGTGGATCCTGCGGTGCGGGTCCGGTTGCTCGCGGAGGCAGACCGAGTCAAGGTGGCTCTTTCCGAGCATGAGCAGGCGGTTTTTCGGGTACCATTCTTTGATGGCATCCGCAGCCTTGAGCAAACGATCCGTCGTGTGGAGATGGAGCAAATCGCCATGCCATGGATTCAGAAAACCGTGCGTCTATGTCGCCAAGCTCTATCAGATTCGTCGCTGAAGGCTTCTGATCTAAACGCCGTGGTGCTCGTCGGGGGGAGCAGCCGCATCCCTGCGGTTCGACGAGCAGTCCAAGAGGTTTTCGGGCTTGAGCCAGACATTTCTCAGCACCCCGATGAGGCGATTGCTCTTGGTGCCACGATCCAAGGTGGTGTGCTCAGCGGTGCGATGCGTCAGATTATTTTATTAGATGTGACGCCATTGAGCCTTGGAATTGAAACGTTCGGCGGGTTGATGAATGTTTTGATTCCGCGAAACACGACGATTCCTTGCAAAGCGGGTGAAATGTTTACCAATGCGGCGGATCAGCAAATGGGAATGCGTGTGAGGGTGCTCCAAGGCGAGAGGGAAATGGCCAAGGATAACTGGGAGCTTGGCTGCTTCGATGTTCCGTTTTCACCTTCGCCAAAAGGCCAGGCACGTGTTGGCGTGCAATTTAAAATCGATGAAAATGGTATCCTTGAGGCGCTCGCAAGAGATGTTTCAACAGGCATTGACCAAGTGATTCAGATCGAAAGTGCGGCAGTGAATGTCGAAGATGCTGCGGTTGAGGCCATGGTGAGCGAGTCCGTGGAACATGCCTTCGCCGACATGGCTCAGCGGGTTTTCACCGAGGCAAAGTTGAAGGCGGAGGAGTTGATTCCGGCGGTTGAGCTGGCATTGAGTCAGGGACTGGCCACCGCTGAGGAGCGTGGGGAAATCGAGAATGCCCTCGCTGCGGCACGCGCCGGACTTTTGGATGGAACGCCCAATCTTCTCAAGCCAGCGGTGCAACGGCTTGACCTCGCGACGGAGGCACTTGCCGCACGGTTGGTGGAACAAGCATTGGATTCCGCCTTGGACCGGCAGTTGGTCGTCCGCGATTGAATCGGCACTTGATCAATGTCGACCCCCACCATCATGATTGCAGCAACAAAGGTTAAGCTCTGATGGTAAAAAATAATTATTGGTTCCACTGTGGACGTTGTGGCTCGTTGTTTCGAGCGCGCAGCTTGGCAACTGAAGTTAGGGTTTGTTCCAGTTGCGGGCGAAGCCCCTTTATCGGTTTCGGGGCTGCAACTCCGGAAGTTCAGGTCCAATCTGCCGCGCCAGAAGTTCAGGTCCGCCATGACTCACGAAATTCACGAAGTAAGCGCAGGACGCTTCCGGTGATGGCCAAGGTACTTCTGGGATGTTTGGCATCCGCTGTAGTGATTGTAGTTGGTGCCCAACTTTTGGTAGGGACTGGCTTTGAGACGAAAAAGCCCGAATCTGCTGCCATAAGCGAAGTTACAGTCTCCGAGAAAGATGCCGCTTTGATTGATAAAGCGATGCCTCTATTGCAGAAAACGATCGGTAGTTTCGTTGATGCTAGAACTCCGGAAGAGTGGTCGCAGTTTATTCTTGCACCCATTGCAGCTGCAGGCCGGATTGACCGTTACTATAGCTTCAATGCTCGGGTGAATGTTGTCACGGAGAAGCTGAATTTGACCCATTACGGCATTGTCAATCTGCCTATAGGCAAGGCGGTTGAATGCTACTGGACTGCTGACGGTGGCGAAGTGCTAGATACTGTTTTTGTTGAAGAAAATGGCGAGTGGCTACTCGATTGGAATCACTATGTCAGGTATAGCGACTATCCATGGGCGTCATTCTTGTCGGGTGCGGGTGATGATGTGGGTGAATTCCGTCTCCTCGCGCGCGAGCGCTTGGCGGACGAGAGGAAAAACGAAGACACCATCAGTATCGCGCTTTATGCGCCTCGCTTTGGCTTTCCTGATAAACTTGGAATTGGATCACCCGAGTTCCTAATTGAACGAAGCAGTCAAAACGGTCGCATGCTCGATGCAGCATTTAAATTGAATCAAAGCGGTAAGCATGTATTTGGCTCGAAACTTCCGAATATTGATCCCGAGGGGCTCGTTCGAGTTCGAGTGAAGGTTAGCCGCATCAAGGGGGTTGATCAAAATACGTTTAAAATCGATGAGGTGATTGCGTGCCATTGGTTTTCTACGGATGCCCCTGGAGTTGAAATTCCAGAGGACGCTCCGGCAAAGTGAACCAAGGGTTACCTCTAGAAATCGGTCACTCGGGGGGGCGCATTGCATCGCGCATCACGGAGAGTGGCGAGGTTCCGGGGAACCAATGTTGGAATGCCAATGTGCCTTGATGAATTAGCATGGACAAGCCATTGGCGGTCTTGCACCCGAGATTTTCTGCTGCAACTAACAGCGGCGTCATCGGAGGTTGATAAATGGTGTCGTAAACCAAGTGATCGCGGCTTAAACAAGAGATGGATAGAATCGATGGATCACTTGGCTTGAGTCCTACTGATGAGGTGTTGACGATCAAGTCACAGCTGAAGCACGCTTCCGCAAGGGCTGGGTCATCAAATGACAATGCGGCGATGTCTGTGCTCCGACTCAAGGCGTGCAATCGTTCGGTTAGGTTTGCAAGTTTGTCTAAGCTGCGATTGACCATGACAAGTTTCCTAACTGATTGAAGGCAGCATTGAGTTGCAATTGCCTGCCCAGCACCACCGCCAGCGCCAGCGATGAGGACGTTCAATGACGCCAATGGAGCGTTGAAATCCTCTTCGATGGCGAGGGCAAATCCTGGTCCATCGGTGTTGAATCCGCGGGTGGTGTCGGAATCGAAACGGATCGTGTTGACTGCTCCGAGGGCAAATGCTTCAGGTGAAACATCGCAACACGCCATGGCCTCAAGTTTGTGAGGGACCGTGACATTGCAGCCGATGAAGCCCAAGGTGCGCATTTGGGCAAAGGCTTCGGCGACTTGTCCAGGCTGGATGTCGATGCGCACATAGCGTGCGTGAATTCCGAGAGAATCGAGTGCTGCTTGGTGCATCTTAGGAGATGCCGAGTGGGCGATCGGGTGGCCGATCACGGCAAGCCGTGCAGGCTTGGTGCAATCAGCATCTAGCTGATCCCGCGATGCCAAATCCTCGAACGTGTAGACTTGTTTCATGAATTAATGTTTAACCATTTCAATAAGCTGGCGGATGCGTATCACGCAGCGATCTTGGCCTAACAATTTAAGCATGTCACCAAGGTCGGGCCCATGGCCTCGGCCAGAAAGCGCGACTCGCAAAGGAAACATCAACTGCCCTGGCTTTGCTCCGGCAGCTTGTGCGGTGGTGGTTAGTGCGGCTTTGGCCGCGTCTGCCGACCACTCTGAGAGATCCTTGAAGGCATCTGCTAGATCTCCAAACAAAGCGGTTGCCGTGGCATTGGCGCGTACCTTCTCGACCGCCTCATCTTCGTAAGAGAAGTCATCTTTGAGCAGGAAGTCTAACGCCGCTGGGACCTCACTAAACAGGCGGACCTTGTCTTTAACGGCTTGGATTACCTCAGTGAAGTTGGCAGGAATGGGCAAGCCAGCGGCCACAACCATGGGTTTTGCCGCAGCCGCAAAGTCATCGACACTCAAGCCGAGCAGATGCTGCTGGTTCACCCATTTGCATTTTTCGAGATCGAAGCGACCGGGCGAGCGGTTGACCTGCTCCAGTGAGAAGCGCTCGACTAATTCGGTTAGGTTGAAAATTTCTTGTTCGGTCTTTGGGTTCCATCCGAGCAATGCGATGAAATTTACCACGGCTCCGGGCAGGAATCCTTGCCTCGGGTAGTCCGAAACCGCGGCACCTGCATCGCGCTTTGACATTTTAGATCCGTCGGGGTTGAGGATGAGTGGGATGTGTGCGTAATGCGGTGGCTTGGCGCCAAAGGCCTCGATGAGTTGAAGATGCTTGGGCGTATTCATGAGGTGGTCTTCGCCCCGGATTACGTGGGTGATTTCCATTTCGAGATCGTCTACCACATTCACGAAATGGAATACATAAGAACCCTCGGAGCGCTTCACCACCATGTCTGGGGTGTTCGATTCGTCGCGGTAATCGATCGTGACCTCGCCGCACACCAAGTCGTGCATCGTTACCGGTTTTCGGTCAAAGCGGAATCGCCACGCGCCGCCATCTTCGTAGACGCGATCTGCGGTGACGAGTTTGGCGAACCACCGATCGTATATTTCGCTGCGCTGGCTTTGGAAGTATGGTCCGAAATTTCCGCCGGCTTCGGGCCCTTCATCCCAGTCGAGGCCTAACCAATGCATGCCGTCAAAAATTGCCTGACGCGCCTCTTCCGTGTTTCGTGCTTCGTCGGTGTCCTCCACTCGGAGGACGAAAACGCCGCCGTGTTTGCGGGCAAACAACCAGTTGAATAATGCGGTGCGTGCTCCGCCAACATGGAGGTACCCAGTGGGCGACGGAGCGAATCGAGTGCGAATGGTCATGACCAAGGTTGTAGGTGGCAGATGGGCCATGCGCAAGCAGGAGAAGGACAGGGGGTGCTTCGCTGGCTTTTGCCGCTGGTCAATTCGTCCAATTTTCGCTTGGTTGTATTCATGCACCTCGCCAGTTCTTCGCGCTACGCGGATTTGTCTTTTCAAGCTCGTTGCGGGAATTCGGGGCTTCATTTGCCCAAAATTTCCCTAGGCCTCTGGCACAATTTTGGGAGCGTAGACGATGCGGAAAATGCGCGCGCGATTGCCCTTCGTGCCTTTGACCTCGGAGTGATGCATTTCGATTTAGCCAACAACTACGGGCCGGTTCCTGGATCGGCAGAGGAGACCTTCGGGCGAATTCTGCGCGAGGATCTCGGGGATTATCGCGATGAATTGATCATTTCGACCAAGGCAGGTTACACGATGTGGCCCGGGCCGCATGGTGACTTTGGCTCGCGCAAATACTTGTTGGCATCGTTGGACCAGTCGCTCAAGCGGATGGGCATTCCCTACGTGGATATTTTTTATAGTCACCGGCGAGATCCGAACACCCCGATGGAAGAGACCATGGGTGCGCTTGCGACGGCGGTGAAATCTGGCAAGGCGCTCTACGCTGCCATTTCAAACTATTCGCCAGAGGATACCGTGCGTGCGTGTGTCATCTTGCGTGAGTTGGGCGCCCCGTGCGTCGTCCACCAACCGAAATACAGCATGTTCGAGCGGACGCCTGAGCGAGGTTTGCTCGATGTTGTTGGCAGGGAGAAAATCGGTGCTGCGGTTTTTTCGCCGCTCGCACAAGGACTTCTCACCGACCGCTACTTGCAAGGGATTCCCTCGGATGCTCGTGCGGCCAAGCCAACTGGTTTTCTCAAACGAGAGGATATCAGTGAGGCCAAACTGGTAAAGATCCGCGCGCTGGCTGGACTGGCTGCCGAGCGCGGGCAGCCGCTCGCCTCGATGGCCATCGCATGGGTGCTACGCGACCCGAGAGTCACGAGCGCCATCATCGGGGCTAGCAAGACGCATCAGGTCGACCAGTGCGTTACCGCGGCGAGCTCGGCTCCATTCACGACCGAGGAACTCGAACGGATCAATGCAATTTTAGCGGATGATTAGATTTTCAGGTGGGGAAAAGGAGGGGTCCTGTATTGAATCACCAAGCATCAACCTTTCACCAAACGATGAGCGTGTCCTGCAATCCAGCCTTGCTGAGAAGGTACCTTCGGCCAACTCGGAGGATTTAAACAGCGCAAAAAATACAACCAGAGGCTTATATACAGAACCGGGCCGGTGTGTAGCGTGACCAGGGTGATGTTAGTTCCACACTCTCATTCACTTCGTCTGCCCGTCATTCAATTCTATGAAATCACGTATGTTTGCTTCGATTGCCACTTGGCTACTTGCCATCCCACTTCTGTGCTTGAGCGGGCTGGCCCGGGCACAACAGGGCACGTATTATGACGCGACCTTGTCGCCGTCTTATCGCGGGTATGTCCACGACACCCGCTTGTGGATTCCGAATAACGTGACCGTCATCAAAGGCGTTATTATTATCGGCAACGGCGCCCTTGGAGATCAGCGCGGAAGGACCGCCGAGACAGACTGGCAGGCATTGGCACGTGCGCATGATTTTGCTGTGATGGGCACTTCTCTATACATTTGCCAAACAGTTAATGATGTGAATGCGGAAGTGCCGATGCTCCTAGCGGATCTCGCCTGGTATGCAACGGCCAGCGGGCATCCTGAAGTCACGAATCTGCCTTTTGTTCTCTGCGGGTGGTCGGGTGGCGGACAGATCGCCTACGGCATCAATTTCAAGATCCCGGAGCGAGTGATTGCCTATGAGGTGAACAAGGGAGGATTTTATATCGGAGAGCCTTTGTCGGCAGCCGCCCTTAAGACCCCGGCGATTTACGTGGCTGGCCAAGTCGATTCAGGGACTCGAATCGCCAACATCACAAAACTTTTCGACTCAAACCGCCCCAGTGGAGGGCGGTGCTCCCTTGCTTTTGAGCAGAATACCGGGCACGCCGAGGGAAACGTCAATGCGATGTTTTTCACCTTTTTTGATCATGCCATCCGGGCGCGCTATCCTGTCGGGGTGACGCCGCTCTCCGGTCCGGTCAACCTGTTGGACTTGTCTGAGACCAACGGCTGGTTGGCTGCCAAGCCGAACGTTAGCACTGGCTTGTCCGGCTCAGTTTACTCTTGTGCGGATTATCCGGGCAACAAAACCACCGCTGGCTGGCTGATGGATGCGGATGTCGCCAATCTCTACCGGGGATTTGCCACTTATAACCCGGCGGTAACGGTAGCACCCGTGGGCGGTCCGCTATTCTCAGCGCCCCAGACGATCCAGTTCAAGGTCTCGGTGGATTCGACGGCGTTTCCAGGATGGGTGACCGCGGACGTGTATGATGGCGCGGTTAAGCTAGGAACCGTCAATAAAGGTGGGTCCATGTCGGTTTACGCAGTCCGGCCCTGGGGCGGCAGAGGAGTGACTGCGATCGCCCGCGACTCATCGGGCAACGAGCGGACCTCCATTCCCCAGCCATTTGTGGTCAATAAAAATGCTGCAGCCGCGTGGAATAACAGTGCAGGGGATTTCGTATGGAACGCCAGCTCGACCAACTGGGGTGGGGCGGTCTGGACTCCCGGTGCTGATGCCGTATTCGGCGCTACGGGCGTGGGCACGGTCACGGTCTCCGGCACGCAGACGCTAGCCGATAGCTTGACGTCGCTGTGCTTTGATACCGCCGGCTACAAGCTCACGGGTGGCACGCTCGCCCTGCCCGGCACCAGCGGCTTTAACGTGAATGCCGATGCCGAGATTGCCTCGGTGATTACGGGGGCTGGCAATCTCATCAAATCCGGCGCCGGCACGCTGACCCTCACCGGCGGGAACACCTACTACGGAGCCACCACCGTCAACAGCGGCA
>Ga0114962_10004939_pt1 | contig 10523 bp, 17 predicted proteins | sample C_130820_MF_Meta_FD_87017 | JGI IMG/M metagenome (GOLD analysis project Ga0114962, IMG submission 87017) | Freshwater microbial communities from Lake Croche, Canada to study carbon cycling - C_130820_MF_MetaG | ecosystem: Environmental > Aquatic > Freshwater > Lake | place: Lake Croche, Canada...
CTTAAAGGTGCTCCTGAATATGTTGGTGCAGTAAACCCTGGGAGATTTGGTATAACACCCTATTTTGATTGTAGTATGAACCCCTTAACTAGTCTCGATGGTATACCTAAAAGAGTTGATGGTGACTTCATTATATCGAAAGAGCTTATGGATATATTCCCCGAAGAATACATTAGAAGTCTTTGCGCAATTAATGGAGAAATAGAATATCTTTAATACTAAGTATAAATATAAATATAAATATGCGGAAAATTATTAAAGGTGATAAAGGTGTATATGTGCCGCGATTAAATCTGAGAGAATTACCTAATTTTTTATTAGATGTAGAAGTTGCTTATGAGTTTGATTGTAGTAATAATGATTTAATAAGTCTTAAAGGTTGTCCCAGAGTAGTTAATGGAGGCTTTTTTTGTGATCATAATCTAGAGTTAACTAGTCTCGAAGGATGTCCTGAAATAGTGGGTGAAGATTTTATATGCAACACAACTGGCATAACTAGTTTGAAACATATGCCTAAACATATTTACGGGGATTTTTCGGGGTCGTATAATAAAGAGTTAATTGATCTTAGGGATGGTCCAACCACTGTTGATGGAGAGTACTATGTCTCGGGGAGTAATTTAAAAAGTCTTGAAGGCGCCCCGGATATTGTAGGGTGGAATTTTAATTGCGCTGATAATAAATTAACTAGTCTTGAAGGTGCCTCTGCAACTATTATTAATGGTTATTTCAGCTGCGAAAATAACAAATTATTAAAAAGTCTCGTGGGGGCACCAGCACCCAGAAAAGGTGGTTTTTTTTGTGGTAATTGTGACTTATCTGACCTCATAGGTGCGCCTGAACATATAAAAGGCACTTTTATTTGTGAAGGTAATCCACTACGTAGCCTTGATGGCATACCGCATACTGTTGACGGAGATTTCATTCTATCCAGAAATTTAGAAAAAGAATTTTCACGCAAATATATCATGAATATATGTTATATTGGAGGCATCATAAGATATGCAAACGAAGAAGGGCTAATATGAGAAAAATTATTGGAGATTTTAATGGTGTTAATTTAAATAATTTAAATTTAACGGAGTTATTTGATTTATCAGATGTTGAAATAACTGACGGTGGATTTAGTTGTTCAAACAATTACTTAACCAGTCTTAAAGGTTCTCCATTTAAATGCAAACAAAGTGTAGTGGCCTCACGCAACAATCTAACCAATCTTGAATATATACCTTTTTGTTATAATGGTTATTTTGATTTTAGTCATAATGAAATAAATAGTCTTGAATATCTTCCCGAAATTACAGGTAATCTGCTTTGTAATAGTAATAAACTAAAAGACCTCAAACATGCACCCCGTATTGTTAATGGTGGATTGTATTGTGACGACAATTTACTGACTAGTCTTGAATATTGTCCAAAACATATTAAAGTTAACTTTTATTGCTCTGGTAACCTACTTACTAGTCTTGAGTATGGCCCTACAATAAGTCAAGGATCGTATTGTTGCTCAGGTAACCAGCTTACTAGTCTCGAGGGCGCACCAGCAATAGTTGGTCAATTATCTGTTAGTCCGTATATGCACGACCAACAATTTATAAACCGTGTTTTTGATTTTGATTGTACTGGTAACCCACTAACTAGTCTTGATGGAATACCCCATACAATCTACGGTGATTTCTTTATATCAAAAGAATTCATAGATATATTCCCCGAAAAGTATATTAGAGATCTTAGTGAAATTACTGGGAATGTAGAATATCTTTAATATAAATAAATGTATGGGAAAAATTATTAAAGGCATCGTATTGTTAAATAATTTATATTTAACAAAGTTATTAAATTTATCTAATGTAGAAATTATTGGTAACTACCGTTGTGAGAATAACCAACTAACAAGTCTCGAGGGTGCTCCCAAAACTGTTCGTGGAGAGTTCCATTGTTATAATAATAACTTAACTAGTCTTGAAGGAGCACCAGAGCAAGTTATTGATTTTTTTTGTACCAATAATAACTTAATTAGTCTCAAAGGTGCTCCTAAAGATGTTGATGATATATTTGATTGTTGTTACAACTACCTAACAAACCTTGAAGGTGCTCCAAATGACATGAACTCTTTTCATTGCTATCACAATGAATTAACTAGTCTCAAAGGTGCACCTAAAAACACCAAACGTAGCTTTTATTGTAATAATAACCATTTACCTAATCTTAGAGGTGCTCCCAAAACAGTTGGTGGTAGTTTTTGTTGCTATGACAACCCTTTAACTAGTCTTATTGGTATACCAAAATCTATTTATAGGAATTTTGTTATCTCTGAAAGTTTAAAAGACAGATTTACCGAGAAATATATACGCAGCCTTAGTAATATTAATGAGGATGTAATTTATTATGATTCTAAATATTATAATCAATATGAGGATGGTAATGATTATGAGGATATTTGGGGAGATGATGATGATGTTTGGGATGATGATGATGATGAGTAAAGTTAATAATTAATAGTAGCAAATCATAAGGAAGCAGGTTATAATAATCGTATATGAGCGCAAACTTAACAATTAATAACGGACAAGCTGAAATGTTTTCAGGTAACAATATCATCCCATGGCACATGCAAGGTACTGTGGTTGAAGGACTACTGACTGCAGCTGAAGCAATTAAAGCAGCACATCTAGATTGGGAGGTTGAAAAGGTACCACTCTATTATGGAGAAGGTAAAGACGAGTACCCCAAGATGGTATGTGTTCGTCGGACTGACAATAACGTCCCCCTCTCAATTACAAACAATTCATACACCATTATTCAAAATAATGAAGCTTTTGGATTCTTTGATGAGATCATTGGGAGTGGTCAAGCTGTGTATGATACAGCTGGTAGCCTAAAGAATGGTGCCGTTGTATGGCTACAAGCATCTGTACCTGGCAATTTGTTTGTTAAATCAAGACCCGATGATAAAGTTGAAAAACGTATTCTTTTCATTACTTCACACAATCGAGAGTTTGCTCTGACTGCAATGATTACTCCTCAACGATGCGTCTGTAGTAATACTCTCAATGCAGCTCTAAAAAATCATACCAATAAGTTCAAGGCATATCACCGAACTAATTACAAAACTAAAATTAGTGAGGCAAAGCGCGTACTCAATCTAACCAATGCTTACTACGAAGAGCTTCAAACACTCATCAATAAGCTCGATACAATTAACCTCAGACAAGAGGATGCAGTTGAGTTTCTTGTTGATCTATTTGATAAAGATACAGAGGACCTCAATACCAAGCAAGCAACCATTAATCATCTATTTTATAGTGGTAAAGGTAACCGTGGTAAGACCGCTTGGGATATGTTTAATGGTGTGACTGAATACCTCGATCACTACACACAATATAAGCGGACCAAGTCCCGTGTAGATAGTACTAAAGTAGCAAATGATCATTTTGCTAATATCTTATTCGGTAGTGCAGCTAACTTAAAGCAGAGGGCTCTGAACATTCTTCTTAACTAAAGGAAACGTTATATAATTTCGGCATGAATAATTGCTTAAAATGTGGAAATAGTGTTCCTGTTGAACGATTAGCATTGGGATATAGAAATTGCGTGACTTGTAGTACTGCTTCGTATAAAAAACCTAAGGGTGTAATGATTTGGACTCATAAAACTAATCCTGAGATTCAAATTATGAGTAATGATTGCTGGGAGAGTCAGAAGAAATACTTTATTCCTAATGGTCCTAGGTCTGCAGTTAGGAATTTCTCGAAGAATATTTGCAGTTAGGACTAAATATTATTTGAACTTATCAGTATAAGTACTCTTACAAAGCCTAATAGTTTTAACGACTATTAGGCTTTTTTTGTTGAAATACAAGGAAACTATCTATAATCTGTTTTAATGGAGACGTACATTACTTCGGACCAACATTTTAGTCATCTTAATATGACTAAGTTTCGAGACTCAAAAGATAACTTAATCCGTAATTTTGAGTCTGTTGAGGCAATGAACAGTTATATGATTGACAAATGGAACTCAACTGTCAACTCATCTGATACAGTATATATGCTAGGTGACATAGTTCTCAAATTGCGTCATCTAGATATTGTTCGCAAGTTAAATGGCAATATTCAGTTAATTTTAGGTAACCATGATATATATGGTGTTGATGTATACCGTAAATATTTTAAACAAATCCATGCTGTAAAATATATGCATGCATACAATCTAATGCTGTCACATATTCCGCTGCATTTGGGGTCTATAAAAATGAATGCAGTAAATGTACATGGGCATATTCACAATAAAATTATTACTAAAAATAATCTAAGCGAAGAATCTGACTGGAGTAATCAGCACCCCAAGTATTATAATGCTTGTGTTGAGCACCATAATTATACTCCAATTAATATCAATGTAATTACTGAGTATGCCAATAGACTAAGTAATATTAGGGCGGCACAGTAATACATAGGAGAACAAAGAGGTCCCATTAATCTAATATGCTGAAAGATAGATACATTGAAATAGCCAAAGCACTATGCAATTTTGATTTAATTGATAAATGCTTCCACGTAACATTTATTGTTAAGAAAAGAAAAATAGTTACAATTGGTATTAACAAATCTAAGACTCATCCTAATAATTTGAAATACAATTATTATGGACTTGATGGTGCACCTATTCATCGTTTTGTTGGAGTGCACTCGGAGATGGCTGCAATATTGAAGTACGGTAAAGCTGATTGTAGTGACTGTACCTTCATTAATGTACGAATTGACAGGAACAACAAGGTTGCCATGTCTAAGCCATGTTTGGGGTGCCAGCACCTTCTTGATGTAGTTGGGTGGAAATCGATTTACTTTTCGAGCAAGAATGAAAAATTTCTAAAATTCGATAAATCTGCGTCAGGAAAGAGCTTATAATTACGATGTAATAACAACCAACAACAACAACATAGAAACAAATAAATAATATGAACGACCAAACTAACACAACCGAAGTGACCGAAACTCCAACGACTGTTTATCTCTCAGCTGAGACCAAGCAAGAGTGGGTTAAGCAATATGATGAACGTCAAACGTTCCCGCTGATCAATAAGAAGCCATATGTCCCATGTTCGGTGACTGGCAAGCTAGTAGTTATGGGTGCTAATAATCTCCGTACGCGAGTAATTAAGTTCGGCGGGCCAATGAACTTGCTTAATAACTTCGTCTGCCGTGAGCAAGTTAAGGAGGAGAGCAAGCGAGTTCAGCAAATCGTTAAAGAGTCTAATGACTTGCGTAAGACTCAAACGTCTGCTACTAAAGCTGAAAAGCAAGCAGCTAAATTGGCTGCGACTGCTCTACGGCAAGAAGAACGACAAGCTCAGCGAGAGGCTGCAAAAGCTGAAAAAGCTGCAAAGATCAAAGGGTTGGTTAATGAAGTGACTAAAGTGATCGAAGTTACTGAAAAACCATTGGTACTTGATCCTCCTCCAACTGGCGGATGCTTGGTACCTTAAGTGGGGAGATGATAGCAAATGATAGAGTTACTAGCGAGAAAATTGTTAGTAACTCTATCTTTGCCTTAAAGGAAAGTAAGTATAATTAATGTAATGAAAGATAAAAAACGTGAGACAATTAACCTAACATTAAGTGATATTAGCAGTTGGGTATCTTGTTACAAAACTACTAACAAATTACCTAGCCAATTTGTACCTTGCTCAAAATGTAAACTCGGTATTGTAATGTCTCATTCAAACTTACATAGTCGAGTATTAAAGTTTGGTGGAGTTGAAAAACTATTAAAATCCTTTGTATGTAAAGAATGTAAGACATTGAGTAAGCCTCTCGAAAAAATTAAGATCAAGCGAGAGAAGAAAATTAAGCAACTCAAATCAATCGCAGTAGATGAGCAGGTTATTAATTATTGTAATCCAGTATATAAGCAATCACCAAAGGTAACTGTAACATATAAGGATCTAATTCGAAACCCTGAAATGTGTGCTAAAATGACTGATGGTCAATGTTGGAATGTACAATTTCATTTAAACAATGGTCATCAGTGCGAAGATAAAAAGGGTAATGTTTGCTCAATCTACGAGCATTGCGGAGTCTCGAGTAAGAACGTCTCGAAAAGCACACAAAAGAAATTTAACGGAAACAAACTATAATACAGTATAGAAAGAACACACATTATGTCAGCAACTTATCTCCTAATTAAACTCTGCAATATTTACAATCTACATACAGATCCGACGAAGTTTGTAGATGAAACTACACATAGCGTCAACAACATTATCGCAGCTGCAGTTCGTCGACATATCGTTGACAATTACAAATTTGATGTTGACTATGTAGAGTGGTCTGATGGTTCTTTGCACATTAAGAAAGCTTAGATAAATATAAAAACGCACCTGTATCGGAACGCACTTCTAACGCGTAGCACCGTAAATGGATTCAATGGCGATTCGACTTCGCCCAGGTGCACCACTTTTTAACCTGACACTGCAGCTTTAAAAAAATGAACGAATACTTAATTATAACGACAGAAGGGCATAAGTTGTATTACAAAGATGCTGACTGTACAATCTTGCATAGAGAAGAAGGACCTGCAATTGAGTTTACACAAGGTCACAAGTCTTGGTATCAGAACAATCTTAGGCACCGTGAAGATGGCCCTGCAATTGAGTGGGGCAATGAGACTAGTTATTGGTTAAATGGAGTTGAGCAAGAGCCATTGAATTTGTTAGGATTGAGATAAATAATTTAAAGGGTCAGTCGATTAGCGGCTATATCACGAGACTGTAAATCTCGCGTCTTAAATGACACCGGAATTTCGAGTCTTCCCTGACTCAGTTTATTATTACACAGTTTGCCTAAAATGTTTTTAATTTGTAATTAATTAAATCTGTAATAATATCTAGATATTTTTGTGATGTGCGGTTAGTAACATACGTATGAGAGCTTGTATCAATAATACATAATTCTATACCATGTTCAATACATGCTTGCATTTTACGTTGATCGTTATTCTGGCATTTAGATAATTGCTCCTGGCTAAAAATAGGCTCGTAATGAAATATACCATTTAATTCTATAGCTAATTTAAACGAAGGTATATAAATATCAAGCTCCGAATTAATTGCATCTTTTCTATTATAAAATATTTCAAGATCGGGATATAATATTGTTAGTTGTTCCTCAATATATTTTTCGAGTTTTGAGCGTCTTATGCCATACGTTTTATGTGTATTAGTATAAGTTGTTGCGCAGGACTGGCAACAAAATTTCTGTCTTCTTGCTTTGCGCTTAAACATACGTAAACACCCCATGCATCCTATTTCCTGAAGAGCATAATCTCTTACTCCAAGGGTTTTATATATACGAGCACAATTACGGCTGCAACAATATTGTTTTGATCTAGTTTTTCCTCGTATCATAGTTCTTACATATCCTGCTTCAAGATTAAAATCTAAATTACAAAGTTTGCATCTAAGTGTAATAGGATCTGTACTTTTTAAATGTAAAACATTTTCTAATAAAATATTATCTATGGTCATATTAATATTTATCTCGAAAACAGGCTATTCGAGTACATTCTGTACATATATTTATGTCGAAAACATATTTTTCGAGTCTTCCCTGACCCAGTCTATTATTACACATATACTACTTTACCTATAATGTTACTGAGACTGCGAATATACTCTTCTGGAAATTCGTCTTCAAGATATCTATCCAAAACAAGATCACCACCAATTGTTTATAAAGACAAGGCTAGTTCCAAAAGTGTATAGTTCCATGTATATCGCTTAGACTGCGTATATACTTTTCCGGGAAAGTGTCTTTAACCACTGCGTCTATAAAAAGATTATGAGTAATTACCTTTGGAATACCCTCAAGACTAATTAAAGGGTTACCTAGACACTTAAAGTCACCATAAACTGTACTTGGTGCCCCTTTGAGATCGCTTAAGTTATTATGACTACAATCAAATATACTATCTATTTGAATATCATCACCACTACGACCCACAGTATTAGGTGCACCTTTGAGACTAGTTAGGTTGTTTCTTACACACTTAAAATCACCGGTAACTGTTGCCGGCGCACCTTCGAGATTAGTTAAGTAATTGCGGCTACAAATAAACCCAGGAGGTCTTAATTTACCGCCCCACAATTTTGCCAAAGCAATATAATTACTAGCATTGCTCATTTTCTCAAAGTCAAGAGTTGCAACACTACGGGGGGCGCCTTTAAGACTAGTTAAGATATTGTCGCTACAATTATAATTACCGCCGACAGTCTCCGGACTATCTATTAGATTAGTTAATTGGTTTATATCACACTCAAAATTCTCACGAATAATATGAGGACTACCTTTGAGTGTAGTTAATTTATTTCTAGAGCAAAGAAAATTACCATTAACAGTATGTGGACTACCAATAAGATTAATTAAGTCGTTAGAACTGCAGTCAAACACCCCATTAACTACTACATCCGATAAATCAAATAACTTTGCAATGTATAATAATTTCAAATCAACATCATCTTCAATAACTTTTCTCATATCTGTATTTATTTCATATCTGTATTTTTTTACATATATACTACGTTAACTCCAATTTTACACAGACTGCGAATGTACTCTTCAGGAAATTTGTCTATAAGTGCTTTATCTATATAAAAATTTTCACAAACAGTTTGAGGTGCACCTTCCAGACTAGTTAAGGGGTTACTATAACAATAAAAAGAACCATTAACTTTTTTAGGAGCACCTATGAGACTTGTTAGATTATTATGGTTACAGTAATAATTATAACCAACAGTTTGAGGTGCACCTTCCAGACTAGTTAAGCTGTTACTACGACAAGAAAAAGAACCACCAACAGTTTTGGGAGCACCTTTGAGACTAGTTAAGTTATTATTTTGACAATAATAATTACAAAGTTGATCTCTACCAACAGTTTTAGGGGCACCCTCCAGACTAGTTAAGTTGTTACTATGACAATAAAACGAACCCTCAACTTTCACATCTGATAAATCAATTAACTTTGTTAAATATAACTTACTTAAATCAACATCACCTTTTATAATTTTTCTCATATCTTTATTTAGTTACCACCAACCTTCGCCATCACCGGGGTCATCCTCATCTTCGTCATACCAGTACACATCTCCTTTAATTTTACATCGACTCCGAATGTAATCTTCTGAAAATTCGTCTTCAAGATATTGATCTAAAACAAGATCACCACCAATTGTTTTTGGAAGACCTTCAAGACTAGTTAATTGATTACTTCTACAATGAAAATCACTTCCAACAGTTTTGGGAGCCCCTTCGAGACTAGTTAATTTATTACTCTCACACATAAAACTACCTTTAACAGTATGCGGCCCACCTTTAAGGCTAGTTAAGTTGCTTTCTGCGCAAAAAAAGTGACCACCAACAGTATGAGGACTACCCTCGAGATTAATCAAGTTATTATTATAATCACAATAAAAATCACCTTTAATAATTTCAACATCTGATAAATCGAATAACTTAGTCGAAAACAAATCGTATAACTTAACATTACCTTTTATAATTTTTCTCATATCTGTATTATATTTATACAACAGACTAAATATAATACAATTATGAAACGATCTGATATCTATTCGTTAAACGAAGCATACAACCAAATAAATCAGGTTAGATATATTGATAAAATTGCTTTGCTGGATAGAGACTTTAAAGATTCAAGTGAACCCGTAATTGTCGCGCGAGCTAATATTGGAAAGGAGCATAAAGACATAATGATCGATGCATTTGCTGTTCCGGGTTGCTCATGTAATGTAGAGCATGGATTTTTAGACAACAAAGGTGAGTTTTTAGATAGAAAAGAAGCGTTTATTTTAGCAAAACAAACAGACCAAGTAATTGATCTTAATATGGTCGATGATGATAAATTAGACAGTCAAAATTGTAGACCATATAGACATTAAAACTGTTTTATTTATCATAGATACGTTACGCTACCCAAAATTTCACTTAGACTATTTACATACTCGATTGAAAATCTAGATTTTAATGTATGTGATAGTACAAAACTACCTCCAATTTTTTTAGGAATACCTTTTAAACTAGTTAAATTGTTGAGATGACAAAAAAAGCTATCCTCAACAATATGCGGTGCACCAATAAGATTAATTAAGTTGTTATCAGAGCAAAAAAATTTACCACCAACTTCATGCGGTGCACCGATAAGACTAGTTAAGTTACTTCTACTACAGACAAAATTCCCACGAACAGTAAGCGGCGCACCAGTGAGATCAATTAAGTAGTTTTCAGAGCAATAAAAATCCCCATAAATTTTTACATCCGATAAATCAGGTAGCACTGTTAAATGCAAACTACATAAATTAATATAGTCATCCCTACCAACACCTGTAATAATTTTTCTCATATCTTGATTTATTTAAATATATGCTACTCTGCCTTCAATCTCACTTAGACTGCGAATATACTTTTCTGGGAATCTGTTTTTAATACTTTTTGGACACCAAAAAGCAA
>Ga0114962_10004941_pt1 | contig 10519 bp, 9 predicted proteins | sample C_130820_MF_Meta_FD_87017 | JGI IMG/M metagenome (GOLD analysis project Ga0114962, IMG submission 87017) | Freshwater microbial communities from Lake Croche, Canada to study carbon cycling - C_130820_MF_MetaG | ecosystem: Environmental > Aquatic > Freshwater > Lake | place: Lake Croche, Canada...
CTCCTCAATAATTATTTTACCTGCTGCCACATCCCAAGGCTTCAAATTAGCCTCGAAAAATCCTTCAAAGCGACCACAGGCGGTATAGGCTAAATCAATGGAAGCCGCACCCATTCTTCGAAGTCCATGCGATTTTTGCATTAATTCTTTCAATAAATCGAGGTAACGATCCTGATAAGAAAAATCATAATACGGAAATCCCGTGGCAAGCAAACTAGAAGCTAAGGTTTGAGCACTAGAAACTTGAATGGGCGCATCGTTCAAAAATGCTCCGTTTCCTTTGGATGCATAAAACATTTCATCCCGATTAGGCTCATAAATTATGCCTAAAATAGGTTGCTTATTATAAATCAAACCCACTGAAACCGCATAAACAGGTAATCCATGCAAGAAATTCGTCGTACCATCTAAAGGATCAATGACCCAATAATACCCATCGCCAACCACATCGTAATTGGCATCACTCTCCTCAGCAATAAATTGTGCGGCTGGAAAAATGGCTGACAAACCCTCTTTTAGTTTCGATTCGGCTTGTTGGTCTACAAACGAAACCAAGTCATTCGTCCCCTTGTAAATAATATCACCTGATTTTACTTGGCTAATTGCCGACTGAATCCAATGACCCGTTTCTTTAATGCAAGGCAAAGCCTTCATTAATAAAGCTTCTGAATCCATGAGGTAACCTATTTAGGAGCGTTTAACTTGGCTACTTTAGGACTAATTGCTTGCAACCAATCGGCTATAATTTGCTGCGTTTCCTTTAAATAAACATCTTTTGCATGTTTATCGGCCGTCGATTTTGCTTTCTTATCCGCATCCGTTTCCGTAGTCGCAGGCCCATTCGCACCTGACAAAGCATCTTCCACTGCTTGTGCCTCATCCGGTTTTTTCTTTTGATCATCCAATTCCTTTTTACGCTTAGTTAAATTCAAGGAAATGGAATTGGTTTCTTTTATTTTTTTCCAACGATTAAAGTCATCTCTTAATTTCACCAAATCAGGTTTCGTCTTTAGGCGAACATTAAAACCGGACTGGACTTTGGCGAGTGCGGTTGGATTAACATGCAAAGTGGGTGTAAAGACCGTAGAAGCAATCATGTCCCATGGTAAGGCACATGGCTGTGAACTTTCCCCAAACTCCTCCGCAGAAAAAGCAGAAGGCATCGCAAAATCAGGACTCACTCCTTTGTGCTGGGTTGAACTTCCATTAATACGGTAAAATTTCTCTAGGGTAATTTTGAGTTGGCCCACAGGCTCTTTTTCGTTGGCCATGTAATTATCTAAATCAACCACCGATTGAACCGTACCTTTTCCATAAGATTGCTCACCTACAATAATGCCTCGCTTATAATCCTGAATGGCAGCCGCAAAAATCTCCGAAGCTGATGCAGAAAAACGATTGATCATAATCGCCAAAGGTCCGTCATAAGATTGTTCCGGATCACGGTCTAATTCTTGGGTAATCTTTCCATCAGACTGCTTTCTTTGAACCACAGGTCCCTTGGTTATAAACAAACCCGTCAAATCAATCGCTTCGATTAATGAACCTCCTCCATTATTGCGAAGATCGACAATCAGACCATCAATTCCTTCTTGCTTAAATTCTCCTAAGAATTTCTTGATATCAGAGGTCGTTGATTTAAAATCCGCCTCACGCTTTCTAGCTCCCTCAAAATCTCTGTAAAACATTGGAATGGTAATCAATCCCAATTTGATTTTTTTATCTCCTTGGTTAAAGACCAACATTTCTTTTTTCGCTGTTTGTTCTTCTAATTTTATTTTTTCGCGAACAATCCGAATCTCGTTCGTTGGCGAGCCCGTTACCCCTGAAGCTGGAAGAATTTTCAATCGGACCACGGTGCCTTTAGGCCCACGGATTAATTTAACGGCATCATCAGTAAACCAACCAATCACATCGACAAAACTGCCATCATCTCCTTGGGCTACACCCACAATACGATCTTTGGGATTGATTAATTTACTTCGAAAGGCAGGACCTCCAGGTACTAAATCTTGAATGGTCACATAATCACCTTCTAAACGAAGCGTTGCCCCTATTCCTTCAAAGCTTTGCGCCATATCCTTATTGAATTCTTGGGCTGCTTTCGGTATCATGTAGGAGGTATGTGGATCGATACTTTCCGTATATGCATTCATAAATACTTGGAATACATCCTCTGACTTCGTGCGCGCCAAATATTTTTCAGAGCGAGCATAACGATCCTTCATCTCCCGAATGGCTGTCGTATCCGCTTTACCCCCAATTTTCCAATCCAATAATTGGCGTTTAATATCCTTTCGCCAAAAATCATTCAGCTCATCTGCAGACTTCGCCCATACCGCTTTGTCCCGATTAGGCTGATAACTTTCTTCTACATTAAAATCAAAAGGTTTGTTCAAAACAGCATGAATAAAGGCATAACGTTCCTTGGTACGCGTTTGATACAAATTATAGATTTGAAATGCTGTAGTAAGGTCCCCCTCGCTAAGCTGCTCGTCAATGGTAAATCTGAATTTTTCCAAATCTTCAATGTCTGAAGCCACAAAAAACACTTTATTGGGGTCCAGCTCCTTGATGTAAGCATCATAAATTTTAGAAGACAATGAATCATTAACGGCTATTTTTCGATAATGATAACTGCTCAAAATCCCAAAAACCAATCGCTCGACCTTTTTCTGAGTTTCCGTTGGTTTTAAATCACCCTCTTGATAATGGGCATTATTGCCAGGTAAATCTCCTTGCGTTTTGCCATGTAAAAAAAGGACAAAAATAAATGATATGGGGATTAAAAGCGGCAGTATCTTCTTCATAAATGTTTTTGCTATTAAAACTTATTTTTCTATTTCTAACAATTCCACTTCGAAAACCAAGGCAGAATAGGGTTTAATCGTTTGGCCTCCTCCTCGAATTCCATAAGCTAGTTCCTGTGGAATAAACAATCTCCACTTAGAACCCACTGGCATTAATTGGAGTGCCTCAACCCAACCCGGAATAACTCCCGACACTGGAAATGAAACAGGTTCGCCTCGTTGGACTGATGAATCAAACACAGATCCATCAATCAAAGTTCCGTGATAATGTGTCTTAACCTTATCTGTTGCTAAAGGTTTTGGACCCGTACCCATTTTAATGACTTTATATTGTAGACCACTGGCTGTGGTCATCACAGAATCCTTTTTCTTATTGGCCTCCAAAAATTTATTGCCCGCCTCCAAATTTGGCAAAAACTGCTTGGCCGTTTCAGCTGATTGACGCTCCTGATTTTTCATCATGAACGTATTCATAATGTTTTGACACTCCGCTTCGGATAAAACCAATTTACCTCCTTGCGTTGCTGAGGCGAAACCCTTTGCGACCATATCCACATTCAAGGTTACATTTTGAGATTTAAAATTTCCAGCCACCAATACTCCCACCGCATAAGAAACAGAATCCAAGGCAGAATTAAATTTCATGGCCGATTTTGAAGCCTCAGGACTTTTTGCTTTTGAAGCAAGCGCGTTAACTTTTGGTTTTGAGTTTTTATTAGCAGGAACTTTGGTTTGAGCAAAGATTGGGAAAGTGGATGCACACATCGCACAAAGAGTAATAAGCTTTAAATAAGAAAATTTCATGTTCATTTAATTAGGTAAAATAATTTTCGAAGATAGTGAAAAATGAATCTTTCCCAAGAATTTTAACGCCAATTAACGAGGGAGTTTTTCATCAAATGTAACCCATCTAAAAAAAGTCTAAATTAAAAGGTCTTTTTTTGAATGTTTTATGGGAATATTCAAATTTCGTGACTAATTTTGCACCCGAATTTAGTACAATTTATCAAAATCAATAAACCACCATTTCGATATGGCATCAGTAAGACCAGATGAAGTTTCAGCCATCCTTAGGGAGCAGTTATCGCAGGCTAAAACGCAAGCAGAATTAGAAGAAATAGGCACCGTACTCCAAGTGGGTGATGGTGTGGCCCGCATTTATGGCCTTTCGAATGTTCAAGCCGGAGAATTAATTGTTTTCGAAAATGGATTAAAGGCGTTGGCCTTGAACTTAGAGGAAGACAATGTAGGAGCCGTACTTTTGGGAGATTCCAAATTGGTCAAAGAGGGTGATACTGTAAAAAGAACCAACATGATTGCTTCTGTGCAGGTGGGAGATGGGATTTTAGGACGTGTTGTTAATACGCTAGGAGAGCCTATCGATGGGCATGGACCTATCACGGGTACTTTATATGAAATGCCGTTGGAGCGCAAAGCTCCGGGCGTAATTTTCCGTCAACCAGTTACCGAGCCTTTGCAGACAGGTATTAAAGCGATTGACGCCATGATTCCAGTGGGTCGTGGTCAGCGTGAGCTTGTGATCGGGGATCGCCAAACGGGTAAAACAGCGGTTTGTATTGACACCATTATTAATCAAAAAGAATTTTTCGATAAGGGAGAACCTGTATTTTGCATTTATGTAGCGATTGGTCAAAAGGCTAGTACAATCAAGCAAGTTGAGCAAACATTGCGTAAAGCTGGTGCAATGGATTACACAGTAATTGTATCCGCTTCTGCGGCTGACCCTGCTCCCATGCAGTTTTATGCACCATTTACTGGGGCTGCGATTGGGGAATTTTTCCGTGATACCGGTCGACCTGCCTTAGTAGTGTATGATGATTTATCAAAACAAGCGGTAGCATACCGTGAAGTTTCATTGTTGCTTCGTCGCCCACCAGGACGTGAAGCTTATCCAGGGGACGTTTTTTATCTTCACTCCCGTTTATTAGAGCGTGCAGCTAAGATTAATAGCTCAGATGATATCGCAAGAGCGATGAATGATTTACCTGATTCGATCAAAGGGATTGTTAAAGGAGGTGGTTCATTAACGGCCCTTCCCATTATTGAAACTCAAGCGGGTGACGTTTCTGCTTATATTCCGACCAACGTGATTTCCATTACAGATGGTCAGATTTTCTTAGAGACCAATTTATTTAATGCAGGTATTCGTCCAGCGATCAACGTAGGTATTTCGGTATCGCGTGTGGGTGGTAATGCCCAAATAAAGTCGATGAAGAAAGTAGCGGGAACTTTAAAATTAGATCAAGCGCAATTCCGTGAGTTGGAAGCTTTTTCTAAATTTGGTTCTGATTTAGATGCATCCACCAAATTAACGATTGACCGTGGTCGTCGTAATTTAGAGATGTTAAAGCAACCTCAATTTGCTCCACAGCGAGTGGAAGATCAGGTGGCGATGATTTATTTAGCTACGACAGGTTCATTGGATTTAATTCCGGAGAGCAAGGTTCGTGAGTTTGAGAAGGACTTCATCCAAGTGCTTCGTGCAACAGAAAAAGCAACCTTAGATGCCTTAGGTGCTGGTAAATTTGATGATACTTTGACGTCAACTTTAAAAAGAGTGGGCAAAGAAGTAGGTGCTAAATACGCGATATAAAATTAGAACACGATGGCTTCCTTAAAAGAAGTAAGAAATAGAATTGTTTCGGTTAATTCAACTCAGCAAATCACGAAAGCCATGAAAATGGTTTCAGCGGCTAAGTTGAGACGCGCACAAGACGCGATTAGCCAAATGCGTCCTTACGCTAAAAAATTAACGGAAATGATTTCAACTGTATCGGCTCAGGCAGAAGCGGGACAATCAAATCCATTTACGGAGGTACGCGAAGTTAAAAATGCATTGATCGTGGTCGTTACATCGGACAGAGGTTTATGTGGCGCTTTTAATGCGAATGTCGGCAAGGCAACTATGGCCTTGATAGAATCAAAATATGCAGATTTACACGCTTCTGGCAATGTCACGGTGGTATCCTTGGGTAAAAAAGGAGGCGAATATTTAGGCAGAAGAGGGTATAAAATTGACGATACATATACTGACATTTTCACCCGATTAAATTTTTCCAATGTGCGTGAAATCGGAGAAAAGATTTTAACGTATTTCACTGAGAAAAAATTTGATGTGGTTGAGGTCTTATTTAATTATTCCAAAAACGTCGCTACTCAAATTATTGAAACAGAGCAATTATTGCCTATGGTGCCTGTGGTAGCGGAAACAAAAGTGGCTTCGGTGGATTATATTTTTGAGCCAACTGAGGAGGAAATTATTCAAGAGTTGATACCTAAATCCATTAAGCTTTCCATTTTTAGAGCATTGTTAGAGTCCAATGCATCTGAGCATGGGGCGCGAATGACAGCCATGGACAAAGCCACTGAAAATGCAGGTGAATTAATCAAAGCTTTAAAATTAGAGTATAACCGTTCACGCCAAGCGGCAATCACGAAGGAAATCTTGGAGATTGTGGGTGGTGCTGAGGCCTTATCTGCATAAATTATGAAAAAGATTTTTTTGGTGACCCTAATTTTAGGGATGATGTTTAGTAGCTATGGACAAGGGATAAAAATTCCTGCTCCTAGTCCAGGACAAACGATTAAACAAGATTTTTCTCTTTCCACAATCGAGGTAAACTATTCAAGGCCTGTTATTAAAGGCCGTAAAATATTTGGGGATATTGTGCCATTTGGAAAATTATGGAGAACGGGTGCAAACTCCCCAACTAAATTTACATTTGGCGAAGATGTTAAAATTGCAGGCCAATCGTTAAAGGCGGGATCATATCAAGTGATGTCCATTCCCTCCGAGAAATCGTGGGTAATTATTTTCAGTAAAGGAACTAATGGCGTTTTCAATTATAATCCAGCGGAAGATGTTTTAAAGGTTACAGTACCTTCTATCGCGCTATCTAATTCAGTCGAGTCCTTCTCCATTCAATTTTCAGATGTTTCAGCCAATAAAATGAATATTCAGTTGGCTTGGGAGAAAACATCCGTTTCCATCCCTGTTGAAACAGATGTGGATGCCAAGATTATGAGTTCCATCGATCGGGCTATGAATATCGATTCAAAACCGTATTTTGAGGCGGCTTCCTATTATTTTGAAACGGGTCGTGACATTAAAAAGGCATTGGAATGGGCAAAAAAAGCAACTGAATCTAATCCAACAGCCTATTGGGTATTTCATTTAAAGGCAAAGATTCAAGTAAAAATTGGCGATAAAGTAGGTGCCAAAGCAACCGCCTTAAAATCGATCGAATTAGCTAAAGCTGGCAAAAATGATGATTATGTAGCTTTAAATCAAAAATTAATTGATAGCTTGTAAATACAGCGTACATAAACAGGAAAGCCTTTCTGCGAAGAAGGGCTTTTTTTAGCTAAAAATGAAAGAGGGAATTTTACACAGTACAGGTGAAGATCAAGAAACAGCCGTTTTAGTTGCCGTGACTTCCCAAAAACAAAATGCCGTACAAACAGCTGAATACTTAGCCGAATTAGCTTTTTTAGCGAGTACCTCAGGCGTTTTAGCCTTACATTCCTTCACTCAAAATTTGGCTAAACCTGATAATAAAACTTATGTAGGGAAAGGAAAGTTTGAGGACATTATGGCTTATGTGATCGATAAGGGAGTTGACATGATCATTTTCGATGATGACCTTAGCCCATCTCAAGTTCGTAATATCGAATATGCGATTGAGTTATATGGCAAGGAGATTAAGGTACTCGATCGAAGCTTATTAATTTTAAATATTTTTGCTCAAAGGGCGCAAACAGTCCAAGCTCGCACACAGGTAGAACTGGCTCAATATCAATATATGTTGCCCCGATTGACGCGCATGTGGTCTCACCTTTCCAAACAACGAGGAGGTGTGGGCATGAGAGGACCTGGAGAAAAGGAATTAGAAACAGACCGGCGAATTGCCAATGACCGAATTGCTTTTTTGAAGGATAAATTGGAGGCCATCGACCGACAATCATTTACTCAAAGAAAAAATAGGGATCGGATGGTGCGTGTTTCCTTGGTCGGTTATACCAACGTCGGAAAATCAACCTTGATGAGAAAATTAGCGAAGGCTGATGTGTTTGCAGAGAATAAACTCTTTGCAACGGTAGATTCCACGGTACGAAAAATTTCCTGGGAAGGAATACCTTTTTTGCTAACGGATACGGTAGGGTTTATACGTAAGCTTCCTACCCTGTTGATCGAGTCATTTAAATCTACTTTAGACGAGGTAAGGGAGGCGGATGTTCTCTTACATATTGTGGATATTTCGCATCCTAATTTTGAGGAGCAGATTGAAGTGGTCCAAGGAATTTTAAATGAGATGGGGGCTGGAGATAAGCCCACGGTTTTGGTATTTAATAAAATTGATTTATTTCCTGTGGAAGAAGTATATTTTGAGGGAGCCGCGGTCAATGAAGATGGGGAACCTGAATTAAGTAAAATGGATCGAGTGACTGCATTTTTAAAGCGAAGCCATTGGCAGTTGGAGCAACCTAAAACAGTCTTTATTTCCGCGGAACAAAAAAGTAATTTGCCTGAGTTACGCGAGGTAATTTTGAATTTAATTAAAGACAAACACTTTCAAATATTCCCCAATTGGCTCGAAAGCAACCATTTGCTAGGGCATAGTGATGGCTATATTCCTGAGTCTTGAGGGAATTTCAATCAGGTAAATGAGTAATTGTAAATGATTTTATATTTTTGTGCACGAGTAAATTAAATTTTGGCGCTGTAGTTCAACGGATAGAATAGGCGTTTCCTAAACGCTAGATACGAGTTCGATTCTCGTCGGGGCCACCATCTTACTTGACACAATTTAGGCGTTTTCGAAACGCTTGAAATTGGGGAAAAACTAACTATTCATTGCTTAACGAAGCCAAATAATCTAACTAATCAAATGATCTGTTTGCATATTTGAGATAAAATTTTGAATTTTATACTACTCTGCAACATTGAAACAAATCCATGAAATTATCCGAGCGACTAGCTAAAAGCCCTTACTTTTTTAAGGGAAGCCATTCTTTATTTTTCGATTGGTTTTTAAAATTAGTCTTTTCAAAAAAGGTCAAGAAAGGGGAATTCATTATTGAAGCAGGCGAAATATGCGATAAACTATATTACATCGAAAAAGGTCTTATAAGAATTTATCGCATAGAAGGCGAGAAAGAAATTACCACTTGGTTTACCAAAGAAGGAGATTTTGTTACCACCGTCAATAGCTTTCATTCTGGCCAACCGTCCAAAGAATATTTTGAGGCCCTCGAAGATTCCGTCATCTATTATATTAACAAAAAATCCTATTTATATTTAGTAGAGCTGAGTACTAACTTCGCTAAATTTTCTATTCATGAACTTTTTACCAACTTATGTGAGTATCAAAATCAGTGTGAATTTCTACGAACTTTGTCAGCTCAAGATCGTTTAAAGTACATTGAAAGTGAATACCCTTATTTACTTAAACGAGTTAAAAAGAAATACCTCTGCTCCTTTTTAAATATAGAAGCCACCTATCTATCCAAACTCTTGAACCAAAAGCCAGAGGATAATGAATAAAAAAAATCCCTGGTTTAAAAAACCAAGGATTTAAAATACTCCGTGTTCTAAATTATATTTTACGTAATCAACCCCCAATCAGACAAATCAAAATAATATTCCTCATTTTTTTGGAACTTCTCCCACGCCAACTCAAATCTCTCGTACTGAAGCTCCTCACAAACTAAGCCTAACGAAAATGATCTACTTGCACAATCCACATGGAAAATTGCTACCTTAGTATCCCCCCCATGGTATGTCAAAGTATGTACAAGCATATCTTTCAATAAAACGATTTCAAATCGCCTAATACGTGAAACAGGATCGTCTATTTTAATCCTTATCGCTTTCATAACTACAAATATATAGTACCACAAAATATGAAAAATTGGGAAATCACAAATTTTGAAAATAAAATCAAATTTTTACTCATGCTAGATCTAGGTAGTTGGGAACCTAAATCTGAAGGAGAAAAACTAGAATTTGCCTGAATGACAGCACAATTCATTAAATTGCACAAAGCCAAAGTACGATGTGGGAAATACAAGAAAATAAACTTTATAAAAAATTCATCTTTGCCGACTTTACGCAAGCGATCCAATTTATCAATCAAATTGCCGAGCTAGCTAACCAAGTAAACCACCATCCAAGTATTTTAAACAATTACAATGTCGTTGAAATTTGGATGTGTACCCATGATGAAAATAATCAAATCACTATCAAAGATCATGAGCTAGCCAATATGATTAATGAGATCAAATGAACAATTTCTCATTTTTTAAAGTTAAATAAGCTAGCTACCTTTTCTTTTGAATACTTCATATAACTATCAACTTTTTACATCTATTCAGTATTTACCCAACGGTTGGGATTCAATCGCGCAAGCAAATATCTTCCTTTCCAAAAAATACCTGGAAGTTTTGGAGTTAGCCGCTCCTGCCAACATGAAATGCCAGTATATTGGTATTTTTAATCAAGAAGAACTCATCGGAATCGCGCTCGCCCAATTCATCGATCTTTCACAGCTGGCAACCTATGGGGAACGAGACAAAAAACTAAAAACATGGATTCGGAATTATTTGTTTAGCCGTTTTTCATCGAAACTCTTATTCATAGGCAACAACATGCTGTCAGGCCAAAATGCTTTTGCAGTCATGGAACACGC
>Ga0114962_10004942_pt1 | contig 10519 bp, 9 predicted proteins | sample C_130820_MF_Meta_FD_87017 | JGI IMG/M metagenome (GOLD analysis project Ga0114962, IMG submission 87017) | Freshwater microbial communities from Lake Croche, Canada to study carbon cycling - C_130820_MF_MetaG | ecosystem: Environmental > Aquatic > Freshwater > Lake | place: Lake Croche, Canada...
ACGCAACTACCAAAGATAACACCACTACTAAAAGTAACGCAACTACCGCAACCAAAAGTAACACCCCAACCAAAGGTGACGCCACTACCAAAAGTAATACCACTACCAAAGGTGACGCAACTACCAAAGGTGATGCAACTACCAAAGGTGACGCAACTACCAAAGGTGACGCAACTACCAAAGATAACACCACTAATTCCAGTTGTACAAACACCTATAATTAAACCAGTCCCGGAAAATCTAAATACAATAAAAATTTCTTATAATAATAAACAATATTTTATAAATGTTAATGATACAGATAATATAGAACCTGATAATAAACCCATTCCAAAATTAGTTATATCACCTAAAATCGAAGAAGAATTAATACAAATACAAATAATTAAACCAGAAGCAATACCCGTACAAATACCTAAACCTGAACTTCCACCAATACCCGTACAAATATCCATACCTATACTACAAATACCTAAACCTATACTACAACAACCTAAACCTATACTTTCACCAATCCCAGTACAAATACCTAAACCTGAACTTATATCAAAACTTCCACTACCAGAACCAGTACCTATACCAACTCCAAATGATACTATCAAATTTTTTGGTAAATCATGGATTAAGAATAATTTTTTCCCAGTAAATACTGTTTCATTCTTAGGTATGGATGTAGCAATACCAAATAATCCAAATTACTTTTTAGACTTAAATTTTTCGAAAGATTGTTTAACGATGTTAGTATCGAATAAATATATACATAAAGATGAAAAAGCATCAAAAGATAATGTTGTAAAAATATCATTGGAACAATACAATTTATATAAAAAAGAATCTTAAATATCATTAATATATGTAATTTTTCTCAAGTGTTTATAAAATCCTTCAATACAATTATATTTAATATTCATTAAATTTAATATTGTAATTGGTTCCTCGGTAAATGGATTATTATTACAAATATAGTTCATATAAATAAAATAAATTAAATTATAGTTACAACAGACTGGAGTGCATATTTCAATAAATTGATTTCTATCATATATTTCATAACGTGTATTTTCTTTTTTTGCCAATCCATTTAATAATTTTAAATAATATTGAGAGTATTGAAATGTTTCATTTGATTTTAATAAATTTTTATAATGATCTTCGGTTACGAATGGTCGGGCACTATCTTGAATAATAATATTATTAATATTATTATAATTTTGATTTATATATACTAATCCAGTTTTAATTGATATATTTCTTAAATTTATATCATTGATTAAGACAATAATTTTATTATTATTTAGATTCTTTATAATTTCAATAATTTCATTATAACATTGCGTATTTGTTACAATTATTATTTTATTAACCACATTTATTAATGCATTAATAGAATATAATATAACTGGTTTATCATTAATAATAGCCAATTGTTTTGATTGTTTATTATCAAATCGAGTACTTGTTCCAGCGGCTAGTAATATACATATATTTGAATCTGCGTTATTACTTTTAATATTAAATTTAATATTATATTTAATATTATATATTTTATATGAGATCCATTGAATAATATTCATTATCTAATAATATAAAATATTCTTTATTTAATTAATTGTTGCATATTTAATATGTTTTTCATACGCATTAATATTATTCTGGTCATTTATATTAATACGTGGGGTAAATGAATTTAATTTCATAGACTGTATTGTATCTATAACCGGATTTACAAGATTTGAATTAGTAATAGGATTTATTGGAGTTGTTGATGTTAATGAAAATGTTACAAATGTAAACGCAATCATACCTATAATACTTCTACCAATAACTGAATTAAAAAAATCAGACGCAGTAGAAATATCAACAAATTTCATTTCTCTAACACTAAATAATATAATAAAGGGAATTATCTCAAAAATAAATTGTCTTGAAAAAGATGAATGCATTACTTCTAATACATGATTCGTTTCTATTTTATGGTAAAAAAATAAATATGATAAAATAAATATAAATACAATAAAAAATGATATTAATATATGCATTAATTTATGATTCTATTTTTTTTTTCAAGATGTCATAAAAATAAGGATCATTTGTAATTTCATAATATTTTACTAACTTAATAAATTCATTTGATGTTTCATCCGTCCTAAATTCTTTAATAAATTCAATTGGTGATAATTTATAAATAGGGTGATTTATATATAACAAACTACATTTTGATAAATAATTTGAGTTATTACAATTAATTGTATTGATTTTGTTTAGAATATTTGTTAAATCATATTTTTTATAAAATTTCTTTGTCATATTTTGATATTTTTTAGATAATAATTCTGTAATTTCTATTGGTGATGTATATATTGCTTGTTCTATAGGTGATAATAACAATGGATATGTTTCTTCTAATATAGGTAATTTAACTAAATTATTTAAATATTTTACAATATCTTCAATAAAAGGTGCTTTTTCATATGGATAATACCAATTATAATTGAGTTTATTATTAAAATAATAATTAAATATCCATGTTAATCCATTTATGTATTCTTTAACCGATGTTTGTGGATCAATTAAATATTTATTATAAAAAGTATTTTTAGGGTATAAATAATATTTTATACTATATTTTTCTTCTAAATAATTACTATCATGTATATCTTTATTAAATTCATTGATTACTTTATTATCTAATGGATCATTATTAAATGATGAATTTTTCTTTCTAGTATATTCTTTTGTAGAGATTGTATCTAATGATATAATTTTATTTGGATTTTTAACATTAAACATATCTAATAAATTTGGTAATTCGATTTTTTCTAATTCATTAAAAAATAATTGTAATTGTTTTAAATTAATTGTCTTTTCTGTATCACCATAATTAATAATATATCCAGATTTATACATATCTTTATAAATATCTAAGATTTTTTCATATTGATTGTTTACTTGGATTGCTTCTAATTTTGGTAAAAAATCATCACCAAATATGGTAAAAATAAATATAATATCATCAATAATATTTTGATTAATTTTATTTGATCCAGATATATATTCATTTATTAATAATTTGAATATTTCAGTAGATAATATGTAATCTTGGTTATTTTGTTGATCATAACGAATAATGTCAATATCATGTGGTAATATAGAAGCTAATAATATCATATCTGAATCAGGACTATATATTGTAATCTTTTTATTAAAAAATAAATTTTCATATGTACGAATATAATTAATTATTTTATATTCACCTTCGCCGCTAACTGTATCGTCATTTATTTGGATATTTACTGCAAATGTATGTTTTTTTATTGATTTTACTAATTGTTTCATAAATGTTGTTCCAGGGGATATATTTAATTTTAAAAATGTAAATTTTGTCTGATTATATTTGATATAATCATATGGATATTCTTCTGATAATTCTGATGGAAAATCATATTTATTAATTTTTTTTGAAATTTGATTATTTATTATTTCACCTATATATCTTCTATGACGTTGTTCCATTATTTTACTTATTGTAGGTACTCCATCTAATGATAGGTAAACAAATTGTAGATCATAAAAATTAGAAATATAGTGTTCAATCGATTTAATTATTTGATGGATGATTATTAGATGTGGATTTATTTTCATTAAATCATTTATTAATTGTAAAATACCAGATGGAGTATGAATAAAATCTATAGATAAATGAAATATTGATTGATAATATTTATATTTATTTTCAAAAAAATTAATTAATTTAGGTGATGGATATTTACTAGATATTAATAATATTTTATACAAGTAATTTAAATCAGATATAGTTTGTGATGATATTTTATGAATAATTGAATTGAAATCAAAAAACAAGATATTGGATAATGTTTTATTAGTAATAGGATTATATGGTGTAATTAATTTTGATTTGTAGGAAGATTTTAAAGTATTAAAAAATTTTTCTACGCCCATAAAATACAAAATATTTTCTTTTTGTATTTTAAGTATAAAAATGTCCGCATTTACACAATTATCAAGTCCCAATTGTCCAGGTGGCGGTGGTCATTCTATAGCAGAAAATAATTTTAGTGCCAGTGCGGGTGTTGGTTGGTCGGGTGCTAATGCTCAAGTTAGTAATGATTCAAAAAGTGTAGCCGATTGTCCGCCATGTTATAATAGTACTATAACTCAAACAAATGTTAATAATACATTAATGCAAGTTGATAATTCAGTAATGATTATGAATAAAAGTAGTTTAACTGCAATCTCTTCATCAGTTAATCAAATGGTAACCAATAGTTTAACAAGTACTACAACAACATCTACTCAAACTGCCAACGTGACACAACAAATTAATATTAAAGTAGATAGTGTAAAAGGTGATGTAAATATATCTAATATAAGTCAAACAGCCACATTTGATTTTTCAAATATAGTAACTATGGATCTAACTGCAATAGATAATGTTAGAACAGATTTAGCAAATCAAGTTTTACAACAATTTGCATCATCATCAAATGTTGATGCTCAAACACAAGCCCAAGCTGAAATTGATAATAGTATATCAAATCAAACTGCAGCAGCAACTACAGAAAAAAATAATATTAAAGTTAACCAGACATCAAAATCAGACATTCCTGTTGCAACACCAACACAAATTGATACACCAAATACAGCAGGTAATGTAAATAGTGTACAAACAATTAATAATAATGTAAATAGTGCAACAATGATTTCAGCTCCATTCTCACAAACTACTGATATTGCTAGAACAATACAGAATAGTGTATTAAATTCAGTAACACAAAATTTTACCCATGAAACAGTAACACAATTAGTTCAAGCATTAAATTTAAGTCAGGAAATGAACATTTCTGTATCAAATGTAGGAGGTAATGTTACGATTAGCAATTTATCCCAACAAGCAAATATGAAATTTAGACAAACACTAAGTACACATATGGATATTGGTACCGCAATTACAAATGGTGTAACAAATTCTTTAGGTGTCACAACAGATGATTCACAATCTGTTCACAAAAGTGATAGTACTACAATGAAAACAAGTACTAATTTAAGAAATTCATCCTCTTTTACAAATGATGTATCAAATGCATTTGATTATACACAATCAATTACTTCTGGTATGGGTGGTTCATTAGGTTCATTAGGTAGTTGTATTAGTTCATGCATTGTATGTATTATATGTTGCTGTGTAGCACCTATGTTAGGTGGTATGATACCAGGGCCTTCTGGTGATTCAAGTGAATCAAGTGAATCAGAACCAACGTCTGACAGTTCAACATCAACCGACGGTTCATCAACTGAAGGACCACCGGCGGTTGAGTCTACAACTAGCGACCATTCGCCCTCATCCACACCTTAAATAGAATAAAGAATAGTTTTGATTAGATATATAAAATAATAATAATATCATAAATATATACATGGAGATAGAGTATGAGTAATTGTTTAATATGTAAAAATAATTTATCGTTACACTATGGTGATGATATATTAGGTGAAGTATTTTGTAAAGATTGTTTTGATAAATACAAATGTATGCATTGTAATAAAATGAATATTGAAGTATTATTTGATAAGAATAATAATGTGGTTGATATACTAATAAAACCAAAATATGGATCAACTGTTTCACCAAGTAGTAATTTAACTTGTCTGTTTGAACCAGGTTATACATTTAATTTATATTGTAAGGAGTGTTGGGAAACACAAGATATGTATAATGAAGAAGATAATGAAAGTGTTGAGCCGGAGGAAGATGATGCAGAATTTAATAATTCTGATGAGGAAGATTTTGATGAGGATAATAATATGGAGGATTTATATCATATGGGGAAAGGGAAGTATGACATGTACTAGTTATATTATTACATAATATAACTGCGTAGCAATAAATTAAGAATTTATTGGTACTAGAATTTCTATGAAATTCTTAATTCAAGACCTAATTTGTTATTTATAATAAAATAACAAATTACATTTTTATTTTAGCCGGGGAAAATCCATTAAATGACGACGCTGATGCCCAAGAATAAGCACCAATATTATTAATCGTAATCGTATCATCAATATTATATTCGGGTAATTCACAATCTATTTTATCAAATGAATCACAAGTATTACCATATAAAATAGATTTAACTTTTTGAGCATTATCTAGTATAGTTGTTTCTATTTCACGACCATCTGATATTACTCCATTTAATGATCCATAAACACCATCATTAATATAATAAATATTTGTACTATCTCTAACTTTTTTATTAATTATTTTTACTTTTAATGACATTGTATTATCTACAACATAACGCCCAGGTTCGCCTACAAATTTATATTTTGATAATGATGGATGTTTATCAATATAATTTTGAATTACACATGCATATTTTGCAAATTCTTCTTCTGTAAAGTTACTAGGAAATCCACCACCTATATCTATCATACTAATTTTTAATTGATATTTATCAATTAATGTTTTTATTTTGTCAATCGTTTTAATATACTGTTCTGGATAATAGCATTTACTACCTACATGAAATGATACACCATATAAATTATAATTATATTTATTATGATAACCAATTAATTCATCTAATTCTTCATCATGTGCCCCAAATTTTTGATTAAACTTAATCTTTGATTTATCTTCACATGATTGTATTCTTAAAATTGGTAATGATTCTGGATATATTGAATGAATTAATTTAAGTTGGTTAGCAGAATCGTATACTATCTTATTAATATCATAATTCTTTGCTTTAAGAATTTCATGTTTTGTTTTATTAGGGTGGCCATAAATAATATCTTTTTTATATGGCATGCATTGTTTTATTTCTGTAATGGCAGCACATTCAAAGTTAATATCTAATTTTGATAATTCTTTAATAACTTTGGGATGTGGATTACATTTCATTGCATAATAAAGATTAATTGACGGTAAATACTTCTTCCAAATCGTAACATTATATGCGATTTTCTTGGGACAGAATAAAAACATTAATTAATAAATGTAGTATTAGATATTTTTTTTGAAATTAATATTTATTAATATTTATGTATATTTATGTCCAATTTTCAAGATACTAAACAAGTTTATTAGATCTAAAGGGATACAAAAATATCAGATCTAAATGGATATAAAAATTGAAAATACATCATAATATATTAAAAATCATATTAAAAAAATACAAACGTATCAGATCTAAAGATCAAAAAGTTCTAAAAAAATACAAACGTATCAGATCTAAAGATCAAAAAGTTCTAAAAAAATGTCTAAAACCCGATTTCAAATAGTACAAGAATCTCTATTATATAATATCAAATATGCTGAAAAAAATAAACTAGATATTATAATTTGTATGTTTAACAATGGAGTCACATTGTTTACCAATATTTCCATTAGTGATGAAAGCAAAGAATTAAGTAATAAACTACCAAATAAATGTGATATTATAGATAAGCTTACATACGAACAAATGATTGAATCTATTAATAATTCCAATGCAAAAGGTGGAACTAATTTTTTAGTTCCATTCGAACTTTTAAGTTGTATTAAAGAAATTGATACAACATCAGAGATTTTCTTTTTGTCAGATGGTTACAATAATGCAAAATTATCAGATATAAATTTAAATAATATTCTTGCATATAAACATCGTATTACTTCATTGGGTATTGGAAATGAATCAAGTTATGATAAAACATTATTATCTCAAATGTCTAAAGACGATGAAACCCTAGAAGGAAAATCCGCTGAAATTATTCAACAAGAGCTATTAGCACAAATGTCTAATGTTTCGATAGAAACGCTAGATTTATGGAAAAATGTTAAACTTACATTAATGAGTAAGAACGACAATTTAAAAGTTGGTCTTACTGGTGTTCAAGTATTTAAAATTACGGAAGATGAATACATGAAAACAAATTTTGTTCAAGATTCAGAGAATGCAAATCTTATACTCACAATTGGATCTAAAAATAATATTATGATTCGTAAAGAAACCCCTATTTTAACTGCAGATGTTGTACATAAGAAAAATATGACTATTTATATTGCAGATTGCTCTGGTTCAATGGAGGAATATGCAGATCTATATAATAAATATAATAAATATAATAAATATAATAAATATTCAGCACCTTCTCTAGCACCTTCGTTAGCACCTTCTCCTGAACAATCTCCTGCACAATCTCCTGTACAAGTTCCCCCTCTAGATCTATCAAATATACATATGGTTGACTCGGAACCAGTACTAGCACCAACACTTGAATTAGATCAGGAAGACACTGAAGAAGAACCAATTACTGAATATATTAAATATACTATGGACCTGAATAATATGAAATCATATCAAAGAATTATTTTTTCATATGAAAATTCAGATTTTAAAGCGCAAATTACATGGACAGATTCAGATAATAAAGATCATACAATAATCCTTCATGATTTGACCAAGTATAATTTAATTAAAGATCCTATAATTGATCAATCACTAGATATTGCTAATAATATTGGTCATTACATTAATATTTCTAATCTATCTAACAAAGATGATCAGATTGGAAATTTCCGTACGATTAATCAAATTATTAGCAAATATGCATCATTTATGAAACAAATTGTAAATGAAAAAACATTATCTGATTTTTCATTAATGGAACTTCTGTTTTATAATAAGAAACAAGGTCTGAAACTATATAGATCAACAATGACTTTTTCAGAAAAAAATATGCACGAGTTAATGAAAAATACATCTGCGGGAGCTCGTTATAAACTTTTAGCAGCATCTGCAACAATGTGCGCTGTTTGTAATCAAACCCCATCAACTCAAGCACAACCTGAAGAAAATGATAATGTATATTCGAAAAAAGATAAAGATATTGTTATGTGTTCTATTTGTTATGGTAATCCACGTGAATTTATTTTTTCATGTGGACACTGTTATACATGTAAAAAATGTGCAGAGCAAGTTTTAGCCTCCAAGCCAAAAAATAAATGCTCTTATTGCAAAGATACTGTAACATGGATTCGTAAAATTATTATGACCGATGATCAAAAGAATATGGAACACTATTATAAATGTATTAATCAAGAGTGCTACAATATTGCTTCTATTGTATCAAAGTGTCCAACTAATTCTGAAAAATATCAAGATGACAGTGGATTTCATCTAACATATTGTCAAAAGTGTTTTTCAAATGTAAAACGTGATTATAAGAAATTAAAAAAGACACATACTTGTTTTTGTGGTAATGAAATTACTAGTGTTGTATCAAAGATTTACTTTACCTAAGACATAATAAAAATCTAATTAATTTATAAATATATACTACAATATACACCAAATAATTATTTTTATAAAAATCCAATTCTTTTTGTACTTCGATTAAATTAATAACTTTCGTATTATATTCATGAAGTTCTGTAGTTAAATTATATACAGTATTAGATAAAGTTAGATTTTTTTGGCCTAATTCATTTAATGTTTCAAATTGTGAAGTATTTTCATGTTCCAAATATTTAATTACATCATGTAATGATAATACTTCTTTATCGTGTTTCTTTTTATAATCAAGAATTTCAGTATCTATGATATTAATTAACATGTTATTTTTTTGTTTGATCAATTCAATATTTTTATTAAATTCATTATTAAATTCAGTAAAATAATATGATATATTGCTAGTATTTTTAATTATTTCAATAATATTTATTGTATAATCAATGGATCTAAATATGAATTCAGCACTTATATTTTTGATAAGATAAATTAAAAAATCAGGTAAACACTGTACAAATATCTCCTCCGGATATACTATCTTCATATTTTTAATTAAATTAGCTTTTAATGGATACATTGAAACATTTTTAACACTTGGATACAATATAGCACCAATATATATGTTACCACAATTATCTATAATAATCGATTTATTCGAATTAATAAATTCTATATTACTGGATACTTCATGAGATGGTGTTGTATCATAGGTTATATTAATAATATGAATTATATACCGGTTATGAGATATAATATGATTTATAATTTCAATAATATCATTTGTTGAAATTTTAATATTAAGATCTGATTTTTTAACTAATTTGCCATCTAAAAATAAATCATGTTTATGTGTAGTTAAATTAATCTTACCCGTATTCTCAGTATAATTATCTTGAATGGATATAAAATTAAAAATTTCAGAACTCATTTTTATAATATATTAATAATAAATCAATTTTATATATGTATTATATGGAAAAAACTAAAATACCAGAGTTTGAAATAAATAAAAATGATGTTTATACAATTGATTATATTGAAAAGAATAATGATAAATGTGAAAAAATTCAATATTCGATTGATGAATATAAAAAAAGATATGCAGTAGTTACTTCTTTTGATGAATTACAAAAATATTTACCTAAAAATAATCAATTGTTACATGACACCGGAAGATATATTATGGATTATCATAAAAAAGGGACATATGTATCCATAAAAGATGG
>Ga0114962_10004943_pt1 | contig 10515 bp, 8 predicted proteins | sample C_130820_MF_Meta_FD_87017 | JGI IMG/M metagenome (GOLD analysis project Ga0114962, IMG submission 87017) | Freshwater microbial communities from Lake Croche, Canada to study carbon cycling - C_130820_MF_MetaG | ecosystem: Environmental > Aquatic > Freshwater > Lake | place: Lake Croche, Canada...
GGCATTGCCCCTCAAGATGTTTGGGGTTTTGTGCTGGCGCAACTGTTGGCGGCTTGCTTGGTGCTGGTTTTTTGTCGCCAACCCAAAGCAGTCGTTTAAGCGTATTAAGATGATCTTCTGTCAATCTAGGAGACACACCATGCGACGTTTTCATCATTTTTGCTGGTCTTTAACAGCGTTGTGCGCAATATCAATTAATGCCCATGCGCAATCCACCGACAAACCTTTTCCTGTGGTCAAACCCAGCGACATCGCTTGGAAAGACGCCGGCAAGGGCGTGAAGTTCGCGGTAATCTCGGGCGACCCCTCCAAGCCGGGTCCCTATGTCATTCGGGTGATTTTTCCGCCCGGCATCATGAGTGCACCGCACTACCATCGTGAAGAGCGCTACGTCACCGTGCTGCAAGGCACATGGAAGGCAGGTACCGACGATTCTTGGGATCCGCAGGCCACGCAGCCTTTAACGGCCGGCACCTATATGCAGCATCCCGCAGGTGCGATTCACTATGACGGCGCAGGCACCGAAGGTGCCACTGTGCAAATCATGGGCATTGGGCCCAGCAGCACCACCTTTTTGTTTCCTCAGGTGGGTGATTTTGGCGAACCACGCAAACTCAATTGAAAACCACTTATCTTTGCGCCGCGCTGGCGCTTGTTCTTGTGCCCACCGCGCAGGCCGCGTGGGTCAGCTTGTCCCATACCCCAGAGGCACAAGTTTTGTATGACGACGCCCTCAGCAAAGAAGGTGCACGGGTCACGGTATGGCGTCTCACCAACTTTGCCAAACCTTTGACCAACTTGGAAGGCAAAGAAACTTCCTCTGAAAAAGCGCGCACCACGGTGGACTGTGCGAGTGGCAAGTTGGCCAATTCGCAGGTGATGCGCTTTGCCGGTAAAGACGCCAGCGGAGAAGTTTTAAACAGTTACGAAACGCCACTGCGTTTCACGACGGTGGCTGCAGGCAGCACAGAAGCCGAGTTGATTCAAAAACTCTGCGCCAAGTGAACACCCCCCCTCGATTAACTTCTTTGGCCCATGGCGGCGGCTGTGGCTGCAAGATTGCCCCTGGCGTGTTGCGAGAAATTTTGGGCGGTATGCACGGCATGGTGCTGCCTCCCCAGCTGCTGGTGGGGATAGACACGGCCGACGATGCAGCGGTGTATCAGTTGAATGAGAACCAAGCGCTGATTGCCACTACTGATTTCTTTATGCCCATCGTTGACGACCCGTTTGACTTTGGCCGTATCGCTGCCACCAATGCCATCAGCGATGTCTACGCCATGGGCGGCACGCCCATCTTCGCTTTGGCCTTGGTGGGCATGCCCATCAATGTACTGAGTACAGATGTGATTGGGCGCATTTTGCAAGGTGGGCAAAGCGTGTGTCAGTCCGCAGGCATTCCCATCGCCGGTGGGCACAGCATTGATTCTGTGGAGCCCATTTACGGCTTGGTGGTGCTGGGCTTGGCGCATCCCAGTCGCATCAAGCGCAATGCCTCGGCCCAAGTGGGCGATGTGCTGGTGCTGGGCAAACCGATTGGCGTGGGTATTTACTCGGCTGCCTTGAAAAAAGAGGCTTTATCGGCTGAGGGCTATGCCCAGATGATCGCCTCCACCACCCGCCTCAATACCCCAGGCCCAGACTTGGCAGCGCTGGCGGGTGTCCACGCTTTAACTGATGTGACCGGATTTGGTTTGGCAGGCCACGCACTCGAGATGGCCCGCGGCGCGGGTTTGGATGTGCACTTAGATTGGCCGGCCGTGCCCCTGCTGGAAGGCGTGCAAGCCTTGGCACAACAAGGCTTCATTACCGGTGCGTCGGGCCGTAACTGGGCTGGTTATGGTGCTGAGGTGGCTTTACCCGAAGGCTTTTCGGCTGTGGACCAAGCCTTGCTCAGCGACCCACAAACCAGCGGTGGCTTGCTGGTGAGTTGCGCGCCTTCATCACTGGCAGAAGTGATGGCCGTGTTTGCCCAGCATGGGTTTACGCAGGCCACGGTGGTGGGCAAAGTTGCTGCGTCAACGGGCGACAAGCCCATGCTGCGCGTGGTTTAGTCTGCGTAACCCGGGTTGACGCGGTCTAGCACTCTGAGCATGGCGTCAAAGTACAAGCGCTCTCGATCAGCAATGGGATGGCGGTCATTGGGTGCGCGTTGCAAAACCTCGGCAATGACCTCTTCGCTCAAGACCTGCAAAGGCTGGCCGCTGCCCATGGCCAGCAACTGCGTCTGGCAGGCTTTCTCCAATTTGTACAAACGCCGATAGGCTTGCGCCACTGTGTTGCCTGTTGCCACCACCCCATGGTTTTTCAAGAACAGCACTGACTTGTTTTGCAAGATCCCAGCCAAGCGTTCGCCTTCGCTCAAGGTTTTAGCCAAACCGGTGTAGTGGTGGTCATAGGCGATGCGGGTATGGAAAAACGCCGCAGTTTGACTGGCAGGTAGCAGCCTATTGTCTTGCAGCATATTAAGTGCGGTGGCCCAAGGCTGGTGGGTATGCAACACCACTTTGGCGCCTGTGAGGCGGTGCAGCGGCGCGTGAATGCACTGGGCGGACAACTCGACCACGCCCTCGCCCTCCAAAGTTTCACCGGCTTCATTAAACACCAACATGTCGCTGGCGCGTGCCTCGGACCAATGCTTGCCAAACGGCAGCACCAAGTAAGCATCTTCGCGGCCAGGCACAGTCATGGTGAAGTGGTTGTCTATGCCTTCTTCCAAGCCATCGAGCACGGCTAAGCGCAGGGCGCCAGCCAAATGAACCTTGGCTTGCCAAACGGCGTCGGTGGCGGAAGTGTGGAGAGGGTGAACTGACATATCCCAAGCCTTTATAAAAGCAGCACAGGCGCCAAGGTTAGCGCATCGCCAAATTAATGGGGATCTGACCCCGATTTTTCGGCTTCAACACGTTGGGCAAACTCGGCACGCAGGGCGCGCAGTTTTTCGCGGGGATCTTCTTTGGTGGTGGCGGTGCTGAGTGACATCTCGGCGATAAAGCGGCTGGGCAGGGCGCTGACCATCTCGCGCCCCTTTTTGCGTTTGCGGCTCCAACTCACCACCAAGCTGCGCTGTGCACGGGTGATGCCCACATACATCAGGCGGCGCTCTTCCTGAATACGCGTGAGGTTCAACGCGTCTTGTTGCAAGCTCACGCTATTCTCTTCAGGCTTGAAAGGCAACAAGCCTTCGTTGACGCCGACCATGGCCACATGCGGCCACTCCAAACCCTTGGCCGCGTGCAAGGTGGAGAGGGTGACCACATCTTGGTCTTTTTCACGCTCGCTTAAGGTGGACAAAAGGGCGATGGTTTGCGCCACCTCCAACAGGGTTTTGCTTTCATTCATGAGGCTCACGCCTGCCGCGTCGTCGGCTTCGCCACCGCAGCGCTTGGCCATCCAATCAATGAAATCCATCACATTAGCCCAACGCGCAGCAGCGAGTTTTTCGCTTTCCTCACCGTCGTACAAATGCTTTTCGTAGTCCAGGTCTTTGAGCCACTGGGTAAGCAAAGCCAAAGCCGCTTCTGCGCCTTGGGTATGGCGGGCGCGGTATTGCAAATCATTGATCTCATTGCCAAAAGCTTGCAAGCTGTCGACGGCGCGCTGGGGCAAAGCGGCAATCAAGGAATGACTGAACACGGCGTCAAACAAACTGCAGCGGTACTGGTTGGCAAATTCGCCCAGTTTTTGCAAGGTGGTGTGGCCAATGCCGCGTTTGGGCGTGGTCACGCAGCGCAAGAATGCGGGATCGTCATCGTTGTTGACCAGCAAGCGCAGCCACGCGCAAAGGTCGCGGATTTCGGCCCTATCGAAAAAGCTCTGCCCGCCTGACACCTTGTAGGGGATGGCGGCTTTACGAAAGGCTTTCTCCAGCATGCGCGACTGGTGGTTGGCGCGGTAGAGCACGGCGAAATCTTTCCAAGCGCGAAACTGGCTGATACCTTCGCCGGTTTCATTGCCCGAGCGCAAACTTTGAATGCGCGACACGATGCGCTCGGCCTCGTGTTCTTCGTTGTCGGCGTCGATCACCCGCACCGGTTCGCCCGCGCCCAGCTCAGAAAACAGGGTTTTGGGAAACAGCTTGGGGTTGGGGCCAATCACATTGTTGGCAGCTTGCAAAATCGCTGAAGTGGATCGGTAGTTTTGCTCCAGCTTCACCACCTTCAAAGCCGGAAAGTCTTGCGGCAGGCGCTGCAAATTGTCTAATGTGGCACCGCGCCAACCGTAGATAGATTGGTCGTCGTCGCCCACAGCGGTGAACCTTGCTCGCTCACCCACCAAGAGCTTTAACACCTCGTACTGGGTGGCGTTGGTGTCTTGGTATTCATCCACCAGCACATGGCCCATTTGCTGCTGCCACAACGCCCGCACATCGGTATGTTGTTGCAAGAGTTTGAGCGGCAGTCCGATCAGGTCGTCAAAGTCCACGCTTTGGTAGGCGCTCAAGCGTTCTTCGTAACGCGCCATGATGCGTGCGGTGATGCGCTCGTTGTCGTTGCTGGCTTGGGCTTCGGCCATGGCGGCGTTCAGGCCTTGGTTTTTCCACAAACTGATGGCCCATTGCCATTGGCGGGCGGTGGCGGCATCGGTGGTGCCGCCCGCGTCTTTCAGTATGGAGGTCACGTCATCGGTATCCAATATGCTGAAATTGTTTTTCAAACCCAGCGCCTCGCCGTTTTGCCGCAACATGCGCACACCCAAGGCATGGAAGGTGCAAATCACCACTTTTTGGGCTTCGCGCCCCACCAGTTGCTTGGCGCGTTCGCGCATTTCAGCGGCAGCTTTGTTGGTGAAGGTGATGGCGGCAATGCGATCTGGCGCCAGCCCGAGTTGAATCAGGTGGCCAATTTTGTGGGTGATGACGCGGGTTTTGCCCGAGCCCGCGCCGGCCAGCACCAAGCAAGGACCGTTGACATGCTGGACCGCTTCGATTTGGGGGAGATTCAGGTCCGATGACATGCAGGTGACAGTGGGCGATACGAATGCGGCAAAGCCAGCCATCATAGCGATGACAATCAGCGCACATGATTTCCATCTTAGGTGTTACCTTTCCCTTTTTCGCTTTGGTGTTTGCTGGCTTCATCGCAGCCAAGCGGGGCTGGCTTCCCTTGGCCGCCATTCCTGGGCTCAACAGTTTTGTGCTGTATTTCGCTCTGCCCAGCATGTTGTTTCGCTTTGGTGCCAATACACCCATGGCGCAACTGCTCGATGGCTCGGTGGCGTTGCTCTATACCTTGAGCGCCAGCATGATGGTGCTGTTGGGCATGTGGGTTTTGCGGCGCCAGCACAACTGGAACGAGTCGGCCTTTGGCAGCATGGCCGTGTCCTTCCCCAACACCGGTTACATGGGCCTGCCTTTGTTGCTGAGCCTGTTTGGCCCTGCCGCAGTGGGGCCAGCCATACTCACCATCGTGGTCGATTTGTTTTTCACAAGCTCCGTGTGCATTGCCTTGTCGCGCTTAGATCAAGCGCAAACCCATGGCGCCAGACGCGCGCTGATGCAGGCCTTGAAAAGCGTTTTCAGTATTCCGCTTACCTGGGCCATTGCTTTGGGTGCTTTGGTGTCGGCCAACGCTTGGGTTGTGCCAGAGATGATCACCCAAACCGTGGGCTTGATGGCGGGTGCAGCCGCCCCCGTGGCCTTGTTCACCATAGGCGCTTTGCTAGCGCGCCCGGTGCCGGCTGCTGCTGTGGGTTGGTGGCATTGGCAGCGCGGTGGCGTGGATGTTTTGCTGGTGGTGTTGAAGCTGGTGGTGCACCCCCTGTGGGTAGCCGGTTTGGGTTGGGTCTTGATTCAATGGGGCTTGCCCCTGTCACCCACCGCCTTGATGGCGGTGGTGCTGGTCGCTGCATTACCTAGCGCCAGCAACAGCGCCTTGCTGGCCGAGCGCTTTGGCGCCGACAGCACGCGTATCACGCGGGTGATCTTGCTCTCCACCGCTTTGGCCTTCCCCAGCTTTTCAGCTTGGGTGGCTTGGTACAAAGCTTAAAACAGCCAAGGCTTAAATCGCCAGCGGGTCCACATCGATGGCCCAGCGCAACACCGCTTTGTGCTGTGTGCGAAGTTGCTGTAAATCGTCTTGCCACGCCGATAGAAACTGCTGCAAGTGTTTGCGCGAATGACTCTCCACCAGCATTTGCGCGCGCTCGACATCGGCCACGCGCTGCATGCTCATGGGAACAGCGGGGTAAACGCTCAAACCCCCACCGCCAGCGGGCAAGCGGGTTTCTCCCAAAGCCTTGGCGGCATTCAAAAAATCTTGCGCAGCGATTTGGGTGCGCGCTTCAGCCCGCAGCAGCGCTTGGAAACTGAAAGGCGGCAGGCCCGCTTGCTCGCGCTCTTGTAACTGCTGGGCTGCAAAGCCGGCGAAGTCGTGCTGCTTCAAGGCCTCAAACAAAGGGTGGGCAGGGTGAAAGGTTTGTACCCACATCTCACAGGCTTGGGCGCTGCTGAGTTGGGCGTCGCGACCGGCGCGCCCCGCTGCTTGCAAGAGCAGTGAAAACAGCCGCTCGGGCGCACGAAAGTCGGCAGAAAACAAAGCGCCATCAGGGTTGAGGGCGGCCACCAAGCTCATGCGGCGAAAGTCATGCCCTTTGGCCACCATTTGCGTGCCCACCAACACATCGACTTCACCCTCGTGCACCTCGGCCAGTTGTCGCACCAATTCACCTTTGAGGCGGGTGCTGTCTGCGTCAATACGCGCCACGCGCAGGGGCGAGCCGTCTGGGCGCTTCATGTCGGCCAGCAGCTCGGCCAGCAGCTCTTCGACTTTTTCCGTGCCGTGGCCCATCACCCCTATGTCTTGGTTGCCGCAACTGGGGCAAGCACGCGGCACGCTTTGCGTGAGGCTGCAGTGGTGGCAGCGCAAGGTGCGGTCGCCTTTGTGGAACACGCGGTAAGCGCTGCAATGCGGGCATTCGCTTTTCCAGCCGCACTCGGCGCAATGCAAGACCGGCGCATAGCCGCGCCGATTCAATAGCACCAGCACCTGCTCTTGCCGGCCCAGTCGCTCGCGCATGGCGCTCAACAGCGGCGCGGAGATCAAGGTCTTGCGGGGTTGGTTGTTCATATCCACCCGCCTGAGCAAGGGCAGGGCGCTGTCGCCCACTCGCGAGGGCATGGACAAGCGGGTGTAGCGCGGCGCGGGCTGACCTACCACCGCGGCTCGGCTGTGGTGCCAACTCTCCAGCGAAGGTGTGGCCGAGCCCAGCACCACTTGCGCGCCTTCCAGTTGTCCGCGATAAACAGCCAAATCGCGGGCTGAATAACGAGCACCTTCTTGCTGTTTGTAGCTGGGGTCATGCTCTTCATCGACCACGATCAGCGCCAAGTTGGGCATAGAAGCCAGCACCGCCAAACGTGTGCCCAGCACGATGCGCGCTGTGGCCATGTGCGCGGCCAACCAACTGTTGAGTCGCTGCGCAGGCGTCATGCCGCTGTGCATGGCCACGATGGCGGCGTCGCCCAAATGGGCAAAGCGCTGCCTTACCCGCGCTTCCAACTGCGGCGTGAGGTTGATCTCTGGCACCAACAGCAAGACTTGGGCTTGGGGCGATTGTTCTAGCAACTGTGCGGCGCGGCGCAGATACACCTCGGTTTTGCCACTGCCCGTGTTGCCGTGCAGCAAGAATGGACCCGATTGTTGGGTCATTTGCGTCAATACCTGTGCTTGTTCTGGGGTGAGGGGTGGCACCTGTGCTTCCTCACTGTTGGCAAGCGGAGCAGGCTTCAAGCGCGAGAGCTTGCGTTGGAACTGAAGCGGGGAGAGGTCGCGCAAGGAGGGTGGTAAGCACGCCATGGCAAATTCGCCTGCGCTGCGCTGGTAGTAGTTGGCGGCAAAGTCAATCAGCTTCAACCAGTTGGCTGACAAAGCCGGAATACCTTGCAAAACGCCATGAATGGCTTTTAAGGGATGGGGTGTGGGTCTAGAAGGCGCACCCGTGTGCGGCCAGACCAATCCCAGTGTCTCGCGTTGACCCAAGGGCACCCGCACCAAACAACCGGGCGGCACGTCTTCAACGGTTTCATAAGTCAAGGGCCCAGACAAACGGCTGTAAGCCGGCGTGGGCACCAAAACTGAAATTTCTCGCCGCATGTCAAGCCCTCATTTGCAATGCGAAATTGAGATGAATCTTCACAAAGTCAGCTAAGTGGTTGATTGGCAAAGGGCTTTGGTACTCATCCCAAATTTCTGTGGATAACTTTGTTGACAGTTTGTCATTCAGCTGTCGCAAGCCTGAAAAATCAAGGCTTTGAACACAATGCACGAAAAATTGGCAGACCATGGAATCTATATAAATCAAGCACTTAATTAAGAACTGAAGATCTATAAAATTTTTTTGAGATGTAAGTCCTTAGTTAGACAGTGGACAAAAATTTGTGCATAACTGGGTTTCTGTGGGTAGAACTTTTTTGTGCAACTTGGTTTTTAGGCGGTTTGGCGCAGCTTTTTGGAGTGACTGTGTACCGCTTCAACCAAGGCGCTGACGTGCTCGGGCGGCGTGAACTGGCTGATGCCGTGGCCGAGGTTAAAGATGTGCGTGGGGCCGTTTTTGTTCAAGTCGGTGTGGGGCTTGCCAAAACTGTCGAGCACATGGCGCACTTGGGTGGCAATCGCCTCAGGGGGCGCAAACAACACATTCGGGTCGATATTGCCTTGCAAAGCTTTGCCGGGGCCGCCCACCGTGCCACCCACTTGCGCGCGGGCACGGCCGAGGTTGACGGTCCAGTCCAGACCCAGCACCTCGCAGTCGAGATCGGCCATTTCCGGCAACCACAGACCGCCGCCTTTGGTGAAAACAAGGCGTGGAATAACCACGCCATCGTGGCTGCGCTGCAGTTGCGAGAGCACGCGGCGTGTATAGGCCAGGCTGAACTCTTGAAACGCGCCATCCGCCAGCACCCCGCCCCAGCTGTCAAACACCATCACCGCTTGGGCGCCGGCTTGAATTTGGGTATTTAAATAGAGGGCCACTGCGTCGGCGTTGATGGCCAATATGCGGTGCATCAGGTCTGGGCGGCTGTACATCAGGCTTTTCACCAGCCGGTAGTCGTCCGAGCCGCCGCCCTCCACCATATAGCAGGCCAATGTCCAAGGACTGCCGGAAAAACCAATCAGTGGCACCCGACCCTTAAGGGCTTTACGTATGCTGGTGACCGCATCAAACACATATTGCAACTTGTGCATATCGGGCACGGCCAACTCGGCAACTGCCGCTTCGTCGCGCACCACTTTGGCAAATTTGGGGCCTTCGCCTTGGGCGAAAGACAGACCCAAGCCCATGGCGTCGGGGACAGTGAGGATGTCACTGAACAAAATGGCCGCGTCCAGCGGGTAACGGTCCAGCGGCTGCAGGGTCACCTCGGTGGCGTAATCCACGTTGGTGGCCAAGCCCATGAAGCTGCCGGCTTTGGCGCGGGTGGCGCAATACTCGGGCAAATAGCGACCGGCTTGGCGCATCAGCCAAACGGGGGTGTGGTCGGTAGCCTGACGCATGCAGGCGCGGATGAAGGTGTCGTTTAAAAGTGGAGCGTTCATAGAGCTTATTGTGGCAGGGGAATCAGGGACAAGGCTTGGCGTATCACGTCGGGACTGAGCACCTCGGACAGCACTTGGGCGGGCTGGGTGGGCGACTGCAGTACATACACCGGCACACCACTTCGCCCCAAGCGGCCCAAGGCTTGGGTGATGGCTGCGTCGCGGCGGGTCCAATCCGCGCGAAGCAGCAGAACATTTTTTTCTGCAAAAGCTTGCAGCATCTGCGGGTTGTGCAGCGTGGTTTGTTTGTTCACTTGGCAGGTCACACACCAAGCGGCGGTGAAATCGATGAACACCGGACGGCCTTGCTTGAGCGCGGTTTGCACCTTGTCTTCAGACCAGTTTTGCCATTCGGAAGAGGACGCAGTTTGTGCGGTGCGCTCGGTTGCCGGCTCTTGCCACACCAGCGGCCCCCAAGTGAAAAGCAATACCGCCAACAACCCGCCCCATAAACCCAAGCCCAGCCATTTGGCGCGACCAGCCAAACCCAAAGCCCAGACACAGGCACAGACCAACAGCAGTGCGGTCAGCATCACCGCCATGCCATCGATACTGGTTTGCTGACCCAGCACCCACAGCAGCCACACCACGGTGGCCAGCATAGGAAAGGCAAACAGTTGTCGCAGCCGCTCCATCCACATCCCAGGACGCGGTAACCAACGCGCCCAAGCCGGCACCCAAGTCAAGAGCGTGAAAGGCAGGGCCAGTCCCAAACCTAAAGCGGTGAAGATCAACAGACCCTGCCACAGCGGCAAAGTCAGGGCAATGCCCACAGACGCGCCCATGAACGGGGCGGTGCAAGGTGCGGCCACCACCACCGCCAACACGCCAGAGACAAAAGCATCTGCAAGCGGGTGACGCACCCATTGCGCTGCCAAGCCGCTGCTCCAATGGGCTTGAAAATTCAGTACGCCAAAGAGGTTTAAAGCGATGAGTGTGAAGACAAGCGCAAGCAGGGACACCACCACTGGTGACTGCA